>Ga0116228_10000030_pt1 | contig 77678 bp, 65 predicted proteins | sample S1TSphfallax_2_FD_89694 | JGI IMG/M metagenome (GOLD analysis project Ga0116228, IMG submission 89694) | Host-associated microbial communities from peat moss isolated from Minnesota, USA - S1T2_Fc - Sphagnum fallax MG | ecosystem: Host-associated > Plants > Peat moss > Unclassified | place...
AGCCGCACAGCACCGCGAACAGCGTGCGATCGCCGCGACGGTAGAGTTCGGTCAAATACGCATTACGATCATTCACTTCGAACCGACTCCCGAATCTGCCGTGCGCTCTACGGACCCGCGCGCCGCGCACCAGGGCAGCACGTGTACCGGCAGGTGCACCTCGAACCACCAAAACGCGAACGCCGTGCTGAGCAGCCAAACCGCCACCACCGACCAGGCTACGCGAGCGCTGCAATTCTTGGGAATGGAGTCCGCCCGTATCATCCAAAGAACAACAACTCTTAATTCGGCATTGCGGTGCGGAACTTGAGCGAATTGTTGCTCACGCGGGCGGCCATGGGCCCTACAATGGCGATGATTCCACGGCGCGGAGACGCGCATACGCACTGTCGAGGAGCGCCTGGTGTCCACGGCGATGTTTTCCCTGACCGGCAAAGTCAGCCTCGTCACCGGCGCTGCGCGCGGCATCGGTCGCGCGCTCGCGCTGGCTCTAGGCCGGGCCGGAGCCGCCGTGGTGCTGCTCGGACGTGAAGCAGCCACTCTGCAGGCGGCGCGGTCCGAACTCGAGGCCGAAAACTGCGCGGTTACGCATGTAGTCGCCGACGTCGGCGACCTCGCCGCAATCGCAGCGGCGGTCGACGCCGCACAGCAGTGGCGGGGCCGGCTCGACTTGCTGATCAACAACGCCGGTATCGAAGAGCCTGGTGCCTCGCTCACGGTCTGCGAAGCGCTCTGGGATCGCGTCGTCGATACCAACCTCAAAGGCGCATTCTTCTGCGCGCAAGCCGCTGCGCGGCACATGAAGCCCGGTAGCAGCATCGTCAACGTCTGCTCGCTGACCTCGGCAGTAGGCGTTCCGGGCGCTGCAGCCTACGGCGCTTCCAAGTCGGGCCTGGCGGGACTGACCCGCACGCTGGCCGCCGAGTGGGCAAGTTTGGGCATCCGTGTCAACGGGATCGGCCCGGGATACTTTCGCACCGCGCTGACCGAATCGTTCTACGGTGACGAGAACTGGCAGCGCGCGATGCTCGCGAAAATTCCGCTGGGCCGATTCGGCCGGCTCGAGGATCTTGCCGGAGCAACGGTGTTCCTCTGTTCCGATGCGTCGGCCTACATGACCGGGCAGATACTCTATGTGGATGGCGGATATCTCGCCTCGATTTGAACGCGGCTCAGCAAGACGGTCGAACCGGCGTCAAATCGCGACGCGTTGCGCTGCCGGCATGCACCAAATATCCAGAGGTCGCGTGCGTCCGCGCAATGCGAACTGCGGCAGATGGATGCAGAGCGGCTCCGGCGCCTCGCCAGCCGCCTTGGGCCGACTATCCAACGCCGCTGCCACCGAGGCGGAGAACAAGACTTCGCCGGCGCGGGCGCGCCCGCACAAGCGTGCGGCCACATTGACCGTATCGCCGACCAAGGTCTGGGCCCGTTGGCCGGGGGGACCATGCTGACAGAGCGCGACTTCACCGCGATGCAAACCAATGCCGATGCCCGTCTCGATGCCGAGATCGCTGCGCCAGCGCGCGACGATCGGCGCGATGCCTTTGAGCATGGCCTGAGCTGCCGCAAGGGCGTCAGGCGCGCCAGCATCGTCGCTGCTGCGCATGCCGAAGCCGGCCATCATGCCGTCACCCACCATGGAAAAGACTTGTCCGCCATGCCGCTCGGTCGCCCCGGAAAGGACCAAGAAAAACTCGTCGAGCAGGCTCGCGACCGCGGCGGGCGGCAGTTGTTCAGCAAGTCCGGTATAGCCACGTAAGTCGACGAATAGGACCGTGGCCGCGATCGTCGTGGTCGCGATCGGGTGCTCGACCCGCGTGAAACTGGCGCTGCCGGCGATACGCAGTGCGGGTCCGGCGACCGCCGGAATCTTCAACTCACCGATTTCCGGTGGCATCACGAAACTCCCTGCGGGTGCGCCCAACAAGGGCTCCCAGACACACAGTATGCACGCTCGGCGCAACTTCTGCGCGCGTCGAACGCCCTAAAGTTCTGCTGGAGTTTGCCGAAACCTTTCTCAGGATAACCCTTCAGAGGTACAGATTATGGGCGTCGCCGACGGTCGGCGGCAAGAGTTAGCCCTCACCGTGAAGATCGACACCTTGGTCTGATGGCCTGCGGTGCGTTCGCCCCGCGGACACGATTCGCGTCAACCGTCGCCGACACTCTGCGTTGAATGAATAGGGTAAGTTCATTCGTGAGGAGTATCGCCATGGTCAAGTTCGCTGCTCTCGCTCTCGCGGGATCCTTGAGTCTCGCCGGATTAGGCTTGAGTTCTGTCGCTGCCGCAGGACCCGTGATCAGCGTCGGTGTCGGTGTACCCGTGGTCGCTCCGCCGGTCGTCGCCTACCCGGGAGCACCCGCTTATTATTATGGCGCCGCGCCCTATTATTACCCTTACTTGGGCTTCCGCCTGGGCTATGGCTATTACGGACCCGGTTTCCGCGGCGGCTATTTCTACCATGGCGGCTACGGCTACCGCGGCGGCTACGGATTCCATGGGGGCTACGGCTTCCATGGGGGCTACGGTTACCGCGGCGGCGCCGGATTTCACGGCGGACATCGCTGAACCTGACTGGACTCGTCGCTAAAACTCGCTGAGCGCGTCGCAAGCGCGGGGACCGGCTCATAGCCGAAGGACCCCGCGCCTTGCCATACTGCCGGCCGTGTCAACCTTCATTCGCCACGGCTCGGCCCTCTTTCGGCGCACAAGTCTCGCAATGTTCGCCGCCGGAGTCGCGACCTTCGGCTCGCTCTATTGCGTCCAGCCGCTGATGCCCGAATTCAGCCGCTACTTCGGCGTGAGCGCGGCTGAGAGCGCCCTGTCGCTGTCGCTGACCAGCGGCGTGCTCGCTGTCGGATTGCTGCTCGCCGGTCCTCTCGCCGATGCCTGGGGGCGCAAGACCCTCATGTCGATCTGTCTCTCGGCCTCGGCGCTGATGATCCTCGCGTCCGCGGCCGCACCCAACTGGACCAGCCTACTGGTGCTGCGAACCTTGCTTGGAGTAAGCCTCTGCGGTGTGCCCGCCGTGGCCATGGCGTATCTCGCCGAAGAGGTCGACCCGAAATCGATCGGCCTGGCGATGGGCCTCTACATCAGTGGCAGCGCCGTTGGCGGCATGGGCGGACGCTTGTTCGCCGGCGTCGTGGCGGATTTTTTCGACTGGCGCACGGGGCTCGCCGGTGTCGGCATCATGGCTCTGGTGGCCGCGCTGCTGTTCACGCGCAGCCTGCCCCCGTCGCGACATTTCCGTGCGCAGCCGTTCGATCTGCGCAGCCTGCCTGCGCTCACGCTCGGGATGTTCCGCGACCCGGGACTGCCTTGGCTGTTCGCGGAGGGCTTCCTGTTGCTCGGCGCGTTCGTGACCGTCTACAACTACATCGGGTATCGGCTCATGGCGCCGCCCTATCGTTTGAGCCAGACCGCGGTCGGCCTGATCTTCAGCGTCTATCTGGTCGGCACGCTGAGTTCGACGGGCATCGGACACCTGGCCGGTAAGCTCGGACGCCGCAAGGTTCTTTGGGCGATGTTCGTCGTCATGCTCGTCGGCGTCGCGCTGACCGCTGCCGCGGAATTATGGCTCATCATCGCCGGCATCGTGGTCGTGACCTTCGGCTTCTTTGGCGGCCATTCGATCGTGAGCAGTTGGGTGGGTCGACGCGCCGGTGCCGCGAAAGCAAACGCCGCGGCGCTGTATCTGTTTGCCTACTACATGGGCTCGAGCCTCGCGGGTGCCTTGGGCGGGATTTGCTATACGGTTGCCGGCTGGCGCGGCGTAACGATGTTCGTGACCGTACTCTGGGGCACGGGACTATTGATCGCGTGGCGACTCTATTATTTACGGCCCCTCGCCGAACTCGAGCGGCCGAGCCGGCTGCTACCTTCCGTCTGAGGGACGGACAGCGCGGATGACGTCGGAGATTTCTGACATTGGATCGCGCGAGCACGGCGTTTCACGTGCGCCATCACATGGCCAAGATCGAAGCGATTCAATCGGAGAAGTCGCATGTCCGCCTTGGAGCCCGCCCGCGTCGGCGCACCGGATCCCCGGGACGTCACGGTTCGCCTGACGCAACTGAGACGTGTCGTCGCAGATCTGGCCGTAGCCGCGAATTTTTATTGCCGGGCATTGGGATTCCGCCGCGTGAGGGGCGGTGCCGACGAAGCGCAGTTGATGCTTGGCGCGGAGTCTCTCGCGCTCATGCAGCCGACTCCTGCGCCGTCCTCGTATCCTGCCGACAGTCGCAGCAACGATCTCTGGTTCCAGCATCTCGCTATCGTCGTAGCCGACATGGATCGTGCCTACGCGCATTTGTGCACGTGTCCGGGTTGGCAGCCGATCAGCATCGGCGGACCGCAGAACTTGCCGGCGAGCAGTGGCAGCGTGCGCGCGTTCAAGTTTCGCGACCCAGACGGACACCCGCTCGAGTTGCTCTGGTTTCCGGCCGCACAAACACGCGCGGCTTGGCAACACCACGACGATGCCGGTGCTTTGTTCCTCGGCATCGCTCATACGGCACTCGCGATCGCCGATACCCGCCGCAGTCTGCGCTTCTACGCCCAGCTCGGGTGGACGCTACGCTACCGCTCGCTGAATCGCGGCACGACCCAGGTTCGGCTCGATGGCTTGGAGGGTGCACGCGTGCGGGTGCTCGGCCTGCGTGCCGCATCCCCCGAGGGCCCGGGCATCGAACTGTTGGCGTACCGGCCACCGGGACGCCCGAGCGACGGCCACGCAATGGGTTCGCTTGCAAGCGATAGCACGGTGCTCGGCAGGCGTGATCCGGCCGCGGGCTCTGTGTCGCTGAGTCTCACGGATCCGGATGGGCATCGCCTGCTGGTGCAGGGTCAAGCGACGAAGGTCGGCGCGAGCACGACGAACCCCAAGCCGCCGACGAGTCCGAAGTTCTTGAGAAACTCCCAGAAATGCTCGAGCCCCTCGCCTTCTTCGAATCGCCAGAATCCCGGAAAGCGCCAGAACTGATGGAACAACAGAGCCGTCACGACGCAAAAACCTGCGAGCACGAGCGCCGCCCAGCGATCCTCCCAGCCGGTGACGATACAGACGGGCGTGAGCAACTCCACGAGAATGGAGAGGACCAGCATCACGCGCGGCAAGGGCATCACCGCGGCCTGACGCATGGCGGCGGGCCAATTGACGATCTTGTCCAGTGCGCTGAACGGGAACAACAGCACCAAACAGATGCGCAGCACGGTCGGGGCGTAAAGGGTCGCGATGTTCATCGCGTAACCGAGTGGATGAGATGAGCAAAAGTTCCCCCGACACGGCGCCACGCGTCGACTACTGGCATTTGTGGACCGATCGCGAAGGGATCAGCCATCAGAGTCTGTGCACGCTTGCCGACTTCGAACTCGCACGCGTCGGAGCCGCAGCACCGCAGTGGAACGATCGCCAGGCGCGCGGCGAAGCGACCGTCGTGTTCACGGTCCAGCCCATCGGCTGGGTCGGCGAATGGCACGAGAATCCAGCGCCCCAATGGATCGTCGTACTCGCGGGTCGCTGGTGGATCGAAGCGATGGACGGAACGCGCATCGAACAGGGCGCGGGCGAATTCTCCTTGGGCGAGGACCAGGGTTGCGTGACGAAGCAGGGTCGCCGCGGTCACCGCTCAGGCACGGTCGGCAGCGATCCGGCCGTGCTCATGACCGTGCAGTTGCATGTCGCGCCGATCCGCGCGGCCTGTCATTTTCCATGACGCCCGCCCGCCATGCTCCCCTACGAGATCCTCGATACCCGCTTTCGTCCCTACGTGTTGCCGAACGCGCCTCTGCAGCGACTTGGCGAAGGATTCGCCTGGCTCGAAGGTCCGGTATGGTTCGCCGATCATGAGTGTCTGCTGTTCAGCGACTTGCCGAACGATCGATTGGCGTGCTGGACGGAATCCGGCGGCGTCAGGGTTTGGCGCAGTCCGAGCGGTTACACGAACGGCAATACGCGCGACCGTCAAGGGCGCTTGGTCAGTTGCAGCCATCGCGAGCGCTGCGTGACCCGCACCGAGTGGGACGGCCGGATCACCGTGCTCGCCGATCGCTATCACGCGAAGCGCTTGAACTCGCCCAACGACGTCGTGTGCCGATCCGACGGCACGATCTGGTTCACCGATCCCACCTACGGCATCAGCACCGATTACGAAGGCGGCAAGCAGACGCCGGAACTGCCGCCGTCGGTCTATCGGCTCGATCCGGTCAGTGGCGACTTGAGCTGCGTTGCCGACGACTTCGAAGGCCCGAACGGTCTCGCCTTTTCGCCCGACGAACGCCTGCTTTACGTGGCCGAAAGCGGCGCGAAGTTTGCGGCAGATCCGGTCCATCACATCCGGGTCTTTGCGGTGCGAGACCATGGACGCCGCCTCGGGCACGGCGAGTTCTTCCACCGGATCACACCGGGACATGCGGACGGCTTCCGCCTCGACGAGGACGGCAACCTCTGGTGCGGAGCGGCCGACGGCGTGCAATGCATCGCGCCCGACGGCACGAAACTCGGCGTGATCAAAGTCCCGTATCCGGTCGCCAACCTCACCTTCGGCGGTCGCAATCGCTGTCGCCTGTTCATCTGCGCGAGCCACACGCTGTTTGCGATCTACACGAATCAACGGGGCGCCGAGCGTCCCTGACCCCTTGGAGAACTAGCATGTCTGACCTCGTTCCTCATCCGCCTGACAGCACCGCGCCCGCGCTCGGCGCGCAACGGATCCTCAAGGGACAAAAGGCGCTGGTGACCGGCGCGAACTCGGGTATCGGCCGCGGGGTTGCGATCGCGCTCGGCGAAGCGGGCGCGGACGTGGTCGTGAACTATGTCGACGATGAGGCGGCCGCGGCAGCCGTGGTCGCAGCAATCCGGCGCGAAGGCGCCGATGCGGTCGCGATCAAGGCCGACGTGTCCTCAGAGGCCGAGGTGGCGGCGATGTTCGACCAGGCGATCTCGCACTTCGGCACGATCGACATCCTTGTCAACAATGCGGGCTTGCAGCGTGACTCGCCGTTCAATGACATGACGCTGGCGCAGTGGCAAAAAGTGCTCGACGTGAACCTCACGGGTCAGTTTCTGTGCTCGCGCCGTGCCGTGGCCGAGTTCCTGCGCCGCGGCGTCGTGCCCGCCGTCTCTTGCGCGGCCGGCAAGATCATTTGCATGAGTTCCGTGCACCAGCAAATTCCCTGGGCGGGACATGCCAACTACGCCACGTCGAAGGGCGGTATCAAAATGCTCATGGAGAGCCTCGCGCAGGAACTCGCGCCCCACCGGATTCGCGTCAACGGGATTGCCCCGGGTGCGATCCGGACGCCGATCAACACCTCCGCTTGGGCTACGCCGGCAGCCTACACCAAGCTCATGACGCTGGTCCCGTACGGACGCATCGGCGAACCGGAAGACATCGCGCGGGCCGCGGTCTGGCTCGCCTCCGATCACTCCGACTACGTCGTCGGCAGCACCTTGTTCGTCGACGGCGGGATGACCTTGTATCCCGGCTTCGCGACCGGCGGTTGAGACGCGATGACGGAGGCACGGTACGATGTGATCGTCGTCGGCAGCGGACCGGGCGGTGCCTCGGTCGCTCAGCGCCTTGCCGCCGCGGGCAAGCGCATCTTGTTGATCGAACGCGGCGACTATCTGCCGCGCTCGCGTGCCAACTGGGATGCACAAACCGTGTTCGTCGACAACGCCTACCAGGCGCAGGAAACCTGGTACGACCGTGACGCCAAACCCTTCCACCCGGGCCTGCATTACTTCGTCGGCGGCAATTCGAAGGTTTATGGGGCTGCGCTGTTGCGCTTGCGTGCGCGCGACTTCGAGGCCATCCAGCACGCCGATGGTCTCTCGCCGGCCTGGCCGCTCGCCTATGCCGACTTCGAGCCCTACTACGCCGAGGCCGAACGCCTGTTTCACGTCCACGGACAACGCGGCGAGGATCCGACCGAGCCGCCGGCGAGCGGCCCTTTCCCCTACGCACCGGTCGCGCACGAGGCGACCATCGAAGCCCTCGCCTCGGGTCTGCGCGCGGGCGGACTGCATCCTTTTCACCTGCCTCTCGGGCTGCTGCTCGACGAACGCGACGGCAAGCCGACGCCGACGAGCATCTGCATTCGCTGCGACACCTTCGACGGGTTTCCGTGCGCCCTGAACGGCAAAGCCGACGCCCAAGTCATCTGCGTCGACCCCGCGCTCGCCGCGTATCCGAACCTGCAACTGCTCACGAACGCCTACGTGAGCCGACTGCTGACCGACGCCTCGGGGCGGCAGGTCACGGGAGTCGAAGTCGAACATCGCGTGGCGCAACCGGACGGTGGGCACAGCGAACACGAACGTTATGCCGCCGATATCATCGTCGTCGCCTGCGGCGCGCTTTCCTCGGCGCTGTTGCTGCTGCGCTCGGCTTGCGCTGCCCACCCGCACGGTCTCGCGAACGGCTCGGGACTCGTCGGCCGCAATTACATGCGCCACAACCAGTCGGTACTGATGGCGCTGACGCGCGTGCCGAATCCCACCGTGTTCCAAAAGACGCTCGCGATCAGCGATTTTTACCACGGCACGGCGGACTGGGACTACCCCCTGGGATTGATTCAGATGTGTGCGACGACGCACGGCGCACAGCTGCGTGGCGAGGTCCTGCCCAACTGGCTCGAGTGGCTGCCGCGCATGCCGTTCGAACAGATGGCCAAACATTCGATGAATTTCTGGCTCTCGAGCGAAGACCTGCCGCTGGCCGAGAACCGGATCTATTACTCCGGCGAACGCGTCGTGCTCGAATTCACCGACACGAATCTCGAAGCGCATCGCCGCCTGCGCCAGGCGCTCGAAGCCGCGTTGCGCCATGCCGATGCCGAACGGCTATGGCACGACCGTGGACTGTTTCTCGGTCAGGCCATCGCGCTCTCCGGCACGGCGCACCAGGCCGGCACGGCGCGCTTCGGCCGGGACCCGGCGAGTTCGGTGCTCGACATCGATTGCAAGGCGCACGAACTGGACAATCTGTATCTCGCGGACGCGAGTTTCTTTCCGTCCATCGGCGCCGTCAATCCGACACTCACGATCATCGCCAATGCGCTGCGCGTCGCCGACCGCATTCGCGAGCGTCTGCAATGAGCGGCGCGCCACACGTCGCCGCGGCGGGCGCCACGCCGGGCGCCGCCCCAGCCCCCGCGCCTGCCGAAGCCGCGGGAGCACCGGCGCTGGCCATCGAACAGTACGCGTTGATCGGCGATTGTCTGACCGGAGCCCTGGTCGGCAGCAACGGTTCGATCGACTGGCTCTGTTGGCCGCGCTTTGACAGCGGCGCCTGTTTCGCGGCACTGCTCGGCACCACGCGCCACGGTCGCTGGCTGATTGCGCCACAGGATTCGGCGGCGCGCGTGGAGCGCAGCTATCGTGGCGATACGCTCGTGCTTGAAACCGTTTTCACGACCGCAGAGGGGTCCGTGGCGATCATCGATTTCATGCCGATGGGGCGCGAGCACTCCTCGGTGGCGCGCGTCGTCGAGGGTCGCAGCGGTCGCGTCGCGCTGAAATTCGAGCTGATCCTGCGCTTCGATTATGGTTCGGCGACACCCTGGGTCACGAAGCTCGCCGACGGCAGCGGAATTTGTGCGATCGTGGGCCCGAATTTGGCTGTGCTGCGTACGCCGATCGCGGTGACGGGCCGCGACCAAGCGACCCTGGCCGAATTCTCGGTCGGCGCCGGCGAACGACTCGCCTTCACGCTAAGTTGGAGCCCCTCGCACCACGCACCGCCGCCTGCTTACGATGCCTTGGCCGCCCTGACAGCGACGACAATCTTCTGGCGCGACTGGGCGGCACGCTGCGAGTATCAAGGGGCTTGGCGCAAACCGGTGCTGCGCTCCCTGCTGACCCTGAAGGCCTTGACCTATGCTCCGACGGGCGGAATCGTTGCCGCGCTCACGACGTCCCTGCCGGAGGCGCTGGGCGGCGCGCGCAACTGGGACTATCGCTACTGCTGGCTGCGCGACGCCACCTTGACGCTGATCGCGCTGATGGAGGGGGGCTACTACGACGAAGCCAGGGCGTGGCGGGCCTGGTTACAACGCAGCGTCGCCGGAAATCCGGATGAACTGCAAATCATGTACGGCATCGCCGGTGAGCGGCGGCTCGTGGAATGGACGCCGAACTGGTTGCCGGGCTACCAGGGTGCGTCGCCGGTACGCATCGGTAACGCCGCCTCCGATCAACTGCAACTGGATGTTTTCGGCGAGGTCGTGGGCGCTTTGCATCATGCGCGTGCGCGCGAGCTCGCCGCGCCACAATCGGCTTGGTCGGTGGGCAGCGCTTTCATCGAACACTTGGAGACGATCTGGGATCAGCCCGACGACGGAATTTGGGAGGTGCGCGGCGGCCGGCGGCAGTTCACGCATTCGAAGGTCATGGCCTGGGTGGCACTCGACCGCGCGATCAGCGATGCCGAGGCATTTCACCTCGAGGCGCCGGTGGCGCGCTGGCGCAGTCTGCGCGAGCGCATTCACGCCGAGGTCTGCGCCCGCGGCTACGACGCCAAACGGCGCAGTTTCACCCAGAGCTTCGGGAGCCCCGAGCTCGATGCGAGTCTGCTGCTCATCCCGCAGACCGGCTTCCTGCCGATAGACGATCCACGCGTGACCGGTACGATCGCCGCGATCGAGCGCGAACTGCTCGTCGACGGTTACGTGCTGCGCTATCAAACAGGCCACGGGGTCGACGGCCTGCCCGCCGGCGAAGGCGCGTTCCTGCCCTGTAGTTTCTGGCTCGCCGACGCCTATAACCTACAAGGTCGCACCGCGGAAGGATGTGCGCTGTTCGAGCGGCTTCTCGCCCTGTCGAACGACGTCGGCTTGCTCGCCGAGGAATACGATCCCGGCGCGCGCCGACAGGTGGGCAACTTTCCCCAGGCATTTTCGCATCTGTCGCTGATCGGCTCGGCGCTCAACATGCGCCGGCTCGGCCCGACGCAGCAAGCGGCCGACGACCAACCGCAGCCGGGCGCAGCGAGCCCTGCGGCCGCGAGCGCGGCGCCATGAGCGGGGGAATTCTCGACCCGCAAGGTCCGATCGCGAGTAGCGAACGCCTGATCCTCTTCAATGCGACCGCGATCATGCTCGTGGTCGTCGTGCCCGTGATCGTGCTCACCCTGTTCTTTGCCTGGCGGTATCGCGCGAGCAATGGGGGCGCGCAGTATGCGCCGGATTGGGGTTACTCGGGCCAGATCGAGTTGATCGTCTGGTCGGTGCCCGCGATGGTCGTGATCTTGCTCGCCGGCGTCGGCTGGATCAGTTCGCATCAACTCGACCCGGCACGCAAGATCGCCGCCGCGGCCGCACCGTTGCACGTCGAAGTCGTCTCGCTCGACTGGAAATGGTTGTTCATCTATCCGGACTTGAATCTCGCGAGCGTCGACGAACTCGTGCTACCGACCGATACACCCGTCGATTTCACGCTGACCTCGGCGACCGTGATGACGGCATTTTTCATTCCGCAACTCGGCAGCCAGATCTACACGATGCCGGGCATGCAGTCGCACTTGAATTTGCTTGCCGCGCATGCCGGCGATTTCCCGGGCCAGGCGGCCCATTTCAGCGGCGACGGGTTCTCGCGCATGCATTTCCTGGTGCACGCGGTCGCTGCTGCCGAGTTCGCCCGCTGGAGCGCGCAACGCCGAGCTGCGGGACCGAAGCTCGACGCGGCCGCGTATGCCCTGCTCGCGCGGCCCGGCAGCGCCCTGCAGCCGCAAACCTTCGGGGCGGTCGACGCGGATCTGTTCGACCGGATCACGCACGGCACCGAGGTCGGCGCTGCTGTGCCGGGTGCGCCGTCGGGGGGACACTGACGTGGGTAAGCTCACCTGGTCGGTGATCCCGTGGGATCAGCCCTTGCCGATGACGGCATCGCTGGTGCTCGCGCTCACCGCTCTATTCCTCCTGGGTCTCGTCACCTGGAAGCACCGTTGGCCTTATCTCTGGCACGAATGGCTCACGAGCGTCGATCACAAACGCATCGGGATCCTCTACGTGCTGCTCTCGCTCGTGATGCTGCTGCGCGGCTTCACGGACGCGATCATGATGCGCACGCAGCAGGCGCTCGCGGCCGGCGCGGCTCAAGGGTACCTGCCGCCCGAACACTACGATCAGATATTCTCCGCACACGGCACGATCATGATTTTTTTCATGGCCATGCCCTTCATGGTCGGGCTCATGAACTTCGTCGTGCCGCTGCAGCTCGGCGTTCGCGATGTCGCCTTCCCGGTGCTGAACGCGGTGAGTTTCTGGCTCACGGCCTCGGGCGCTCTGCTGGTCAACATGTCGCTCGTGATCGGCGAGTTTGCCAAAACCGGCTGGCTGCCCTACCCGCCGCTGTCGGAACTCCAGTTCTCGCCGGGCGTGGGCGTCGATTATTATCTCTGGGCGCTGGAGATTTCGGGCGTCGGCTCGCTGCTGTCAGGCATCAATCTCGTCACGACGATACTCAAGCTCCGCGCCCCCGGCATGACCTATATGCGCATGCCCATCTTTTGCTGGACCGCATTGGCCTCGAACCTGCTGATCGTCGCGGCGTTTCCGATCCTCACCGCAACTCTCGGCATGCTGCTGCTCGATCGCTATGTCGGCATGCACTTCTTCACCAACGACGGCGGCGGCAATGCGATGCTGTTCTTCAATTTGATCTGGGCCTGGGGTCATCCAGAGGTCTATATCCTGATCCTGCCGGCGTTCGGCATCTTCTCCGAGGTGATCGCGACGTTCTGCGGCAAGACGATCTTCGGCTATCGATCGATGGTGCTGGCGACCATGGCGATCTGCATTCTCTCCTTCATGGTCTGGCTGCATCACTTCTTCACGATGGGCGCGGGCGCCGATGTCAACGGCTTTTTCGGCATCATGACCATGATCATCGCCGTGCCCACGGGCGTGAAGATGTTCAACTGGTTGTTCACGCTGTATCGCGGACGGGTTCGCTTCGAAGTGCCCATGCTTTGGGCGCTCGGCTTCATGGTGACTTTCGTGATCGGGGGACTGACAGGCGTCCTGCTGGCAGTTCCGCCGGCGGACTTCGTTTTGCACAATAGTCTGTTTCTCGTCGCCCACTTTCACAACGTCCTGATCGGTGGAGTCCTTTTCGGCGGCATGGCCGGCTACAACTATTGGTTTCCGAAAGCCTTCGGTTTCAGCTTGGATCGACGGCTCGGGCTGCTGAGCTTCTGGTGCTGGCTCGTCGGCTTTTACCTAGCCTTCATGCCCCTGTATGTGCTGGGCCTGCTCGGCATGACGCGCCGTGTCCAGCACTACGACAATCTCGCCTGGCAGCCTTACCTGATCTGCGCGGAAATCGGGGCGGTGATCGTGTTCTGCGGCATCCTTGCGCAGGTAGGGCAACTGCTCCTCAGCATTCGCACGCGTGCGCGGCGACGCGACCTGAGCGGCGACCCGTGGGACGGCCGGACCCTCGAATGGTCCACGGCTTCGCCACCGCCTTCCTATAATTATGCCGTGCTGCCCGAGGTGACGGGACGCGACGCCTTTTGGGCGGCAAAGCGCGGCCGATCGCCGAACGCACAGCAGCCGGCGGCGGCCGCGCCGATCGAAGTGCCGAACAACAGCCCGAACGGATTCGTCACGGCGTTCTTCGCGGTCGTCATGGGTTTCGCGCTGGTCTGGCATATTTGGTGGATGGCGATCACCGGCGCCGTTTGTGCGATCCTGACTCTGTTGGTCTTCGGTTGGGTGCCGCGCGCTCAGACAGAAATAAGTGCCGAGACCTTGACCGCGAGCGAACGCAGCGACGCCGCGGCGCGCCCCGGATCAGCATGAACACCGCAGCCACCAACGGCGAACTGCTCGGCATGCCGGCACGCGACACCCCGCAAGAGGCGAGCGGGCCGAGTGCCAAGGGCCCGGCACCCGTCGAAATCGTCGTCGCCTACGGCTTTTGGATATTCCTGCTCAGCGACATCATCATGTTCTCGGCCCTGTTCGCGAGCTATGCCGTGTTGTCGGGCGACACGGCGGGTGGTCCCGCGGGGAGCGATCTGTTCAATCTCAAGCACGTCGCGATCGAGACTTTGTGTTTGCTGTTCTCGAGCTATAGCTGCGGTCTCGGCGCACTGGCGATCGACAGGCGACATCTGTCGGCATTTTATCTCTGTTCCGCGGTGACCTTCGTGCTCGGTGCGACGTTCTTAGGGTTGGAAATCACGGAATTTGCCGGCATGGTCGCGCAGGGAGCGGGACCGACGCGCAGCGCCTTCTTATCCGCGTTCTTCGCGCTCGTCGGATTGCACGGCGTCCACGTCAGCATCGGGCTCAGCTGGCTGGTATTCATGGTCGGGCAAGTCGGCGCCCAGGGTCCTCGCGACTACGTACTGCGACGCCTGCATTGCTTCAGCCTGTTCTGGCACGCACTCGACATCATCTGGATCGCGCTGCTCACCTTGGTCTATTTGGTCGGTGCCCGATCATGATGCCGGAAAAATCGCCGGATAGTGCGCCGGGCAAGCAGCGCGACCAGAGTTCCGGGAGCCTCGGCGGCTACACGGCCGGCCTCGGCTTCGCCTTGTTGTTGACCGCGGGCTCGTTTCTCGTCGGCAAGACGGGCCTCTTCTGGCCTCCCGGTGTGCCCGTGGGTTTGGCGGTGCTCGCGATCGCGCAGATGGGTGTGCATCTCGTGTTTTTTCTGCATCTCAGCACCGGTAAGGACAACACGAACAACGTGCTCGCGCTCGCCTTCGGCGTCTTGATCGTCGGCTTGGTCGTCAGTGGCTCGCTGTGGATCATGGTGCATTTGAACGCGAACATGATGCCGGCAGCCGCTGCCATGGAAATGCGGCATTAGTCGAGCGGCAGCACCGTACGTATCGCGCGCAGAGAGCGGCGCAGATGCGACTTCACCGTACCGAGCGCGAGATTCGTCGTCGCGGCGATCTCCGTGTGCGTCAAGCCCTCGAAAAACGCCAGCGACAGCAACTGCTGCTGGATCGGCGACAGTTGCGCGATCGTGCGGTGTAATGCGCTGCCCCGCTCGAGAGCCTGCAGCAAATCGCCGGGGCAAGCAGGGTCGGTCGGGTCATTAATCAGCGCGTCGAGCGCCGCCGTGGCACGGATTCCCCTGCTGCGCAGACTGCGCAGGCGATCGATCGCCTTGCTACGGCAAACGACCAGCAGCCACGCATGCACCCGCCCGCGCCTGCCGTCGAAGTGGCGGGCACTGCACCACACATACCAGTAAACGTCGGCGACGATCTCCTCGACGTCGGCCCGATCGCGCAGGATCGCGCGCGCAATACCCACGAGACGCGCACCGGTCAGTCGGTAGAACACCCCCAAGGCGACCGTATCGCCAGTCGCAATGCGGGTGACGAGCGAGCACAAATATTCCTCATCGGATGACGGCAGAGGCAACGTGCGCGCTTCGGTCTCGAGGGAGTAATCGACCGAGGGCGACGGCGAGTTCATTGCAGACAAATAGCACGCGCAGCGCAGAATCTATGTGCGCAAGCGTACAGTCGCCCGCGATCAAACGCGTTTGGACGTACCGGGTGACCGAAGCGGGTCGAACGTGCGGCCCACCCGTGGCCTCAGCACCGCAGACGGAGATCGGCCGCTGGGCCGCATTTATTGTCCAACTGTGGAGGCTAGGAGCGGAGTCGAACCGCTGTACGCGGCTTTGCAGGCCGCTGCATGACCGTTCTGCCACCTAGCCGGTCCAAAAGGCAAAACCCCGGACACGCCGGGGTCTAGCCGAAAATTTTAACAGGCCGGGCAGTAGCGCACAACGGCGCCTCTAAAACTTATATCCGAAGGACAGCTCCAGCACGCGCGGTCGCAGCGGCGTCTGTTCCACGATGAACTGGTCGGTGCTCGTAAAGACGGCGGCGTTCGAATTGGCGAGATTTTCCCCGCTGAGCATGACGTTCCAGGCATCTTTCGCAATGCCGGCCTGCGCGGACACCGTCGAATAAGCCGGATCCTCGAAACGCAAGCGCGACGTCGAGATCGAACCCGCCCCCGCGAAGGAGGGGTTGGAACCGGCTTGCGTGAAAGAGTGCCCTTGGTGCGTGACGCCGGCTTGCACGAACGTATTGTAGTTGCTGAACGAATATTCGTAGCGAGCGCGCAGGCTCAGCTGGATCGGCGGCGAGTTCGCGGTCGGCGAGCCAATCGGTCCGAACGGGTTCGTGACCGCGACGCAAGTGCCGCTGTTGCAATTCGTGGTAATCGGCTTGCCGTAATTGGCGCTCGCCGGGTTGTTGTCGAGCAACGATGGCGAATTGGTCTGAGTGCTCGAATTCCAAGAGCCGGCGCCCGTCAAGGTCAGGCCGCCGACTACGCGGAAGGTCAGCTGCGTCTCGATGCCTTTGATCAGGAAATCCTGTCCGTTCGTGTTGTAGAACAGATTGCCGACCAAGCCGGGATCGAAAAATGAGATCTGCACATTGTTCCAGTTCTCGCGGTAGTAGGCGCCGTTCCACTGGATGCGATGGTCCCAGAATTCCGTCTTCCAGCCGATCTCGTTGTTCGTGAGTTTGTCGGGCGCGTACGATTTCGGCAGCAGGTACTGATCGACATTGTCGGTTCCCAGGATGTGCGCAGTGCCGCCATTCTGGTTAAAGCCGCCCGGCCGGAATCCTTGTGACCAGGTGTAGTAGAGCATCACGTCGGGAATGACGTGCCAGGTGAGATTGGCGCGGCTCTTCCAGCCGGTTTCCGTGTCGTTGAGGTTCTGACCGTCGAGATTATAGGACGCGCCGGCGTGGCAGCCGGTAGCCGGCGTACCTTGCTCGTAACAGTCGAAGCTCGAGAGCACGCTGCCCTTGTAGGAGTTCTCGAACAGATAATGACGGGTTCCGAGCGTCAGCGTCAGGGTCTTCGGAATCAAATCGATGTCGGTCGACGCAAAGAACGCGGTTTGCTTGGTCTCGCGCACGGAGTCCTGATAGAACGAAGTCGTGTCCGGTTGGACGCCGGGATTGACGACGGTGGTCCCCGGGAAAGTCCCGACGTCGCTCAAACAGCCTACGGTCACGGTCGCGCTGCACGAGGGCAGCGTCTTGTACATCCAGGACGTTTGGTCGTAGAGCTTGTTGTCTTCGTAGAATGCGCCGACGATGCCGCGCGCGCGCCAGTCGTCGGGCGTGCTCAGGCGAAATTCCTGCTGCAGGTGATGGTTTTCTTCGTCGGAGTGCCACGTGGCGCTAGGCGAGTAGCACTTCGGCTTCTGATCGCTGGTATAGAAACCGCCGACGCACTGGTAATAATCGGCATAAACGCCACGCGAATAGTTCGTGTAGTCGCCCTGCTGCTCGATGTTGCGCACCAGATAGCCGCCCGTATAAACGGCCTTGAGCGGGCCGAGCTTGCCATCGATGGTCAATGAAGTTTGCTCGGCCGCGTCTTTATTGTAAGCCGGGTTGAACAGCGTGACCTCGAGCGGCGCCAAGGGTACGCCGTCGGAGGAGTTCGGCTGTTGATAGAAAACCCCGTTCGAATTCACCGTCTGATAGAGCTGTCCCAGCTGCACGTCCCAATCGTCGTTGATCTGGTAGAGCAGCTCGCCGCGGATCCCCTGGTAGGTCACCGGATTGATCGCGTTGCCAACGAGGTTGTTGTTGTTGAGCGACGGGCTGCCCGGCGGCACACAATATCCCGCAGAGCCGGGCGGCTGCCCGTTCGGACAGGCGCCATTGACGGCGGCATAGCCCGCATAGGGGATGCCGACGTCCGTGTTCGCGCGCGTGAAGGTTCCCGGCACGTTGTTGATGTAGCCGCCGCGCTGGTCGTCGTAGATCACGGCACGGAAAGCGACATGCTCGGGCACGATCGGTAAATTGATGACGCCCTGTACGTCGGAGTTGTTGTCGCCGCCCGCGGTCGTCCCATAGCCGGCTTTGACGTTGCCTTCGGTCACGTCGAGCTTGGGTTGGTTGGTGATGTAGCGAATCACGCCCGATTCGGCGCCCGACCCGAACAGCGTGCCTTGCGGACCTTCGAGTACCTCGATGCGATTCAAGTCGACGGCGTACACGTCAAGGTTGCGGTTCGGCATCGACACGGACTGGTTGTCCAGATAAATCGCAACGTTCGGGAACAAGCCGGTCGAGGCACTGCCCTGGCTCGCCTGGGAGCCCGCGCTCAGGCCGCGCATGAACACCTCGTTCTGGCCGGGGCCGTTGTTGGCCGTGGTCACGTTCGGCAAATACTTGATGTAATCGTCGAAGGTCTGAATATTGAGCTGTTCGAGCGCCTGCCCGGTAAACGCCTGCATCGAGATCGGCACGTCCTGCATGCTCTCGGACCGCCGCTGGGCGGTGACCGTGATTTCTTGAATCGTGTCGGTGCTGCTCGCCGTGTCCGGGTCGGCCGGGGCTGCCGCGTGACCGGAACCCGCCGCAGCACCGCCCAAGATGGCGGCGATCGCAAATGATAATTGACGGTTCATGAACGGGCGCCGAAGAGCTTGGTGGTATTCGCCCAGGCAAGCGCACGCCCGCGACCGGACGCGGTCATCGTTCTGATCATCGGCATCCCCTAAGCAGTTGTTCTTCGACGCAAGCGGCGCAGCGAGCGCTGCCTTCGAAAGCTCACGATTGAATGGCCGTACAACCGGTCCAACACGTGAACTCGGTTTGATCTTCACTCAGGATTTTCCGAGAATCAAGCCTCGAGCCGAACTTTTTTTTCGGGTGCCGCGGCGGAGCGCGAGCGCGCATCCGTATAGCCGCGGCGATTGGCCTCCTCCCAGGGCCTTGCGGTGGGCTTATTTGAACGCTCAACTAACTCTCGCAGGAGTCATCGGCGTTGAACGCTGAATCAGGTCCGACCCGCGCTCAGCTGGCGTTGCGCGCGAACACCGGTCAACGCGGTGCTGCTAGGGCTTCGGCAGCGCCCTTGGGCGAGCAACTCTCGGAGCCGGAACCGAGGTGCTTTTCGGTGCAGTCGTTCGGCTGCTGGGCTGATCCTGGGAATCGGTTTCCGCCGGTGGCCTGGTCGGCTGCACCGATGCTTGCACGACGGCCGGCTTGGGATTGATGTTGCCATGCTGAGCGGGTGTGACGGCACGCGCCGGTCTCGGCGCCGACACGACGCGCATCACCGCGCCTGCGCGCGCTGCCGCTGCCGCTGCCGGCGTATGCGACTCGGCCGCGGCAAGCCTTTCCTGGCTCGTCATGACCGCGGTCGTGCCGCCGGGTCCACCGTTGTAACTGATTGAGCTGCGGCTGGTATCGCCCGCGACAGTCTGCGCATAGGTATTGTGAATCACGCTCGGATTCAAGTGATTCACAGTACTGTTGTAGGCGAAGGCAGGGCCGATCCAATGACCACCGGCGTAACCGCTGCCGAAATAGCCGTACCCATAATTGATCCCGCCGTAGAAGCCCACATGCGAACCCCAATAGCCGGAGTGGAAAAAATATCGACCGTCGGCAAAACTCCAATAGGCGGGCGTCCACAGCAGCCCGACGGCAGGCGGTTGTAGCCAGGCACCGGGCACCCAGTCATAACCGTTGCCGCCCAGGTACCAATAGCCGGGCGTCCATAGGTAACCGTCTTGCGAGGCCACGGGCTGCGGCTCATCGGGTAGGGGCGGCGGTGCCACGCCCGCGCTGACCGGCGAATCCGCCGCGGCATCGAGCGACGCTGGGTCGGGCGCCGACGCGCGCGGGTCCACGCCGCGCGAGCCCGCAGCGAAGCGCGCATCCCGCTCCGTATTGTTGCCCGGCAAGGTGTTCAGGGCAATGCCCCAGGACGCGTCGATGCCGCCCGTGGGCTTGCCGTTCAGCGTGACCCCAACGAGCCGATCATTGGCCGCGTGTCCGGCATAAGTCACATCCGCGCTGAAGCCATTCCATTGCGCTGGAACGCTGTGGCGATGCAGGACCACGGTATCGGCGCTGAACTTCTCCACGGTCCAGGTCTCGTCCGCGCCATCCGCGCGATGAAACGCTTGGCCGTCGTAAATCAGCGTAAAGCAGTTCGTCCAGCAGAAGTGCAGTTCGTGCGGTGGATAACGGGGGTCTTGCCACTCCACGACGGTCGACTGCGGTGTGGCCGGACCGGCGTGATCCGAATAGGTCACGGCGCCATTCGCATCGACGCTCTTGTAGATCTCACCCGCCTCTGCCGCGCATGCGGTGCATGCCAGTAAAGCCATCGCCGCGCAGTGGGTCGACGTACGAGGTGACATTGGTAGCTTCCTTGACTGGGCGGTACGCCACATCCAAGACAGCATTATAAAACCAGCTGATGCGCCGCGCGCCGCCTGCGGTGAATAGTGTGGATCAGTTCAAACGATTTTGGCTGTAACCCGTTGATCGAGTACCCCCCGGGTATAAAGCGACCGGTGGGCGGCCTCGATGAGTTCGGAGGCGCGCAGATACGGCTTCGCGGGCGTATGTGTAGCCAGCCCGACGGACGCGGTCACCTTCACCATCGAACCGGCAATCGAATGCAGCGTGCCGCTCAGGCGGGCGATCAGCCGCTCGCAAAATACGTCGGCGCCGGGCGATGCCAGGCCCGGTAACACGACCACGAATTCCTCGCCGCCGTAACGCGCGACGCAATCGGTGTCTCGCGCCACCGAGGCAATCGTCTTCGCGATCGTGACGAGGACCGAATCCCCGGCCTCGCGTCCGTGCACCTCGTTGATTGTCCTGACGCGGTCGAGATCCACAACCACGACGCTCAATGGCCAGCGAGCCTTGCTCGCCGCTTGGAATTCGCGCCGCAATGCCAGATCGAGATAGCCGCGGTTGAAAAGTCCGGTCAGTGCGTCGCACCGCTGGGTCTGCCCAGCCGCCGGGCTACGCCCCTCGAGTTTCAAATCGGTCTCGTCAGGAGTGCTCGCCGCAACCGGGGATGGTTGTTTGCGCAGCCTCAGCAGCTCACGGGCTTGCGCGACGATCCCGCTCGCGACGTCGGAATGCAGCAACTTCGTCGCGAACAGGCGCTCGATTTCCGGCAGTTCGGCGACGATCGTTGTGATCACCTCGGCCACTGCTGCCGCGTCGACGCCCAACCACTGCTCGGCGTGGTCGGCCAAGACCTCGAAATCGCTCGCCGTCGCCGACGCCAACAAGAGCTCAGCACACTCGCCGCCCAGGGCCACACAACTTGCGGCCATGCCGGCGGCAGTCGACCGCTCTGCGTCCGGGGGGCCGTGGCTCCAAGCCACGGCGCGACACAGCAAGCCCGGCAATTTCCAGTACTCCAAGAGCCAGGCGCCGAGTTCGGCGTGATCGATTCCGAGGCGCGCCGTTTCGTGCGCCGCGAAATCCTCGTGCGAAGCGTGCCTCGAGAGGTCGCGATAGAAACTTGGCGCCACCCGGTCGACGCCCAGGATCGCGATGTCTTGTAGCAGCGCTGCGAGGAATATGTCGTCGACGGCACACAGGTTTTGCAGGGCGCCGAAGTGCTTCGCCGCCGAACTGCCCAAAATCGCGCGCCGCCAATGGCGTACAGAATCCACGCCATTGCTCCGCAAGGCCCCATATGTGGCCGCGAGGCAGAAACCGAGCGCAATCGAGATTGCCCCCTGCAAGCCGAGCGCGACCAGGGCCTGCCGCAAATTCGCGCTCTTGCGCTGGCGGGAGTAGAGCGCCGAATTGGCGGTCCGCAGCAGCTTGGCGGCAAGACCTGAATCCCTGCTGATCAAGGCTGCGACCTGGGAAATATCGATATGCGGATCACGGGCAAGCGCGATGATCTGCTGGGCGATCACCGGCGGACTGGGAAAATCGACGGACGCCTTCAGTTTGCTCTTCAGATGCTCGAGCATTGTTTTCTTTCCTGCGGGGAATTTCCCTCAAGTCCTTTAGCGGCAGGAAAGTCCCAGTCCTTGAGCATTTGCTCGACCAAGGCCCAGCCGGCGTTCAAAATCGCGCAATCAAGCCCACGCCGGTGATCATCAAGAGGGCCCCAATGATGCGCCCCAAGCTTATGTCGTGAACATCCATGCCGAACAGGCCGAACTTATCTATGACCAGCGACATCAAAATGTTGGCGGTGATCGTCAACCCCGCAAAAGCCACGCCGCCGGAATGCCGTCCATCACGATCTCCTAGAACTTGAGCCAATTGAACGCCACGAGCGAGCCGAGGAGCGCGAGCGGCATCACGACAGCGCCGAATTTCAGGAACGTCCAAGCGCTGACGCTCTGCCCCTCACGCCGCAGGGCAACTAGCCACAAGATCGTGGCGAGGGAACCAGTCACCGACAGGTTAGGACCGAGATCGACGCCGATCAGCAATGCGCCCGTGATCTGCGGAGTCAAATGCGCCCCGGTGGCAACAGCGCCCGCGATTAGGCCCAGCGGCAAATTGTTCACGAGGTTACATGCCAGGGCGACGACCCCGCCGGCAGTGAATACAGTGGCATCCGGATGCGCAGCGCTGGTTTGCGGAAGCGCATGCATCAAGGGCTCGAGTACACCGGAGCCTTGTATGGCCTCTACCAGGACGAACAAACCGGCAACCAACGGTAGCACGCTCCAAGAGATGTCTCGGGCGATCTCAAAGGGCGAGATTTTCCTGATCGAGAGGATCGCGACCGTGGTGACGAGGCCGGCCAAACACGTGGGCAGCCCCAGTTGCCAGCCCAAGCCTGAGGCGAGCAGCAGAACGATCGCCGTGCAGCCGATCCCGAAAGCGGCGAAACGCCCGCCAAGGGAGAGGTGCGGTACGCCGGCACGGTCACAAACCGGCGCCGCAAGAGCGGCGCGCTGCGTGAACCGCAGCGCAAGAAACGTCACCAGCACCGACAGCAGCGAGGCGGTCCCGAATTCGGCGAGCCATCGGCCGAGGGCAGGAACATGGCCTCCGTAGACCACGAGGTTGGCGGGATTCGAGATCGGCAGGACGAAGCTCGCGGCATTGGCAACGAATGCGCACACCAGCAGGTAAGGTAGGGGCTCAGCCTCCGCCCGCTTGGCGGCCGCGTAAACCGCCGGCGTCAATACGACCGCGGTGGCATCGTTGGACAGAAACACCGTCACGACCGTCCCAACCGTGTAGACGAGTCCAAACAAGCGGCTCGCCGAGCCGCTCGCGCGTTGCACCGCGAATGCCGCAAGCCAATCGAACAGACCTTCGTGACGCGCCAGTTCCGAAAGCAACATCATGCCGGTCAAAAAGAGATAGACATCGGTGCCCTTACGTATCGCCAACCAGGCAGCAGGCAGGGAAATCAGCGCGAAAACGACCAACGCGGCAGCGCCCAGCACGGCCCACCATGCCTCGGGCAGTTTCCAAGGGCGGATGATCACACCGGCGATCGCGGACGCGCAGATCAGCCAGGTCGCGATATGGGGTTCCGAGGCACCCATCAGCGGTTCTCGGTCCTCGACTTATCGAACATCGATTTCACCCCTTAGACTGCAAGCCGGCACGACCCGTAGCGGCGAAACTACATCACAAAATCGCGGTTCGCTCGTCTGTAGGAAATCGCACACCGCTACCAGAGTCGGGGGCTGACAGCGCTTCCAAGGACGCCATGGCTAGCTGCGTCCTGCATTTGCGATCCAGACCTTAGTTCCCCCAGGAGTTCACATGCCCACGCGTTCAAAGCGTAAAACGTTGACTGGTCGACTCGAGCAGCTGTTGTTCAGCCCCAAAGGGGGCGTCGAAGGACTGCTGATCCGGGTTCGCGACGAGCCTCTGCAAGTATCGATGGAGCCGGCGACCGCTGACCACGGTACGCTGTCCCGAGCGATCGGGCAGACGATCGAAGTCTCGGCCGTACCCGATCATTCACCCAAGACCCGGGAAGCGGCGCATCCCGTGTTCAAGCTGAGCTCCATCACCAAAGTCGCAGGCAAGGCCCTCAAATCGAACGGTGCGCGGCACGACCGAGTCAGCGGAGTCGTCGCCTCGATTCACTATGCGAAGCATGGCGAGCCCAACGGCGTGATCTTGGAGTCCGGCGAATTCATACACACCCGTCCACACGGCATGAAGGAGCTGAAACTCCGCGTCGGCTCGAAGGTTGAAGCGCGCGGCGAGCGACGCATGACGGCGCTCGGCACCGGTCTGATCGAGGCCGAAAGGGTGAATCGAGTCACGATCAAGTGAGCGCCACGGCCCCGTTATCCAGGGGCACGCCATACAAATTCTCGATGGAATCGCCGCTGCTATATTCGGAGTCGTGTCAGTGCTCGTGATCGCCGACCTGACCAAGGGGACTGGCCGGTTCAATCTGACCTTGGGCGTGGTCACGACAGCAGTCGGTATCGGGGCAGCCTTGAGTCAGTCGGTGGCCGGAGGAATTGTTCAGCATGTTGGCTACCACGCCGGCTTTTTGTTTCTTGCGACAGTCGCCGCGACGGGCCTGCTCGTAGTGTCGATCGCGATGCCGGAAACCGGAGTCAGTCTGCGACCCCAGGCCTTACCTGCGACAAGATAGCAAGCGGGCGCTCGTCCGGATCCTTGAAAAACGCCATCCACTCTTCCGTTCCATCGACGTGTCGATGCACGAGATGCGGCGCGTTGATGAACTCGACGCCGCGCGCCTGCAGCTCCGTGTAAGCCCGTCCGATATCCGTCACACGCAGATAGAGCATGGAATCGCCGGCCAACTCGGTGCCGGCCTCCTGCAGCAACAAGCGCACCCCAGCGCAATCGAAGAACGCGAGCTTGCCGAACGTGTACAGGTGCTTGAGACCGAGCACGCTTCGATACCAGGTTTCCGCTCGCCCGATGTCGCCGACTCCTCGGGAGATTTGGGCGATGCCACCTTCTATGTAAGAACTCTGCATGTCGCTCCTCCGCCCCTCGAGGGCACTACCGCGGGGAATTCGAAACCATTTGCGCAGCTGCTGCCGGTTGCTGAAACCGAGCTTCGCGAGCGCGTTGCCCACATGGAACTTCACGGCATCCGGACTGACGCCCCGCCGGATCGCGATTTCGCGATTCGACAAGCCGTGTTTGACCCCATGGACGATCGTCCATTCGGCGGGCGTCAGCACGTCGTCATGGGGCGGTCGGCCGCGCGTCACTGGATTGCGTTTTTGCATTGGGGAGGATCATAAACAACCGGAAGCTGAATTACCCTACCCGGGTAGCGTAGCCGGGTCGGTTGCATTCACGGCAACCGGTCGATGCTCGATGGCAAGCGCCGCGCGAGCGCATCCATCTGCGGGATCAGTGCGAAAACGACGATCAGCGCTACCATCTTCAACTCCGCCCTCGTGGAAAGTGCTCCACGGGCTCGGCGATCGTCACCCACGCGGCTGGCGTTCGCCAGTGTAACCGCAGAAACGCCCCGCCGAGACCAAAACCACGGCAACTCATTGACGCCAAAAAGGATTTTTGGAGCGGGAAACGAGCCTCGAACTCGCGACCTCAACCTTGGCAAGATTGTGATCCAACAGGCGTAACCGTCTGAAAATACGTGGTTAATGACCCTTTTTGACGACGCTTAGAAAGTGCTCAGGAAGCAATCCGAGCAAATGGCGCAGAAACGGCAAGGCCCACTTGCTCCTGATTCATTTGATGCTTTGATGTCATGGTGACATGATGCGCATCATGACTATGCTCGTAAGAGGGTGATTCGATGCGTACGACACTCACGTTGGATGCGGACATCATCAGCGCGGCCCGTCAGATCGCCGCTGCGAAATCCAAGAGCATCGGCGCAGTCGTATCGGAACTTGCGCGTCGAGGTCTTGAAGCGCGGAGTGAGGTCGGCACGCGCCAAGGCTTCCCTGTCTTTCAGGTGACGAAAGGTACTGCGCCACTTACGCCGGACGATGTCGGTCGAGATGAGGACGAGGCTTGAGCGTCCACTTGCTAGATGCCAATGTTTTGATTGCATTGTCGTGGCCGCATCACGTGCACCACGCCAAAGCGCATGAATGGTTCCATGGCACTGGACGCCAGGCATGGGCTACGTGTCCGTTGGTCCAAATTGCGTTTATTCGCATTTCATCCAACCAGAAGATCATCGCCGATGCAGTCACTCCCCGTGACGCGTTGGAAGTGCTCAAGAAGATCGTGGCCGTGCCAGGCCATCATTTTTGGCCCGATACGGTTGCACCAACGGATGCCGGTGCCTTTGCGAGTGCCGCGTTCGTGGGCCACCGCCAGGTAACGGATGCCTATCTTTTATCCCTCGCTCGACACCACAAAGGCAAACTAGCAACGTTCGACGGCGGAATTGCCGAATTGATTCCGGCAATTGAGGCGCGCCACCGGCACATCACGTTGATAGAAGCCTAATTCACTTCACTGGTTCGTACAATACCTCAACTGGGACATCACCAAAGATCGCAAGGTCATCCGCGAGCTCGCCTGGCCCAAGGACGCGTCGCTAGTCGTCTTGGACGAATTGCACAAGGCACCGAAATGGAAGAACCTGCTCAAGGGGGTGGTCGACGAGTTCGGCAATGAGCCGCCCTTGCTGGTCACGGGTAGCGCACGCCTCGACGCGTTTCGCAGGGGCGGAGACGCGCTGACCGGGCGCCACTACTTCTACCGCTTGCACCCGATCGATCCCGCCGAGTCGAAATTATTCCTGCCTGAGATGGCACTCGACGGCCGCCTTACACGCCTTCTGACAGCCGGCGGATTTCCGGAAGCCTTTCTCAACCCGACGGACGCCCCTCGACTGCGCAATGATCGGATGGAACTCGTCACGCGCGAGGACTTGCGCGACCTGTCCCGCGTCAGTTCATGGCGTGGACCCACGGATCTCATCGAATTGCTGCGAGAGCGGGTCGGTAAGCCCGTCAATTTCGACAACCTCGCCCAATCTCTCGGCATCTCGCCGCCCACGTCCAAAGCCTGGGTCGAACTGCTTGAAAAATTGTACGTGATTTTTCTGTTGCCACCGTATTCGAACCGACTGTCCCGGAGCATCCGCAAAGATCGGCGGGTCTTTTTTTTCGACTGTGCAGCGGCCTACGACGAAACCGGCGGCGCGCAACTCGAAAATCTGGTCGCTTGCAGCTTGCTCAAGTTCGCGCAGTTCAGGCGGGATGCATCCGGCGAGAACTGGGAACTTTTCTACTTGCGCGACAAAGAGAGCCGCGAAGTGGATTTCGTCGTCACCGTAAACCGCCGGGTACACTGGCTAATCGAAGTAAAGGCCTCAGACGACAATCCCGGCTCCAGCTTGAAGTACTACACTCAAAGATTGCGACCGACCGAGTCCTTGCAGCTCGTGGGCAATCTTGATCGACCTCAAGAGAAATCCGGCATCAAGATTCTGCCGCTTGCTTCATGGCTCGAGGAACTGCCGACGGTCCGAGCACTGTGATGAGCTGTCGCAGTATGGCATCTGCGGTCTGCTACACCAGTCCTTGGTCGATATCGCCACGCCTTACGTAGTTGATGAGCGGGGTGCCATTCAGGCGATCCGCTGCCGCATAACGCATAACCACGACCCCCGAGTTTTCGAGAAAAACATGATCGGCCACCAGAAACTTTGTGGGCAATGCGGTTTCGAACAACTTGATGCCCTTCCCCAACACAACGGGCATGATCGCGATGTCGATGCTGTCGATGAGCCCGGCTTCCAGCAGCTGCGACGCCAGTCCGCCGCCGCCGAATAACCAAATATCCCGGCCTTTCATGCACTTCATCTCAAACGCTACTTTTCGCGCGTCTTCCCGCACGATCGTCGCGCCGCCAGCAGACCCGGGCGACAGTGTTCTCGAAAAGACCACGGTTTCCAGCCCAGGCAAGGAGGCGTCGCCGTGCATCGCAATGGCCTTGGCGTACGTTGCGCGCCCCATGATCGCCGTGTCGAACTGACCACACTGCGCAATGAAGTCGATCGACGGGTCCATCGTTATCCAGTCGTGCTCGCCATTGGGACCGGCGATGTAGCCATCGGCGCTCATGGCGACTTGGTACATGACGCGCCGCTTCACCGGCGGACCCTGCGTGTCGGTGGCTGTGGGGCCGCGGCCGGATACAGAAAACGCCAGTCGTCGGAAAGGCGGCCATTCCGCCCGAGCGCCGAGAGATATTCTCGCGCCACGGTTTTCGAGACGACGGTTGACCACGCCTCAGTGACGAGAGTGTTCAACTCCTTCCGAATCGTTTGCCCTGTCTCCCGCCAGCGCAGCGCGTATTTACGCTTGTCGACACGGAAGGCAGGCCCGCCGAAGTGAAGATCTTCATACGACAACGGTAACGAGAGCGCGATTTTTCCGAGATCGTCGAACGTAGACAATCGGGCACCCTGTGTCCAAGACCACGAGAGTGCTTGAAGGATACCTCATACGGCCCGAGAACATAAATCGCAGGACCCGATAACATCCACCGGGACCCAGATTAAGCGTGAGCAGCGGAACGGCGGCGGCGAAGTTCGCTTTACTCATCGCCCCGGGGTAATTCAAACTCTGTTTTTCGCATCCAGTTTGTCGAACCACAAACCGGCGGCTTTTCGCGTTGCGGGCAGCCGCCAGTCGAGTTCGAAGTAACGATCGTTTTCCCGAACTCAATGGTTTTCAATTCGGCCGAACTATTGAGACGCACGTAACGAGGACAGAGCGATGCTTTCGTATGTCTACTTCGGTACAAATAACCTCGAACGAGCCACGCGTTTTTATGATGCAACCTTAGCGCCGCTTGGCATGCCGAGATGCGTCACCGGCGACCCGGCATGGGATCTCATTGCGGCTGGATGGGGAATATATGAGGACGGCGGCGCGCGGGAGCGCGGATTCTGGATTGGCACGCCATTCAACCAACAACCGGCAACGATCGGAAACGGCAGCATGGTCGCTTTCAGCGCGCGATCCTGGACAGCGGTAAACGAATTTCATGCCGCTGCGCTGACCAATGGTGGCAGTTGCGACGGTGCGCCAGGTCTGCGACTACATTACAGCCCAGATTTCTACGCAGCCTATGTCCGCGATCCCGATGGAAACAAGATCGCGGCCGTTTGTCGAGGTTTTACTGCGCCGTAGTTATCTCATTGGAAAACAGGGATCTTGACGCCACGAGTACGCATGCCCACATGGCTGGCACATCTCCACTGAAATCGAGCGTAGCCATCTGCGCCCGCGCGAGTATCCGTTCTTCGTTAATGTGGGGCCTGACCCATGTTCTCGGGCTGTTTTAGGTGGCATGCAGGACTCGGCGACGAGAACTTCTGAAAGTCATCGAAGGTTAAGGCCGCTCGCGCAAATGCCCGATCGCGAGGGCAAATCCGGCAAAAGGGTTTGTCCCCAATTCCAGGGTCAAACGGTCGTCAACCCCAAATCATTGGAGCGGGAAACGAGACTCGAACTCGCGACCTCAACCTTGGCAAGGTTGCGCTCTACCAACTGAGCTATTCCCGCCCGACGCAGAGGCGCAATTGTAGGGCCGAACCGCAGGGAGTCAAGAAAAAACGCACTCATGCGGGCGCTAAACCTTTGAACTAGACCGAGATTATCGGCCGCTAGTGGCCGCCACCCCAGGCCCGCGCATCAGGGTGGCCAGAGCGAGAAAGCCCTGAGCATCGCCTCCTGCTTTCCGGCCTGCAGCGACGCGGCGGTCTCAGCCGGCGAAAAATGGGTCGGCGGCAGATTGGCGGCATCGGCGAGAAAGAAGCTAGTCTGTGCGAGCGCGCTCGTCGCCTGGCGCAGATCCTCGGGCTTGACCTCCGCAAGCACGTCGCCCGCCGAGTGCGCAATTTCCGCATACCGCGGCGCACGGATCAAGGGTGCGATTCCCGGATAACCCGCAAGCGTGAACGCGAATGCGTCCGTGAAGAACATCCAGCCGTCGACGGGTGCACGCAAGGCAAGCTCCGGCGCGAGCCGGTTGAAACGTTCGAGCGCGGGTAGCAGTTCCGGATGTCCTGCGGTCGGCAGCAGGTCGACCGGACCTGCACCCCAATCGAGGACCACGGCGGCGACGAGTTGGTCCAGTTCAGACGCATGCCTTTGTACGTAGGCCCTCGATCCGAGCATGCCCTGTTCCTCGCCCGTGAACAGCACGAAGCGCAGTGTGCGTCGCGGGTGCAGTCGCGACTCACGCAGCGCGCGCGCCGCGCCGAGGACCGCCGCTGCGCCAAAACCATCGTCGCTCGCACCGGTGCCTAGGTCCCACGAGTCCAGGTGCGCGGCGACGATCACGATCCCCTCACCCGAAGAGCCCGGTATCTCACCGACCAGATTCTGCGCAGACACCGGTACTTCGCTGAATCGATTCTGCACGTCGATGCGCAGACGCAGCGCTTGCTGCCCGCGCAACAATCCTTCCAGCACCTGCTGCTGCGCCGCCGGTAGATCGAGCACAGGAATCAAGTCCGGCTCGATCCGCTGCGGCAAAGGTACGGCGATCGGTTCCGTGTGCAGGCGAGCACCGGGCCGCGGATCATGGCGCAGGACGGCGATGGCATGCGCGGCAGTCGCCGCACGCAACAAGGGTAGCAAGGCGACATAGCTGCGTACTGGATCTTTGCTCGCCGCGGATACCAACAACACTTTGCCGGCCCAGTGGGCGCTGTCGCGCAGCACCAGCGCGTCCAGATGCTCGCCGATCTCGTCGCCACCGACCAAGACCACCGGAACCGCACCCTGATGTGGCGGCGTGGAACCCGACCAACCGTAGGCGGCGATCGGGACGCGCATTGACCGGGGCGAGACGAGTGTCGCCGTCGCCCTGCCCCGCGACCATGCGCGCGGCAGTTGCCAGGATTCGGCATGCACATTGCTCAAACCGATCGCCTGCAGCTTGGCGATCACCTGCGCCTGCGCGCGAGCGGCGCGCGCACTGCCGGTCAAGCGCGGCCCCAAGTCGCAGAGCGAGACCAGCACCGGGTAGGGATCGATGCGATCGCTGGCGGCGCGCACACGGACGAGGCGGTCCCGCAGAACTTCGTCGCTCTCGGCGGCCGTAGCGCCTGTCGCCTCCGTAGTGCCGGCCGCACCCCAGGCCAGGGTGGCGACGGCCAACAGTACAGTCAGGAACCGCCGGACGGCGGCGGTCACAGGCTCGCGCTGCCGCGCAACTCAGGCCACGCGAGGCGCAGATACAAGATCATCGACCACAGCGTCAGCACGGCGGCGACCGCGGTCAAGACGAGTCCGATTTTGTAGATCGGCAAGCCGAATAGATCGCGGCGAAATAGCAGGCAGGACAAACCGACGATCTGGACGATCGTCTTGTACTTGCCCCAGATCGACACCGCGATACGCCCGCGCGCACCGATCTCGGCCATCCATTCGCGCAGCGCCGATACCGCGATCTCGCGGCCGATGATCACGACCGCGACGATCACGACGAACCAGCGCGGATCCTTGGCGACGATCAAGACGAGGGCGCTCGCGACGATGAGCTTGTCGGCCACCGGATCGAGGAACGCGCCCAAGCGCGAGGTCTGTCCGAGTTTGCGGGCGTAATAGCCATCGAGCGAGTCGGTGATACCGGCGAGTGCGAAGGCGGCGCAGGTGGCGGGATCCGCCCACCAGTAAGGCAGATAAAACAGCCCGACGATGGCCGGGATCATCAGGATACGCAGCCAGGTCAGCGTATTCGGAATGTTCATCGCGGAAGAGGGTTCAGTGGCCCGGGTGGAGATGCTCATAGATCACTTCGGCCAAGCTGCGGCCGAGACCCCGGATCTGCACGAAATCATCGATGCCCGCACGCAATATTCCTTGCAAACCTCCGAAATGCTTCAGAAGTTCGCGTCTCTTCACGGGCCCCAAACCCGGTATGGTCTCGAGGATCGACTCGCTATGACGTTTTGCCCGTTTGCGTCGATGTCCCGCGATCGCAAAGCGGTGTGCCTCGTCGCGCACGCGCTGAATCAGGTGCAAAGCACTTGAGTCCGGAGGCAGTATAGTCGGCGTGTCCTGACCCAACAAGAACAGCTGCTCCTGGCCCGGCCGCCGATCGGCGCCCTTGGCGACACCGATCAGCGTGATGCCTTGCACGCCGAGTTCCGCGAGCACCCGCGCCGCTTCCGCAAGTTGCCCTTTGCCGCCATCGATCAGCAGAATATCGGGGGCCGTGATCTCCCCGTCACGAACCCGCTTGTAGCGCCGGGTGAGGGCCTGATACATCGCGGCATAATCGTCGCCGGGCTGGATGCCGGCAATGTTGAATCGTCGGTAATCGTTCTTGAGGGGCCCCTCCACACCGAATACGACGCAAGAGGCGATCGTGTCGGTGCCGCCGGTGTGACTGATGTCGAAGCATTCGATCCGGGACGGTGTCTCGTCGAGATTGAACACCTCGCGCAGTTCCTCGAGGTTCGCTTCGATGCTTGCACGCGCGAGACCGCGCATCTTCAGGGCCTCCTGGGCATTGCTTTGCATCATCTCGAGCCAGCGGGCGCGGATACCGCGCACCGATGCCGCGATGCGCAAGCGTCGCCCGGTGCGCTCGCTCAAGCTCGCTTCGAGCAGGCCAAGCTCCTCGAAGTCGTGCTCGACGATGATCTCGGCGGGCGATTCCCGCTCGAGGTAGTACTGGGCGATGAACGCCGCCAGCACTTCGTGCGGCTCGGCCAGCGGCGCCTTCGGAAAGAACGTCGTGCTGCCGAGGCTGCGGCCGGCGCGCACGAACATCAACGCGACGCAATACTCGCCGTTACCCGCCGCCACCGCGATGACGTCGGCATCGTGATGCACCTCGGCGTTCATGATTTGCTGCGCCTGTACGGTCTTCAGGTTGGCAAGCTGGTCACGCAGTTTCGCGGCGGCTTCGAATTCGAGCCGTGACGCGGCATCTTCCATGCGCCGGCCGAGTTCATGCGTGACTTCCTCGTTGCGACCTTCGAGCACCTTGACCGCGGATTGCATGTCTCGGGCATACTCTTCGCGCGAGATCAGACCGACGCAGGGAGCCGTGCAGCGTTGAATCTGATACTGCAGGCACGGCCGCGATCGATTTGCAAAGTACGTATCGTCGCAATTGCGCAGGCGAAAGAGTTTCTGCAACTGCTGCAGGGTCTCGCGAACCGCGCCGACGGACGGGTAAGGCCCGAAGAAGCGCCCGGGCTCCTTGCGCGAGCCGCGATACAGATTTAGGGCCGGAAACTCGTGATCCGTCGTGAGATGCAGGAACGGAAAAGTCTTGTCGTCACGCAGAATGATGTTGAAGCGCGGCCGGTGCTTCTTGATCAGGTTCAGTTCGAGCAGCAGCGCCTCGATGTCCGAATTCGTGATCGTCACTTCCATCGCAGCGGTCTTTGCGATCAGTGCGACGACCTTGGGTTGCACGTTGCTCGGTTGGAAATACGAAGCAACGCGGCTCTTGAGACTGTGCGCCTTGCCCACGTACAGGATCTCGCCGCCGGCGCCCAGCATCCGATAAACACCGGGGCGCGCCGGCAGGCTCTCGACGAAGGACTTGGCGTCGAAGCGCAAGGCATTGCTCTGCAGCGCGTCGACGCTCATCGCGCGAGTTCGACCGCCCGCGCCACGACCGTCTCGAACATCGGCGCGGTCAAGCGGCGCGTCTGGGTGTTGTAGCGGCTGCAGTGATACGAGTCGAGCAGCACCCGGCCGTCGGGCAGCCCATGCTCGGCGGCATGTGCGAAGCGGTACTGGGCGGGGGCGAGACCGCAGGCCTGAAGCACCGCCGCATGCGCGATCGTACCGAGAGCCAGGATCACGTGCGCCTCGTGGCTGCGCGCGAGTTCGGCCCGCAAGAAGCTATTGCAGGTCCGGATCTCGATCGGCAGCGGCTTGTTGTCCGGGGGCAGGCATTTCACCGCATTCGTGACGCGCGCCCCCGGCAAGCGCAGCCCGTCATCGACAGCGATCGATACCGGCGCAGTCGCCAGACCGAACTTGTGCAAAGTGGCATAGAGCAGTATCCCGGCATAGTCGCCGGTGAACGGCCGACCACTACGATTAGCACCGTGTTTGCCGGGGGCGAGGCCCACGATCAGGATCCGAGCTGCCGGATCGCCGAATGCCGGTACGGGCTTGCAGAAATAGTCGGTGCGCTCGCGGTGCACTTCCGTCAGGAACTCGGCAAGACGGGGGCAGCGGCGGCAATCGGAATCGTAAACGCTATTCATCGCGGGAGCAGCTCGATAAAAAACGGGCTACGCGGAGTTCCGCGTAGCCCGCCGTAGATCGCGTCTGGCTTTGGACTAACCCGAACGCAACCCAACCTGCAGCCCAAATCTTCGATTTGGGCCCTAGTGACCGGTTTTTGGGCGACATCCCGAGTTCTGTCGGACAGCGTCTCGGGGTAACAATTCACACCAAAAAAAACAAAACGGCGGGAAGGGATGGGGAGAATAGCACCATCGCGACTCGAGGCAAGCCAGGTTTTCAAGAACTGCGTTTCAGATATTCGAAAATTTCTAGGATTTATCTATAAGCTTTTGTTTATTAAATACAAATACTGAGGTATTAAGGTGTCGGCGCCGCTTCGCCGAGTGCCGCTATGCTGCAGTGAATCATAAAATTGCCGGCGTGACGCGGCGATTAGCCCCTGCCCGCTCGGCGATCCGCATCGCCAGTTCCAGCGCCTGCTCGCCATTGAGGCGCGGATCGACGGCCGAACGATAGGCCCGGGCCAAATCCGCTTCTGCGAGACCGCGGGCGCCACCGATACACTCGGTGACGTCCTCGCCGGTCAATTCGATGTGCACCCCGCCCAACATCGAGCCGCACTCCCCATGGATGCGGAATGCAGACTCGACTTCGCTCAAAATGTTCTCGAAGCGGCGCGTCTTCACGCCTCCTGCCGTGGTCTCGGTATTGCCGTGCATGGGATCGCAGACCCAGAGCACCTGCGCGCCGGTGGCGCGCACGGCGCGTATCATCGCGGGCAAGCGTTGTTCTATCTCCTTGACACCGAAGCGGTGGATGAACGTCAGGCGCCCCGGAATGTTTTGCGGGTTCAAGATCTGGACGAGTTCCTGCAACCACTCCGTACTCATGGCGGCGCCGACCTTGACGCCGATCGGGTTCGCGATCCCGCGGAAGTACTCGATGTGGGCGCCGTCGATGGCCGCCGTGCGCATACCGACCCAGGGCATGTGCGTGGACAGGTTGTACCACCGTTTTTGGCGTTCGATATACCGGGTTTGCGCCTGCTCCGAGAACAGATGCAGGCCCTCGTGACTGGTATAAAAGTCGCCACGTGTCGCCGCGTGCACGCGCAGCCCGCTCATCGATTCGAAGAATTCCAGAGATTCGGCGATCGAGTCGACGATCCTGCGATAGCTGCCCGCCAAGGGCGAGTGACGCAGGAACCCGAGATCCCAATACTCCGGGTGATGTAGATCCGCAAAACCGCCGTCGATCAGCGCGCGCACGAAATTCAAGGTCAGCGCGGCGCGTTCATAGCCGCGCAGCAACAGTTCGGGATCCGGCTCGCGTTCGGCCGCCGTGAACCCGGGGCGATTGACGTTGTCGCCGCGATAACAGGGCAGCGTCACGCCGTCGCGCGTCTCCGTATCCGTCGAACGTGGCTTCGCATATTGCCCGGCGAAGCGGCCGACGCGGATCACCGGCTTCTTGAGCCCCTGCAACAGCACGAGGCTCATCTGCAGCAGGATCTTGAGGCGCTTTGCAATCTTGTCGGATTCGCAGTCCTCGAAGCTCTCGGCGCAATCGCCACCCTGGAGCAGGAACTGCTCACCGCGTTGTGCTTGCGCGAGCTTCTCCCGCAAGGCCTCGATCTCCCAGGAGACGACCAGCGGCGGCAGCTTGCTCAACGCGGCGACCGCGCGCTCGAGAGCAACGGAATCGGCATACCGGGGCTGCTGGGAGGCGGATTTGCCCTGCCAGCTGGCCGGATGCCAGGTCGTCAAGGCGGAAGATTGTGACATAGCCGGTAATGGTAGCCTTCGCCTCGCTCGCGAGTCAAAATGCCGCCCCTCTTTTAAGTCCCCGAGTACGCCCATGAGTCCAGCCGAACCGATGCACGCCCCGACCGCCGCCCCATCTCGAGCCGCCGCCGACTGCCTGACCGCGCTCGGCCTGGAGGCGGTCAACGCCGGAACCTGGTCAGGCACCCATGGTTGGTCACGCGAATCCGGCGCCCTGTTCGATGCCTTGAACCCGGCCACGGGCGAGCGACTGGCGGGGGTCCGCGCAGCGACCCCGATCGACTATGAGCACGTGCTCGCCGATGCGGTCGTCGCGGCCAAGCTGTGGCGCCAGGTCCCGGCACCGAAACGCGGCGAGGTCGTGCGCCTGATCGGCGAGGAATTGCGCGCCCACAAGTCTGCGCTCGGCAGTCTCGTCTCCCTCGAGAACGGTAAGATCAAGGCCGAGGGCGAAGGCGAGGTCCAGGAAATGATCGACATCGCCGACTTTGCCGTGGGTCAGTCGCGCATGCTCTACGGTTTGACCATGCATTCGGAGCGCAGTCAGCATCGGATGTACGAGCAATGGCATCCGCTCGGTGTCGTCGGCGTGATCAGCGCGTTCAATTTTCCCGTGGCCGTCTGGTCTTGGAACGCATTTCTCGCGGCCATCGCCGGCAATGCGATCGTCTGGAAACCGTCGCCGAAAACCGCCCTGTGCGCGATCGCGGTGCAACGCATCTGCAACCAGGTCCTCGAGCGGCTCGGACTGCCGCCGATCTTCCAACTGTTCATCGACCATGGCACCGAACTCGCAAGCCGCCTCGTCGACGACCGCCGGGTCGCGCTCGTGTCCTTCACCGGTTCGACCGAAGTCGGCCGTCAGGTCGGCACGCGCGTCGCGGCGCGCCTCGGCAAGAGCCTTCTGGAACTCGGCGGCAACAATGCGATCATCGTCGACGCGAGTGCCAACCTGCACCTCGTGGTACCGGCCATCGTCTTCGGCGCGATCGGCACGGCCGGTCAGCGTTGCACCACGACCCGCCGCGTGCTGGTCGAGCGCAGTCTCATGCCCGAGCTCGAGCAGCGGCTCGTAGCGGCCTATAGACAGATCCGCATCGGCGACCCTCTGGCTGCCGAGACCCTGATGGGACCCTTGATCGACGCCGCCGCCGTTGCGCGCTACGAGGAGGTCGTGGCGACCGCACAAGCGCAAGGCGCGCAGTTGCTGGTCGGTGGCAAGCGAATCGCCCGACCCGGTCACTTCGTCGAGCCCACCTTGTTTCGCGCCGGCCCGGGACTGCCGATCGTGCAGCACGAGACGTTCGCACCGATACTCTATTTAATTCCTTACGACACGCTCGCCGAGGCGATCGAGATTCAGAATTCGGTCGCCTACGGTTTGTCATCGGCGGTGTTCACCGACCGGCTGCAAGTGGCGGAGCGCTTCCTGTCGACCGAAGGCAGCGATTGCGGCATTGCCAACGTCAATCTCGGCACGTCCGGTGCGGAGATCGGCGGCGCATTCGGCGGCGAGAAGGATACCGGCGGGGGGCGCGAGGCCGGTTCGGACTCCTGGAAGGCGTACATGCGGCGGCAGACGACGACGATCAACTGGAGCCCCGAGCTGCCGCTCGCCCAAGGCATTCGTTTCAACGTCTGAGCCAGCTCTCGATCGAGGCGGCGCGCTGCTCGAGACGCGCCGCCGATACCGGCCGCGCGGTCTTCAGTTCCTGAGCGTAGAGCGAGACGCGATATTCCTCGATCAAGCTGCCGAGATCGGCAAGCTCCGGCAACCAGCGCTGCTCGTCGGCGACTGCCTGCTGCAGGCTCAGCCATCGGGCCCGCCAAGCCGCCAACTCGCGAGCGATCGTCGGCGGCTCGCCGCCGCGCGAGAACAAGCGCTGCCAGCGCCGCTCCTCGGCACGCAGATACCGCGGAAACTGCTCGAGGCTGGCAGCCGGCTGGTCGAACCAGCTACGCGGGTCCAGCAGGGACTCGAGGTGCGCCAAGGTCGCCGCGGCCTCGCCGGGATAGCTGCGTGCACGTGCATCCTCGAGCTGGCGCCGCACCGCGCGGGCCTCCGTATACCAACGCAGGGCCTCCGCACCGAGCGCGACCGCGGTCTCGTGCAGCACGGGACGGGCGCGTTCGAGCGCGCCCGCGAACGCCTGCCGGCTGCGCGGCGGCTCCTCGTCGCCGAAACAAGCGCGCGACACGGCGAGCGAGATCAAGGCCTCGATGAGCGCTTCGCCGCGCGTATAGGGACTCGCCGCAAGCAGCAAGCGCGCATCGGTGCGCACTGCCTTGGCAAGATCATTGGCCTGGCGGTCCAGAGTTCGGCGGGCGAGCTGCGTGGCACCGAGCCGCAACTCACGTTGCGCTTCGGCGCGCGTCCAATTCAGCGTGACCTGCGCGCCGGCCGCAGTCGTCCGGATTGCCGGAAACAGGGTCAGTTCACCGCCCTCGATCGCGACGGCCAATGTCTCCGGCAGCGGGTCCCAATCGAAGCGCTGCGCGGGTTCGGGATAGCGTGCCCGCGCCAGCTCCTCGAGCCGCGAGCGGGCGAGCGCGGCAGTCGCGCGGCGCATCGCGCCGAGGTCGCGGCCACCCACAGGCAGGCTGCCGGCGTCGATGACTCGCAGCTGCGGCAGCAAGTGCGCGTCGATCGCCGCGGATTCCAGCCGTAGCAGCGTGGGCGGCAGGTTTTCGACATCGCGCAGCCACGCCGCCAAGCCGTCGACGTCGGCGCGACTACCGCTGGCGAGAAAGCGGCTTACGGTCTCGGCGACCGGAATCAAGCGTCGGCGCGCATCCTTGGGCAAGGTCCGCAGCAACGCGTCGACGCGCGGCCGGGCAAGCCCCGGTATGGCCGCGTCGACGGCCGCGCGTTCGAGCAAGGGCAGTGCCAGCAGTGGTACCTGCAGCGTCGCGCCGTCTTGCGCGTCCCCGGGTGCAAATCGGTAGCGAATGTCGACCGTGACCGCGCCCGTCACCAGCGTCAAGCGCGCCTGTTCCGGGAACGAGGCCAATGAGGCTTGATCGGGTTTGCGCGCGTAAAGCCGGTCTTCCGTGAGCGTCAAGGCCTGCAATTGGCTCGCATCCAGATGCCGCGTGTAGTGATCGAGCGTCGCGGCGCTCGAGACCTGGCGCGGCAGCGCCTGGTCGTAGAAGCCGACGAGCACCTCCGCATCGACGAGCAGGTCGCGCACGCGCAGCCGCTCCTCGACTCGTTGCGCGGCCTCGATTGCTGCATCGTTGGCAAGCAGCCAGCTCGGCCGGCGCTCGAGCCGCCGATAGACGAGCGCCTCACGCGCGAAGATGTGGCGCGACTCCTCGGGTGCGATCGGACCATAATTGACGACTCGATCGGCGCTCAAGGTCAAGCCTAAGAAGCTCGTGCGCTCTCGCGCGACGACCTCTTCGCGCAGCTCGCTCCAGTCGGGCTCCAGATACTCGCGCTTGAGGAGCTGTTCGGCGGCTGATTCGATCCACATCGGCTGGATCTCGGCGAGGCGGCGCGCATAGACGCGTGAGGTCTCGACGATGCTCGCCGCCATGACCCATTTGGGCTTGCGTCGCTTGAGCGGTGAACCCGGAAACAGATGAAAGCGCACGCTGCGTGTGCCGGAGTAGAGGCCGTCCTCACCACGCACGCCGACCATCGTGGCAAAACCCGCGAGCAGCGACCGGTGCACGGCGGTGTAACTCGCCGCGCGGCTGCCTGGAACGAGGCCGAGCTCGGCCGCGCGCCCCTGCACCTGCGTGTAAACGTTGTCCCACTCGGACAAACGCAGCAGCGAGAGCCGGCGCTCCTTGCACCAGCGACGAAATTCGCGCCGCGGGCGTTCGCGCGCGCCGCGATACGCGCGCCACAATTTCACCAGGGCCGTGAACTCGGATTTGGAGTCGTCGAACGCCGCCGCGTCGTCCGACTCCTCGGCGTCGCCGGCGTGCGCCGCGATACGCGCGTCCGGAACGCTCAGGCCGGAGACGATCGCGAGCACCTCGCTTTCGGCGTGAAAGCGCTGACTCTCGAGCAGTGCGCGCGCCAAGCGCGGATCGAGCGGCAGGCGCGCCATGGCCCGGCCGCGCCGGGTGACGCACCGCGCCTCGTCGAGCGCTCCCAATTCCTGTAGCAGGCGGTAACCGTCGCCGCGGGCACGCGCCTCCGGCGGATCGATGAACGGAAAGTCCTCGGCGGCGCCGAGGCCGTCGGCGGCGAGTCGCAGCAACAGCGCGGCCAGATTCGTGCGCAGGATCTCGGGCTCGGTGAACTCAGGCCGAGCGGCGAAATCCTCCTCCGCATACAAGCGCAGACAAAGACCTGAGCCCAGCCGTCCGCAGCGGCCCTTGCGCTGTTCGGCGCTGGCACGCGATATGGGCTCGATCGGCAGCCTTTGCAGCCGGTTGCGCACGCTGTAGCGGCTTACGCGTGCGAGACCGGAGTCGATCACGGCCCGGATGCCCGGGACGGTGATCGACGTTTCGGCAACGTTGGTCGCGAGCACGATCCGCCGGCGCGCCGCGCGGGAAAAAATCTTGCTCTGCTGTTCCCAGGCGAGGCGCGAATACAGAGGAATCACTTCGGCGTCCCGCACTTCGCGTTCCAGCAATTCGCCGACATCGCCGATCTCCCGTTCACCTGGCAGAAACACGAGCACGTCGCCCGCGCCGATCTCGCCGGGTTCGGTTTCGATCTCGCGACAGGCTTGCAGCACGGCCGTGGGCAGATCCGCCTCCTCGGAACCCTCGTCGGACGGCCGGTAACGCACCTCGATCGGATGACTGCGGCCGCTCACCGTGATGACCGGTGCATCGGCGAAGAAACGCGCCATGCGTGCCACATCGAGCGTCGCCGAGGTGACGATGACCTTCAGATCGGAGCGGCGCGCGAGCAGACGCTGCAGCACCCCGAGCAGCAGGTCGACGTTGAGCGTCCGCTCATGCGCCTCGTCGACGATCACGGTATCGTATCGGCGCAGCAGCGGATCGGCGTTCAGCTCGGCGAGCAGCAGGCCGTCGGTCAGCAAGGCGAGGCGCGTCGCTTCGCCCACCTTGTCGGCGAAGCGGACCCGAAACCCGACGGTCTCACCCACGGTCTGCGCGAGTTCGTCGGCGATCCGCGCCGCGAGCGCCCGCGCCGCCAGTCGGCGCGGCTGCGTGTGGGCGATCATGCCCTCGATACCGCGTCCCAGTTCGAGCGCATATTGCGGCAGTTGCGTGCTCTTGCCCGAGCCGGTCTCGCCGGCGACGATCACCACGCGTTCCCGGTCGAGAGCGGCAAGGATTTCAGCGCGGCGCGCGGTGATCGGCAACGCGGGGTCGTGCTTGAAACGCAGCGGCGGCGCCGCGCGCCGCGCCAACAGGCGCTGCGCTGCCTGATCTTGAGCGCGTGCGGAATGCCTCATTCGCCGCGCTTCATTTCCTGCCAAAGCCGTTCTTGATCGGCGAGTGCGAGTCCCTCGAACTCGATGCCGCGCGCCGCGGCCAGATTTTCCATGCCGCGAAAGCGACGCTCGAATTTGCCATTCGCGGCGCGCAGCGCCGACTCCGCATCGACGCCGAGCTTGCGGGCCAGATTGACGGCGGCGAACAGCAAATCGCCGACCTCTTCGAAGACCTCCGGCGACGGCGTCGCGGCTGGGTTCTCGGTTGCGGCGACGCGCACCTCGTCGAGTTCCTCGGCGACCTTGTCGGCGGCCTGCGCGGCGAGATCGAAGTCGAAGCCGACGCGTGCCGCGCGCTTGCTGAGCTTGTCGGCGCGCATCATGGCGGGCAGCGCATGCGGTACATCGTCGAGTTGGCTGACCGACGCGGTCGCCGGCCCCGGGGCGACTTTGCCGCGGCGTTCCGCCGCTTTGATGTTCTCCCAACTGACCAGCCGCTCGGCCGCGCTCGCGATCCGCGTGCCGCCTGAGGTCGGTGCGAACAAATCCGGGTGGCGACGCTCGAGCTTCGCGGTAATCCCGGCCGCGACGGCGTCGAAGTCGAAGCTGCCCGCCTCCGCGGCGATGCGTGCATGAAACACCACCTGGAACAGCAAGTCACCCAACTCGTCGCGCAGATGCGCGGGATCGCCGCGATCGATTGCATCGAGCACTTCGTAGGCCTCCTCGAGCGTGTAGCGCGCGAGCGAAGCGCTCGTCTGCTCGCGGTCCCAGGGACAGCCGTCCGGCGCACGCAGCCGCGCCATGACGGCGAGCAACGCATCCATCGCCTCACTCATCTTCTCTCCTCCTTCGCTGCTAAAACCAGGCGCCGAAAACTCATGAGCATGCCGGCCGTCGCACCCCAGATCGTGCGTTCTCCGAACGGAATATCGGTCGTCTCGACTTCGAGCCCACCGAGGCGGCGCAGACGCGAACGATGGTTGGCGGCATCGAACAAGAACGCCAGCGGTACCTCGAAGGCATCGTGCACTTCGGCCGCGGCGAGCCGCAGGTCATGCTCTGGATTCACGAAGCCGACGACCGGCGTGATCCGAAAGCCGCTCGCCACGAGATGATCGGGCAGGAAGCCCGCGAATTCGATCTTGTCGGCGGACAAACCAATCTCCTCTTCGGTCTCGCGCAACGCCGCGGCCCAGGCGTCGGCGTCCTCGGCATCGATGCGGCCGCCGGGAAAACTGATCTGGCCCGCGTGCGCGCGCAGCGCCGCCGATCGCTCCGTGAGCAGCACGGTCCAGCCGGTCGTGCGCTCCACGAGCGGCACGAGCACCGCGGCCGGGACGCGCCGTTCAGGCATGCGCGCGCGCAGCTGCGCGACGATCTCGGGAGTTGCGTTCGTGATCCAGCCCGAATCCTCGCCGGGCGCCGATGCCGACGGGCTCAATGCCGCACGGATGTCCGCCCGCGTAAACGGGAAATCCAGCGGCGCGTTCAGGTCGAACCGCCGGCACTACCGACTCCGCCCTTGGTCAGCTGCAAGGGATCGAGCAGGCGCTGCAAATCATCCCGATCGAGGCCAGTCATCTCCACCGCGACATCGAGGATCGGGCGACCCTCGGCATAGGCTTTTTTCGCGATCGCCGCTCCGCGCTCGTAGCCGATCACGGGATTCAAGGCGGTGATCAGGATCGGATTGCGCGCTAGCGCCGCCTCCAGCTGCGGCGTATTGACACGGAATTCGGCGAGCGCGTGATCGGCGAGATTGCGGCTGGCGATGCTCAGCAATTCGATGCTCTGGAGCAGATCGTAAGCGATCACCGGCAGCATGACGTTGAGCTGAAAATTACCGGCCTGGCCGGCGATCGTGATGGTCGCATCGTTGCCAATGACCTGCGCGGCGATCATCGCGACCGCCTCGGGAACCACGGGGTTGACCTTGCCGGGCATGATGCTGCTGCCCGGTTGCAGCGCGGGCAGCGACAGCTCGCCGAGCCCGGCCAAGGGCCCGCTGTTCATCCAGCGCAGATCGTTCGCGATTTTCATCAGCGCGACGGCCAGCGTCTTCAACTGGCCGGATAATTCCACGGCGGTATCCTGGCTGGACAGGGCCGCGAAGAAGTTGTCGCTGGGCGCGAAAGCGAGACCGGTCTGCGCCGACAAATGGCGCGCGAACAGCCGGCCGAATTCCGCGGGCGCGTTGACGCCGGTACCGACCGCGGTGGCGCCCTGGGCGAGGCGTTTGAGGCGCGGCAGCACGTCGCGCAAACGCGCAGCGGCCTGCTCGATCTGCGCCTGCCAGCCGGACAGTTCCTGGGCGAGCGTCAGCGGCATGGCATCCATCAAATGCGTGCGGCCGGTTTTGACGGTCGTGCGCAACGCGGGCATGCGTGCGCCGATCACGGCGGCCAGATGCGCGAGCGCCGGCAACAAATTCTCGCTGAGACTCAAGGCGGCAGCCACGTGTATCGTCGTCGGGATCACGTCGTTACTGCTCTGGGCGCGATTGACATGATCGTTCGGATGCACCGGTCTGCCCAAGCGTCGGCTCGCGAGGGTTGCGATGACCTCGTTGGCATTCATGTTGCTGCTCGTGCCGGAGCCGGTTTGAAACACATCGACCGGAAACGCCGCGTCGTGGCTGCCGGCAGCGATCTCGAGGCAAGCCGCCTGAATCGCTGCCACGAGGTCAGCGGGCATCGCGCCGAGTTCGCCGTTCGCCGCCGCCGCAGCGTGCTTGACCAGGGCCAGCGCACGCACGAAGTCGCGCGGCAGGCGCAGTCCGCTGGCCGGGAAATTCTGGATCGCGCGCTGCGTTTGCGCTCCCCAGAGCGCATCGCTCGGCACCTCGAGGGTGCCCAGACTGTCGGACTCGAGGCGATAGCCTACGGTTGTCATCGCACCTCTGCAGCGCCTTACGGTAATATCCTGCGAGTCTAACACCTGGCAGCCGCTTCCCATGTCCAGCCCGAACATTGATGCCTTGTCGCCGCTTGACGGCCGGTATGCCGGCAAGCTCGCGGCGCTGCGCACTCTGTTCAGCGAAGCGGGTTTGATGCGCGAGCGGGTCCGCGTCGAATGCGCGTGGTTCTTGGCCCTGTCCGCGGGTCCGGCGCGCGTCCCGCTCGCCGACCTGCCGCCGGCGGCGCGCGACTGGCTCGAGGTCATGGCCGCGGATCCGGCGGCGACCGACGTCGCCGCGATCAAGCAAATCGAAGCGCGTACGAATCACGACGTCAAGGCCGTGGAGTACTGGCTGCGCGCGCGCTTGAGCGCGCTCGGCTGCTCGCCAGTCCACCTCGAATGGATCCATTTCGCCTGCACCTCCGAGGACATCAATAATCTCGCCTACGCCCTGATGCTCGCGGGAGCGCGCAGCCGCATCTTGATCCCGATGCTTGAACAACTGGGAAGCCAGCTCGAGGCACTCGCCGTGCAGCACGCCGATGCCGCGATGCTCGGCCGTACCCATGGGCAGACGGCGACGCCCACGACCGTGGGCAAGGAGTTCGCCAATGTCGCGCATCGTCTGCGCGCGCAGCAAATCGCGCTCGCCAAGGTCGAGATCCTCGGCAAGATGAACGGCGCGGTCGGCAACTTCAATGCGCACGTCGCGGCGCTGCCGGGCGTGGATTGGCCCGCGGTCAGCGCGGATTTCATCAGGTCCCTGCAGCTGCAGTCCAACCCCTATACGACGCAGATCGAGCCGCATGACTGGATCGCCGAGTATTGCCACGCTCAGTTGCGCGCCAATACCGTCCTGATCGATCTCGCCCGCGACCTGTGGAGCTACATTTCGCTCGGCTACTTCAAGCAGCGACCCGTCGACGGTGAGGTCGGCTCCTCGACGATGCCGCACAAGATCAATCCGATCGATTTCGAGAATGCCGAGGGCAATCTCGGCATTGCCAACGCGCTGCTCGCGCATTTCGCCGAGAAACTGCCGATCTCCCGCTGGCAGCGCGATTTGACGGACTCCACGGTGCTGCGCAACATGGGGGTCGCGATCGGCCATGCCAGTCTCGCCTATCAGTCCCTGGCGCAGGGCCTGCGCAAGATAGAACTCGATGCCGCGCGGCTGCGCCAGGATCTCGATGGCGCCTGGGAAGTCCTCGGCGAGGCGGTCCAGACCGTCATGCGTGCCCAGGGCCTGCCGGATGCCTATGACCGCCTCAAGAACTACACGCGCGGCCGACCCGTGGACCGCGCGGCCATGCAGGCGTTCATCGCTTCCCTGGACCTGCCGCGCGCCGAGAAAGAGCGACTGCTGCGCTTGGAGCCGGCCACGTATTTAGGCCTGGCCGCGGAACTGGCGCGCCGCGCCCGATAAGCGTTGCCCGGCACTGGTTTCGCCGGGATCCCGCCGTTTGCGGACGACGTCACACGGAAAACGTGACGGACTTGGCACGAGCGCCGGCCGCTCCGACGGTAGGATGTACCAAAGTTAGTGGGTCTGGGACCCCGTTCATCTCATCATGAGGCTCTTACGATATGGCGGGAAGTCCGGAACAACCCTCGACGGGGGTCATGAACAACGGCCCGGCTGCGGGCGGCGATTTGACGACGGGCACGCGCAGTATCTTGAGCACCATGCCCGAAGTCCGGGATGCGAGCCTCAAGGTGGCGAAGTCCGCCCAGCGCCTCTTGTCGATTTTCACTCCGGATCTAGAGCCCCTGATCTATGGCGAGGAAGCTTTTCTCGAAGCGATCAAACGCCTCGTGCTCGCGCGATCGTATGCCAAGGTGCGCGTCCTGTTGGCTGATCCAGCGCGCGCGATGGTCGATAACAACCGCTTTCTCGCCTTGGCGCGTCGGCTCACCAGTTGCATCGATCTGCGCGCGATGAGTCCCGAGTATCCGGCCAGCGCCGGCGCGTTCATCATCGCGGACGACAAAGCGCTCGTGTACCGCCTGCAAATCGACCGTTGGGACGGCATCGCCGATATGAACGACCCGGCCGTCGTCCGTCGCTACTTGAATTTCTTCGACGAAGTCTGGAACACCAGCATGCAAGAATCGCAGATGCGGCAAATGCTGATGTAATCGAGCGCGCCGCTATAATGGCGGCATGTCCGATTCTCTCCCCTCTCCCGACTCGGCCGGCACGATCATCGTCGGCATCTCCGGTGGAGTCGACTCCGCCGTGGCCGCGCTGCGCTTGACGCGTGCCGGCTACGCGGTTCAAGGCTTGTTCATGTCGAACTGGGAAGACGACGACGATGCGTATTGCACGAGCGCCGTCGATTTCCAGGATGCCCGCCGCGTCTGCGCGGCCTTGGGAGTTCCGCTCCATCGCGTGAGTTTTGCCGAGCAATACCGCGAACGCGTGTTCGCCCATTTTTTGAGCGAATACGCGGCCGGCCGCACACCGAATCCGGACGTGCTGTGCAATCGCGAGATCAAGTTCGGCGTCTGCCTCGAGTACATGCACCGGCTGGGCGCCGCCTGGATCGCGACCGGCCACTATGCGCGGGTCCGCCGCACCGGGGATGGGGTGCAACTGCTGCGCGCTGCCGACTCGAGCAAGGATCAAAGCTACTTTCTGCATGCGATTGCGCCGGCGGCGCTCGCGCAGACGCTGTTTCCGCTCGGTGAGTCGCGCAAGGAGGACGTGCGACGCGAGGCGCACGCGGCCGGCCTGCCGGTGTTCGACAAGCCGGACAGTACCGGCATCTGTTTCATCGGCGAGCGTCCATTCGCACAGTTCTTGAGCCGGTACCTCGAGCATAAACCGGGACCGATCGAAGACGAGCAGGGACGCGTCGTCGGCGAACATCGCGGCCTGGCGTTTTACACGCTCGGGCAGCGTTCGGGCCTGGGACTCGGCGGTCGCGCGGGCGCTGACGCCGCGCCGTGGTACGTCGCCGCCAAGGACGCGCAGCGTAACGCGCTGATCGTCGTCCAGGACCAGGATCATCCACTGCTCCTGTCGCACGGCTTCGAAGTCGCCGCACCGCATTGGCTGCAAGCGCCAAGCGGCACGGTGTTCGCCTGCAGCGTCAAGACGCGTTATCGGCAACGCGATCGGGCCTGCGAAGTCCAAAGGCTCGCGGGCGACCGGCTCGGCGTGCGCCTGGCCGCGCCCGCCCGGGCCGTGACACCCGGCCAATATGCCGTGTTCTATGCAGACGACGTCTGCCTGGGCGGCGGCGTGATCACGCCAGGATCCGGCGCAGTGAACCTGCCGGGGCCGGTCCTTAGCGCCTATAATTGCTGAATTTACGCGGAGAGGTTTCATGACCCAGACGAATACCAGCAACGCGGGCAAGACGCTCGTCGTCGGTACCCACCATTACCAGATTCAGAGCCTCGAGGCCTTGGGACCCCGCGTTGCCCGCCTGCCGTATTCGCTCAAGATCCTGCTCGAGAACCTGCTGCGTTTCGAAGACGGCGTGAACGTGACCCGGGGCGACATCGAAGCGCTGCTCAACTGGGATCCGACTGCCGCGCCCCGGCACGAAATCGCCTTCACGCCGGCACGGGTGATCATGCAGGACTTTACCGGAGTCCCGTGTATCGTCGATCTTGCCGCGATGCGCGAAGCGATCGTCCGGCTCGGTGGGGATCCTGAGCGGGTCAATCCCCTCGCCCCGGCCGAACTCGTGATCGATCACTCGGTGCAGGTGGACGAGTACGGCGCTGCCGACTCCCTCGCCCACAACAACGCGATCGAATTCGAGCGCAACGGCGAACGCTACATGTTCCTGCGCTGGGGACAAACGGCATTCAGCAACTTCAAGGTCGTGCCCCCGAACACCGGCATCGTGCATCAGGTCAACATCGAACGCCTCGCCCGCGTCGTATTCGCGGAAGGCGCGAGTGCCTATCCGGATACGTTGGTCGGCACCGACTCGCACACCACCATGGTCAATGGACTCGGCGTACTCGGCTGGGGCGTCGGCGGCATCGAGGCGGAGGCGGCCATGCTGGGCCAACCGGTCACGATGTTGATCCCCCAGGTGATCGGCTTCGAACTCACGGGTTCGCTGCCCCCCGGAACGACGGCGACCGATCTCGTGCTGACAGTGACCGAGATCCTGCGCAAGGTGGGCGTCGTCGACAAATTCGTCGAATTCTTCGGCGATGGTCTCAAGGGGCTGCCACTCGCGGATCGCGCGACGATCGCGAACATGTCGCCGGAATTCGGCTCGACCTGCGCCATCTTTCCGATCGACGAGGAGACGATCCGATATCTACAGTTGACGGGCCGCCCCGCCGATCAGATCGCGCTCGTCGAAGCTTACGCGCGTGCGCAGGGCCTGTGGCGCATCGACGGCGCGCCCGCCGCGAACTACACGCAAATCGTGAGCCTCGACTTGTCGACCGTGGAACCATCGCTGGCGGGTCCCAAGCGGCCGCAGGATCGTGTGCCCCTGCGCAGCGCCAAGGCGATCTATCGGCGCCAGGTCGCCAAGTTGGTCGAAGAGCGGGCCGAAAAGAACCCCGGCGCCACGGGCAAAGCCGCCGCGCTCGTGGCCGGCAAGAGTTTCGAAGTCCGGGACGGCGCTGTCTTGGTGGCGGCGATCACGAGTTGCACCAACACTTCGAATCCCGCCGTGCTCGTCGCCGCCGGCTTGCTCGCGCGCAATGCGCATGCCCGCGGGCTGACCTCGAAGCCCTGGGTGAAGACCTCGCTCGCGCCCGGTTCGCGCGTCGTGACCGACTATCTGCAGAAAGCGGGGCTGCTCGAGGAGCTCGAGGCGCTGGGCTTCTACACCGTGGGTTATGGTTGCACGACCTGCATCGGCAACTCCGGTCCGCTCAAGCCCGAAATCTCCGAGGCGGTCAAACTCGGTGACGTGGTCGCCTGCTCGGTGCTGTCCGGAAACCGCAATTTCGAGGGCCGCGTCCATCCGGAGGTGAAGATGAACTTCCTGGCCTCGCCGCCCCTGGTCGTGGCTTACGCCTTGGCCGGCAGCCTCGACGTCGACATCACGACCGAACCGCTGGGCCTCGACACGCACGGCCGGCCGGTCTATCTCCACGAGATCTGGCCGAGCGCCGCAGACGTCGCCGCCGCGGTCGCCGCCTCGGTCGACTCTGAAATGTTCGTCAAGGGTTACGCGAACGTGTTCTCGGGCGATGCGAACTGGAGCAGCATCAAGACCCCGGCCGGCAAGATCTACGCCTGGGATGGCGAGTCGACCTACGTCAAGAATCCCCCCTATTTCGACGGGATGACGATGACGCCGGGCGCGGTCGGCGACCTGTACGGCGCGCGGGCCTTGGCCGTGCTCGGCGACTCGGTCACGACCGACCATATCTCACCGGCCGGTAACATCTCCAAATCCAGCCCGGCGGCGAAATACTTGCAAGCGCAAGGAGTCGTGGCGGCGGATTTCAATTCCTACGGTTCGCGCCGCGGCAATCACGAAGTCATGATGCGCGGAACCTTCGCCAACATCCGCCTGCGCAATCTCTTGTTGCCCGGCACAGAAGGCGGCATCACGCTGCACATTCCGAGCGGCGAACAACTCTCGATCTTCGATGCCGCCGTCAAGTACAAGGCCGACGGCGTGCCGCTCGTGATACTCGCAGGCAAGGAATACGGCACAGGCAGTTCGCGCGACTGGGCCGCCAAGGGCACGATGCTCCTCGGCGTCAAGGCGGTGATTGCCGAGAGCTTCGAGCGCATCCACCGGTCCAACCTGATCGGCATGGGTGTCCTGCCGCTGCAGTATCGGGACGGTCAGAACGCGCAAAGCCTCGGCTTGACCGGTCGCGAGACGTTCTCGGTCATCGGTCTCGAGCGGGGCGCAGCGAAGATCGTCAAGGTCATTGCCATGGCCGACGACGGCAAGAGGACCGAGTTCGAGGCCCGCCTGCGCATCGACACGCCGAAGGAGCTCGATTACTACCAGCACGGCGGCATCCTGCATTACGTGCTGCGGCAACTCGCGCAAGCCGGCAAAGCTGCCTGATCCGTGGCGAGGAGCCCCGCAACAGGCTCCTCGAGGGACTAAAGACTGCCCGCCTCGACCGCGACCATTTTGGCGGGATCGAGGTGGGCCTTGATCGCCGCCTTGACCGCGGGCGCGGTCAAGGCGTCGACCGCCTGCGGATAGGCGTCGAGCCAGGCGAGATCGTAACCCCGCTGGATCGTGAGCAATATCCGATCGGCGAGTCCGGTCGTCGTCGAGAGTCCCACGAAGTACGCCCCGATAAGGCCCTGCTTGCGCAGCGCAAGCTCCGCTTCGCTGACGCCGCCCTGCCACCACTGCTGCAGCTCGCGCCGCGTCGAAGCGACGCCCTTCGCCAGCAGCGTGGGCGCGAACGTCGCCTCGATCTGCCAGGCGCCGGCGGTCAGCGTGTCATCGAACAAGGTCGCGCCGATTCCATAGGTCAAGCCCTCCCGGTCGCGCACCGTCGACATGAGGCGGCTCGTGAATCCATCCCCGAGTATCGCAGTGCCGACCTGCAACGCGAGCGCGTCGGGATCCCGATCGCGCAAGTCCGTGGCCTGACCCAGCAAGAACGAAACACTGCTCTTGTCCGCGAGCGGAATCCGGATCTCGCTGCCCGCGGCCGCCGCAGCGGCGCCGCCGGCGGCGACGGCGCTTCCCTCGCGGTACGCCTGGCCGCCGCTCCAGCCCGCGAAGACCTGCGCGACCAGCGGCTCGGTCTCGCTCAGCGCAACGTCGCCGGCAAGCACGAGCGTGAAATGCGCAGGCCCGTAGTAGGCCGCATGAAAAGCCCGGACCTCGTCGAGCTTCGCGGCCTTCGCGGCGGCGAGCAGCTCCTCGAGCGTATGCGGGCGGTTCGGATTGCCCGGCGGAAACACCGCGCGGGCGAAGGCCTCCTCCGAGCGCGCATCGGTACTTTGCAGCGAAGACTCCAACATGCCGATGAGCTGTTGGCGTGCCTTGGCGAATTCCGCGGCCGTCAGGGCCGGTGTGCGCAGCTCGGCGGCAATGATCGTCAACACCAGCGGCAAATCTTTTTTCAGGCACTTGGCGCGCACCTGCAGCGATTGCGGACCGACTGCGTAGGAGATCTCGGCGCCGACGTCCTCGAGCTGCCGGGCGATCGCGAATTGATCCTGTGCCTTCGTGCCGCGGTCGAGCATCATGCCGGTCAGTGTCGGCACGGCCGCGTCGCCGCCGCCCGCGAAGGCGTCCCCGGCCGGCAAGGCGCCGACGAGCACGACCACGTCCTTGACATCCGTGTGATAGGTGACGAGATCGATCCCGGCTACCGGCGCGCGCTGCGCCCGCGCTGCCATCTGCGCCGCGGCCGGCAGCGCGCACAAGCACAGTCCTGAGGACAAGACCCAAGCCTTCATCAAGACCCGAGCCTTCATGGGTGATGCTCCGTCGGGGCTGCGGCAACGAACCAGCCGATCGTCGCCTCCTCGGGCGCGAAATATTTGCGCGCGACCCGCTGCACGTCCTCCGGCGTGACCGCCGCAACGAGCTGCGGAAAACGCAGGTACAAGGTCCAATCGCCGATCGCGATCCATTCGTTGATTTCGGCCGCCGCACCGGCGGTCCCGTCGCGACGAAAGGCGTCGGCGGCAATATATTGCTGCTTGACGCGTTCCACCTCGGCGGGTGTGACTCCTTGAGCCTGGATCTTCGTGATCTCGGCCAACAGGGCCTGCTCCACTTGCGCTTGGGTCGCACCCTCGGCGAGTTGCGCGTAGAGCGTATGCAACGAGAGATCGCGATGCAGATCCGTGCCGGCGGATGCCGAGAGCGCCAAGCCGGAATCGACCAGGGCGCGATAGAGTCGAGCGCTCTTGCCCGAGCTCAGGATCGCATCGAGCACGTCGAGCGCCGGCTGGTCCGCGTCGCGTCCGTTCGGCACCTTGTGTGCGATCACGACCGAGCCGAGTTCTCCGGGTCGCTGGACCGTCACGCGCCGCTCGCCGATTTGGGCGGGCTCCTCCGTATAGACGTCGGGGATCGGCGCCGGCGAGTGCGGGTAAACGCCGTAGTATTTCTTGAGCCACTGCAGGATCGCGGTGGTGTCGAAATCGCCGACCACGGTCACGGTGGCGTTGTCGGGCCAATAGAACGTGTCGTAAAACGCCCGCAACTTCTCGATCGGCACGTGCTCGATGTCGCTCAACCAGCCGATAACCGGATGATGGTACGGCAGCGCGACGTAGGCCGCGGCGGTCACATCCTCGATCAGCAAGTTGTCGGGATCGTTCTGGCCGCGCTCGTATTCGTTGCGCACCACGGTCATCTCAGATTGACGGTCGCTCTCGCGCAGCAGCAGCCGGCGCATCCGGTCCGCCTCGATCGCGACATAGCCCTCCAGATCCTTGGCGCCCACGGTCGCGAAGTAGGTCGTGCGATCGACCGAGGTGTTGGCATTGTATTCGCCGCCGACGCGCTCGAGGTATTGCTTGACGCTGTTACCCTTGGCGTCGTCATAGCCCTCGCTGCCCTTGAACATCATGTGCTCGAGTATGTGCGTCGCGCCCGTCGTGCCCGTGATCTCGTTGCGGGAACCGACGCGGTAGGTCACCTGGAAGGTCACGACCGGTGCGGAATGATCGGGCACGAGCAGGATCCCGAGACCGTTGCTGATCAGGCGATATTCATCGATACCGCCGCGGCTTTGCACGAACGCCAAGCCATCAGGCACGCCCTTAGGCACGGCGCCCGTTTGCACTGAGCCCTGCGCGGCGCCCCCTTGCGTGGCGCCTGCGACGGCGGCGCAGGCAAACAACAGCAAGCCGAGCAAGATCGAGCAACGTGACAAGAGACTCTCGCTATGAGGACACGGCGGACACTCGCTTGAGCCCGCGAACCAGCCAAATCAAGAACCTATCATAGCGACCCTCCGGCCGCAGCGCTTTCCTCGAGGTCCGTCCAGACCTTGAACCCGCGCAGCAGATTCGGGCCGAAGGTCATCGTCATCGCAACGTCGACCGCGTCACGGCCGCGGGCGATCAAGATGCGGCCGATACGTCGCGCATTGTTGCGCGGATCGAAGCTGTGCCAATGGCCGCCGAGATACGCCTCGAACCATCCGGCAAAGTCCATCGGCCCGGGCAGTGGCACCACACCGATGTCGCCGAGATAACCCGTGCAATAGCGGGCCGGAATGTTCAGGCAGCGGCATAAGGCGATCGCGAGATGCGCATAGTCGCGGCAGACGCCGCGGCGTTCGTTGAACACCTCCCAGGCGGTCTTGGTCGGTCGCGCCGCCTGATAATCGAAGGCGATGAGTTCGTGCACGTAGTCGCAAATGGCCTGCACCCGGCCCCAGCCCGGCGGCACGGAACCGAACAGGCTCCAAGCCACGGGCGCGAGCAACTCGGTCTCGCAGTAGCGGCTCCCGAGCAAAAAGACCAGGCTTTCGTCGGGCAGCGACTCCACGGGGTGTTCGCAGGCATTGGCGAACGCGGGCTCGGCGAGACCGCTGTCGCGGATCAGACCATTCGCGCCGATGCGAAACAGACCCGCCGGCGCCACGAGGCGCGTGCACCAGTTGCCGGCACCGTCCCGATACATCGCCATCGGCACGGCCGGTTCTGTGGCGATCCGGTCGCTTTCGACGAGATCGGCGCTGCGGCTGTAATGCACGTTGAGATTCAAGATCATCGGCGTCGGCTGCGGTAATTCGTACAGGATTTCGTAACCGATGCGGATGAGCATGAGATCCCCGGGAGCACGGTTGTCGAATGAGGCGGCAGGGCTCACAGGTTTCTCGCCCGCAGCCGCGTGAGCCCTAGTATGGCACGGCAATACGGCGCCGGCTCGTCGAGCTGCTCGGCGATCTCCACGACCGCACCCAACTGCGGCAGGAACTCGAGCGGACGGCCCGCCTCGAGATCGGCGAGCATCGAGGTCTTGAAATCGCCCAAGCGCTGCGTCACGGCGATGCGTTCTTCCGCGGTGATGTCACCGGCAAGCCCGAGGCGCAGGCCGCAGGCGTGCATTTCCTCCATCATGGCGAGGCACAGCGCGCGGACATCGGCATCGGCGAGCAAGGCCGCCGTGCCGGAACATGTCAGCGCCGACAGCGGATTCATGTTCATGTTGCCCCAGAGCTTCGCCCAGATCTCGGCACGAATGCGGGTCGAGACCAGCGCGTTGACACCGCCCCGGCGCAGCGCGGCGACGACCTGCAGCGCACCCTCGCTGGCGGGCCCCGCGGGTTCGCCGAGCAAGAACCGATCGGCGGCAACGACTTGGATCTCGGCCGGCGCGAGCACGCGGACCGAGGCATGCACGACCGCGCCGAGGGACCGGCCGGGTGGAAACACGGCGCGCTGCGAACCGGTCGGATCGACCGAGTGCAGACCGATATCCTGCAAAGGCCCCTTGAAGCCGGCGAAAAACCACCAGGGAATGCCATTGGTCGCACTGATCACCCGTGTTTCCGGACCGATCAGCGGCGCGAGTGCGGGCGCGAGTTCCGGCAAGGCTTGGGCCTTGACCGTGAGCAACACGTAATCCTGAACCCCGAGTTCTTCCGGGCTGCCCACGCGAGGCGAGGAATGCCGGACCTCGGCGTCGCGTTCGACGCGCAATCCCACCGCGCGCAAGGCAGCGAGGGTCGCGCCGCGCGCGACGATGCCGACCCGCCACCCGGCCCGATCGAAGGCATCGGCCAGCCAGCCGCCGATCGCTCCCGCGCCCACCATCGCCACGCTGGCCATGCCCCATCCCCTCCAATTCCGTTCCAGCTGAGCTAGGCTAGTCGTCCATGAATGCCTCACCCGACACGCCGATTGCCGTCTTCGATCTGGACGGGACTTTGACCTGGCACGACACCATGCTGCCGTTTCTGGCCGGGTATGTCGCGCGTCAGCCCCGCCGACTGTTGCGATTATGGCGTGTGCCGGCGGCGCTGTGGAACTACTTGGCGGGCGCGCGCGACCGCGGCGTTCTGAAGGGCGCCGTGATCAAAATGGTCATGGGCGGCGAGGAGCGCGCGCGCATCGACGCCTGGGCCGACACTTACGTTGCGGCGCTGAGTGGCCGCGGCGCATTTCGCCCCGAGGCCTTGGCCGCCGTGGAGGCCCACCGCCGCGCCGGGGATCGGCTCGTGCTCTTGTCGGCGAGTCCCGATCTCTACGTTCCGCGCATCGGCGCGCTACTCGGTTTCGCGACGACGATCTGCACCGAGGTCGTCTGGCATGGCGACCGGCTCGACGGAGCGCTCAAGACTTTGAACCGTCGCGGCGTCGAAAAGCGGCGCTGCATCGAGGCCCTGCGCGCGCAATACCCCGCAGCCTCGATTGCGGCCTACGGCAACAGTGCCTCCGATTTGCCGCACTTGACCGAGGTCGAACGGCCGCTGCTCGTCAATGCGAATGGGGCCGCCCAGCGCCTGGCGGCCGCAGCCAAGGTGCCGATCGCCACTTGGCGCTGAGGTCAGCGCGCCGAGGTCAGCGACGGACCGTTTGCAACGTCTCGTGCAGCTTCAGCAGCAAGGCCTCGGTCGTCTCCCAGCCGATGCAGGGATCGGTGATCGAGACGCCGTATTCGAGTTCGGACAAATCCTTCGGGATCGGTTGATTGCCGGCGTGCAAATGACTCTCGAGCATGAGTCCGACGATCGAGCGGTTACCTTCGACGATTTGGTTGATGCAGTTCTCCGCGACCATGGGCTGCATCCCCGGATCCTTGTTCGAGTTGCCATGGCTGCAATCGACGACGATGTTCGTCGGCAATTGGGCGGCATCGAGTTCCCGCTCCGCGACCGCGATGCTGACGGCATCGTAGTTGGAACGTCCGCCACCGCCGCGCAAGACCAGGTGGGCATGTGCGTTGCCGCGTGTCCGGAACACTGCCGACTGACCCTGCTGCGTGATCCCGAGGAAATGATGCGGCCGGCGCACCGACTGCAGGGCGTTGATCGGCGTCACGAGACTGCCGTCGGTGCCGTTCTTGAAGCCGACCGGGCTGGACAGTCCACTCGCCATCTCGCGATGCGTCTGCGACTCGGTCGTGCGCGCGCCGATGGCGGTCCAGGTGACCAACTCCGACAGATACTGCGGCATGATCGGATCCAGGGCCTCGGTTCCCGCCGGCAGTCCGAGTTCCGCGATGTAGAGCAACAATTCGCGCGCGACATGGATGCCCTTCTCGATATGGAAGGAATCGTCGAGATCCGGATCGTTGATCAGTCCTTTCCAGCCCACCGTGGTACGCGGCTTCTCGAAATAGACCCGCATGATCGGGAAGATCGTCGAGTCGATCCTGGCGGCGAGCGCCTTGAGGCGCTGCGCGTATTCATGCGCCGCGACGACGTCATGGATCGAACAGGGACCGACGACCACGAACAAGCGGGGATCGCTGCGCTCGAGTATCGCGCGCACGACATGGCGTGAGCGGAACACCGTGTTCGCCGCCTTCTGCGTCAGAGGCAGGCTGCGCTTGACCTCCTCGGGCGTCGCCAACAGGTCGCTCGAAAGGACGTTGACGTTCTGTAATTGATCTTGAATGTTCACCATTGGCTCGATCTACATGGAGGTTCTGATGGTCCAAAGCTCCGGAAAGAACTTCAGCTCGAGCGCCTTGGTCAGGTAACTCACCCCGCCCGTGCCGCCGGTGCCGCGCTTGAAGCCGATGATACGCTCGACCGTCTTCACGTGCGCGAAGCGCCAGAGCTGAAACTTGTAGTCGAGATCCACCAGATGCTCCGCGAGCTGATACAGATCCCATTCCTTTTCCGAATTGTGATAAACGCTGAGCCAGGCGGCGGCGACCTGCTTGCTCGCCTGGTAGGGCTCGGCGAAGTCCCGGTCGATCGCCTGAGGCGGCAGATCGAACCCGCGGCGGCTGAGCAACAGCAGGACCTCATCATAGAGACTGGGGGCCCGCAGCGCGCGCTCGAGGCTCTCGTGGACCACGGGATCGCTCTGAAATACCTTGATCATGCCCGCGTTCTTGTTGCCGATCAGGAATTCGAGCAGCCGGTATTGCGCGGATTGGAAACCCGAGGACTTGCCCAGGGCGTTGCGAAACGCGGAGTAATCGGATGGCGTGATCGTCGCGAGCACGTCCCAGGAATGCAGCAGTTGCTCCTGGATCGTCGAGACCCGGGCCAGCATCTTGAACGTCGGTCCGAGATCGTCACGGCGCACGCAATCGATCGTCGCGGTCAGTTCGTGCAGGCAGAGTTTCATCCATAATTCCGAGACCTGATGGATCATGACGAACAGCATCTCGTCGTGATGAAACGAGAGCGGCTGTTGCGCCCCGAGCAGCTTGTCGAGGTGCAGGTACTGGCCGTAACTCAAGGCCTCGGTCAGATCCCAATGGACCGGTTCATCGCTGAGATCGACGAATGGCGAGAAGCGGGGCACGGGTTCGCTCATGCCCTTCAGATCTTGAATACCCATTCCGGCACCGTCCGCCATCCGGACAACAGCTCGCGGTCGAGGCGCTGGTAATCGGGTTCGAGCTTCTCGACCAGGCCCCAAAACCGGGGCGAATGATTCATGAATTTCAGGTGCGCGAGCTCGTGTACGTACAGGTAGCGCACGACCGCCGCCCGCTGAAACAGCAGCGAACAATTGAGGCTCAGCGTTCCGCGGGTCGAGCAACTTCCCCAGCGCGTGCGCTGGCAGCGGATCGACACTCTTGCGACCGGGTAGCCGAGCCGTTCGGCCAGCTCGAGCAGCTGCGGGGTAAGCCGCTCCGCCGCAGCGGTACGCAACCAGCGACGCAGCAGCGTGCGCGCGTCCCGATCGTTGGGCGCCTCGAGACTGAGGCGCCTGCCGTGCTCGCGCAGCGCCCGCCTCGGGCCGACGCGCCAGTCGACTTCGAAGCGTTCGTCGGTCGCCTGGAATTCGACGCAGGTCGGCACGGGATCGGTGGCTTGCACCACGCATTGCATGGCCGCCACCTTGCGATCGATCCAGGGTGTGAATCGCTGCACGAAGTCACGCACCGACTTCGCCGTCACGCCTTCGGGAACGATGATCTCGACGCGACCCCCGACGTGCACGCGTGCCGTGAGGCGGCGGGCGCGCGCGCTGACGCGCACCGCGAAGGCATCGCTCGGGCCATGCGCCTCGAACAAGGACAGTTGGGTGCCGTGATTCTTCATGCGCGCCGAATAATACCAGGTTCCCGGCGCGCACACGGACGCGCCGGATTATGTGACAGATCAGCGCTGTACGAGCGCCGCACGTTCGCGTTGCGCCGCGCGGTAATCAGGCGCCGCGAGCAGCGATTTTTCGATCCAATTGCGGGCGGCGAGCACGTCGCCCCGCTGCAGATACTGGCGGCCGAGCGCGAGATACGCGTCGGCATGACCCCAGCCCGGCGTGTCGACGCTGGTTGCCGAACTCTGTTCGAACAGCTCAGCCGCGAGACGCAACTCGGCGAACGCGTCGGCCGCCTCGCGCGAACCCGGGGCCGCGTGCGCCAGGCCGTTGCTGGCTTGCAGCAGCAGCACGCGTGGATTGCGGGGCGCGAGTTTGTAAGCACGCGCGAGACGATCGGCGGCGCCGGAACGCAACAGGACGCCCTCGACCTTGCGATAGCCCGCGAGTTCGCCGAGACACGCCGATTCCAGCACCAGCCCCTCGACCGAATGCTCGTCATGCGCATCGACGACTTTCAGTTGCTGGACGCAGTCGGCGAAGGCTTGGCTTGCGGACCGCGCATCCTTGGCTCCGGCGATCAGTCCATAGCGATAGTCCGCACTGCCCAGCTGATAGCGCAGGGCCATGTCGCTGCCGTCGTCCTTGACGCGGGTGCTGAGCATTTGGCGCAGGTCCGCGAGTTCGTTCACATCCTCGGTTTGATAAGCGTAGAGAATCTGTGCCTCGAGGTCACCGCCCATTTGCGCGCGGCAGCCGCACGCGGCGAACAATCCAAGCAGCGCCATGGCGCCTCGATGCGGGAATCTCATCAGCGCAGTTTACAATGCCCGTCATGATGAACAAACCCGCACCCAGGCGATCGTGAGCGCAGCCCCCGGCGGCGCCGATCCGCTGAACGATCACGGTCCGCGCAGCGATGTCGGTCCGCTCATCGATATTGGCTCGAACCTGACCCACGAAAGCTTCGCGCTCGACCGCGACGCCGTCCTGGCGCGTGCCCGGCGGGCCGGGGTGGTTCACCAAGTCGTCACCGGCGCGACCCTCGAGAGTTCCTATGCCGCGGCGGAACTCGCGGCCGCGCACGCCGAGCTGTCCTGCACCGCCGGGGTTCATCCGCATCATGCCGCAAGCTTCGACACCGCGCAGCTGGCGGCGTTTCGCGACTTGCTCGCACGCCCGCAGGTCGTCGCAGTCGGTGAATGCGGGCTCGACTATTACCGCGATCTCTCGCCACGCGGGGCCCAGCGACAGGTCTTCGTCGCGCAGTTGGACCTCGCCGTCGCGACCCGGAAGCCCGTGTTCCTGCATCAGCGCGACGCACACGAGGATTTTCTCGCGATCCTCGCCGATTATGCGCAGCGGCTCACGGCCGCAGTCGCCCACTGCTTCACCGGCGGCCGGCACGAGCTCGATGCCTACCTCGGCCTCGGCCTGTCGATTGGCATCACGGGCTGGATCTGCGACGAGCGGCGCGGCGGGGACTTGCGTGCGGCGGTCCCGCACGTGCCGGCGGACCGCCTGATGCTCGAGACGGATGCGCCGTATTTACTGCCGCGGGACCTGCCGCAAAAGCCTGCCTCCAGACGCAACGAGCCGGCGTTCCTGCCGCACGTCGCGCGCGCCGTCGCGGCGCTGCGCGACGAGAATGCCGCGGTTGTCGCGGCAGCCTCGACGCAGAATGCGCGCCGCTTCTTCGCCCTTCCCGGGACGGCGCCCCGAGCGGCGAGTAGCTAAAGACTCGTGAAGCTGTGCGGGCTGGGCCGCAATTGCTCGCGTAAGTGGGTCCAGGCTTCCAGCAGCCGGGGATAGCCCGGCGCGCTCTTCATCGATGCATCGACGACCGGAAAATCGACTTCGATGCTATCGAGCATGACCACCCATTTCGGGATGCCCTTCGTGAACTTGCCGACGTTCGAGAACAGCAGCCGGCCCTCGACGGGCAGCTCGCCGACCAGGGCCTTGACCGCGGCGATCCGATCGTACAGCGCGGGTTGCGGATTCTCGAAGGTATAACGGCGGCCGCGCGCCATGACGGTCCATTCGCTCATCTGGTCGCCACCGAAGATCAGGCCCGGCACGCGGCGGGTATCGAGGATCAACAGGCCCCGCGGCGTCAACAACAGATGATCGAGATGAAAATAGCCGCCCATGCCGTCGGGCACCTGGGCTTGATGTACTGCCTCGAAGGCAATGCGCTCGAGCCGGCCCAACAAGGCGCGGCGCCGGGCGCGGCGCCGGAAGTAGCGGATCGCGGCCGTGAGCGCGAGGCCGATCGCCGCCACTGCGGCCGCCAACCAGATCCAGCGTAGATCGACCGGAAGATCCTTCATTCGAGCGCCGCGGCCAGAGCGCGCAGCGTCGGCGGTATGTCGCGGAATCGACTCGGCAGGCTCAGCAGGCGCGCGAGGCTCTCGGGCACGTCGATGCTCTGGCCGATCAAGGGCTCGACGATCTCGTTGAATTTCGCCGGGTGGGCCGTGGCGGCCAAGACCCACGGCCGCCGCCGTTCCTCGGCGGGCAGGCGGGCATGGATTTCCGCCGCGGTTGCCGTGTGCGGACACCAGATGCGGCCGTAGCGTTCGAAGTCGCTGCGGATGCGGGCGCTGATCGTCGCGTCGTCGACGCTCGCCGCCGACACTTGCCCACGCAAGGCCTCCAAGCCGGGATACAGGGCGCGCAACCGTTCCATATTGCTGGGGTTGCCCACGTCCATCGCTGACGCGAGCGTCGCGATGCTGTTGCGCGGCTCCCAAACACCAGTCGCGAGGAAATCCGGCACCGTGCGGTTGCGATTATGCGCGAGTACGATCCTCCCGATCGGCAACCCCAAGGCGCGTGCCCAAACGGCGGCGAACGCATTGCCGAGATTACCCGCCGGTATGACATAGGAGGCGTCCTCGCCCGTGCGTCGGCGGGTCTCGAGGCTCGAGGCCACGTAATAACTCATCTGCGGCAGCAAGCGGCCTATGTTGATGCTGTTCGCGGAACTGAAACGATGCTGAAGCCCAAGTTCGGCATCGACGAAAGCCTCTTTGACGAGCCGCTGGCAGTCATCGAAGCTGCCATCGACGCGCAAAGACACGACGTTGTCATCCCAACACGTGAGTTGTTGTTCCTGGCGCGGACTGACCAGACCCTTCGGGTAGAGAATGACGATGCGCACCCAGGGACGGCGGTGGAACGCGGCGGCGACCGCTCCACCGGTGTCGCCCGAAGTCGCCACGAGGATGGTCAGCGGGCGCTCCGCCGTGCCTTCGAGTCGCTGCAGGCTCTCGGCGAGGAAGCGTGCGCCGAAATCCTTGAAGGCAGCCGTCGGCCCGTGGAACAGTTCCAAAGCGAACAGCGGATCGGCGCTGGCCGCGATCGAGGTCGTCGGTGCGGGAAAATCGAGCGCGGCCGCAACGATCGCGCCGAGTTGCGGCTGGAGCCGGTCACCGGCGAAAAATGCGCCCAAGGCGACGGTCGCGACATCAGCGAGGCTGGAGAGGTCTGCGAACCCTGATGCGGCGAGTTCGGGCAACCGATCCGGCACGTACAGACCGCCGTCGGGCGACAAGCCGCGGGTGATCGCCTCGCTGAGCGCCAGGTCCGGTGACGCGCCCCGCGTGCTCACGTAGCGCAGCGCGGCCATCAGGCTCGCACCACGCGCGCGCCGTAGTTCTCGATCGTCGAGATCCAGTGATCGGCGGCCAGACCATGCGTCGCGAACGCGGCGACCATTGCACCGCGCACCGCCTCGGCATATTGGATCTCGGACCAGGCAAAAACCGTGGGGCCGGCGCCCGAGATGGAGCAGCCGAGCGCACCCGCCGACATCGCACCGCGCTTCACGTCCATGAACCCCGGTATCAACTGATGTCGCTGTGGCTCGATGATCACGTCGTCGAAGGACTCGCGGATCATGTCCAGATCGTTCGAGTAGCAGCCGCTGATGAAGCCGGCAAGATTCGCCGTCTGCCAGACGAAGTCGGAACGCGTCACATCGGTCTTCAGGATGGCCCGCGCTTCGCGTGTTCCCAGGTGCATGTGCGGATGGATCAGAACGCAGCGCAGGGACGGCGGCACGGGGATCTGTTTGACGCGCGGGTGATCGATGCCGACGGTCAGCACGAGGCCGCCGAACAGGGAGGGAGCGATGTTGTCGAGATGCGCCGAGCCGCTCGCAACGATCTCGCCCTCCATCGCGAACTTGAGCAATCGCAGTCGATTCAGGGGTTGGTCGAGCAGCGCATTCGCCGCCACCACGGCGGCGACCGCAGACGCCGCCGAGCCGCCCATGCCGGACGAGAGCGGAATGCCCTTGTCGATCTCCAACTCGAAACCGTAGCTCAAGCGCAACGCCGCATGCAGCGCCTGTACCGCCCGCCCGGCCGTATTCTTTGGTGGATCCACGGGCAGGTCGCCCGCGACGCCGGCGATCTTGATGATGCGCACTTCCGGTGCCTCGATGCGTCGGACGCGCACGCGATCGCCGACCGCCTCGACCGTGTGACCGAGAATGTCGAAGCCGATCGCGACGTTGGCGACGGTCGCGGGCGCAAAGGCGGTCACATCAGTCAGCACGAGGATTCCTTCATGGGCGCACGACGCTACAGATGCGCACCGAGATAGGCCGCGAGGCGCAACAGATCCGAGAATACCCCGCCGGCCGTGACCTCGGGCCCCGCGCCCGGCCCTTGCACGATCAGCGGATTGTCGCAATAGCGCCGGGTCGCGAAGCGCACGACGTTGTCGGTCAGCGCGATGTTACCGAAGGCATGCTTGGCATCGAGACGCGTCAAACGCACGGTCGCCTTGCCGAGCGAATCGATGCGTCCGACATAGCGCAGCACCTGGCCCTCGGCGCGGGCCGCGGCGAGCGTCTCGGCCATCGCGCGGTCGAACTCCGGCAGGCGCTGCATGAATTCCTCGATTCCACAGGACTGCACGGCCTCGGGCACGAGACCTTCGATCTGCACGTCGGCGAGTTCCAGCGTCAAGCCCATCTCGCGCGCCAGGATGATCAGTTTGCGCGCCACATCGACGCCGGACAGATCGTCGCGCGGATCCGGTTCGGTATAGCCTTTCTGTTTGGCCGCGCGCACGATCGAGGAAAACGGTTCACGGCCGTCGAACACGTTGAACAAATACGCGAGCGTGCCGGAGAAGATGCCCTCGATGTTGGTGACCTCGTCACCCGTCTCACGCAGATCGCGCAGCGTGTGGATCACGGGCAGGCCCGCTCCCACGGTCGCCTCGTAGAGGTAATGGCTGCCGGCCGCGCGGCGCGCCTCTTGGATCGCGCGGTAATACGGCAGCGGACCGCTGTTGGCCTTCTTGTTCGGCGTGACGACGTGCAGCCCGCGGCCGAGCCAGTCGCGGTAGCGCGCGGCAATGTCGGCGCTCGCGGTGCAGTCGATGATCACCGTGTGCGGGATGTAATCGGCCTGCACGTGCTGGGCGAACTTGTCGAGATCGAGCGGCACGCCGCGGGCGGCGAGCGCGGCCGGCCAATGCCGCAAATCGATCTCGGTTTCCTCGAGCAGCATGCGCTTCGATGTGGCGATTGCGCGCACCCGTAGATCGACGTTGAGCGAGCGCAACCGCTCCACCTGGCCGGCGATCTGCTCGAGCAGCACGCGGCCGACCGTGCCCGGGCCGATCAATCCGATCGACAGTGTGTTCGGCGAGAGGTAGAAACCGGCATGCACGGCGCGCAGCGCCTTGGCCGCGCTCTTCCCGTCGACGACCACCGAGATGTTGCGTTCGGAGGCGCCCTGCGCGATTGCACGCACGTTGACCGCCGCGCGCCCGAGGGAGGCGAAGACCTGCGCCGCGATGCCGTGCGCACCCGCCATGCCATCGCCGACGACGGCGAGGATACTCAGCCCTAAGCCGACGTCGACGCTCTGGATCTGGCCATCACGCAACTCCGTATCGAAGGCGCGACGCACCGCCTCTTCGGCGCGCACGGCCTGCGCCTCGGGAATCGCGAAACAGATCGAATGCTCGGAACTGCCCTGCGAGATCAGGATCACCGAGATGCCGGCATCGCGCAGCGCGCCGAACAGGCGATGCGCCGTGCCGGGAACGCCGATCATGCCCGCGCCCTCGAGGTTCACGAGTGCCACGGGATCGATGGTCGTGATGCCCTTGACCTTGAGCGCCGAAGTCGGATTCGCACAAATCAGCGTGCCGCGCTTCGCGGGCGCGAAGGTGTTGCGGATATAAATCGGAATGTCGCGCGCGACCGCCGGTTCCATGGTCTGAGGATGGATGACCTTGGCGCCGAAGTAGGCGAGTTCCATCGCCTCGTTGTAGGAAAGCTGGTCGATCACCTGCGCATTCGGCACGAGTCGCGGGTCGGCTGAGAGCACGCCGTCGACGTCGGTCCAGATGTGAATCTCGCGCGCGTGCAGCAGCGCACCGAAGATCGACCCCGAAAAGTCGCTGCCGTTGCGGCCGAGCGTCGTCTGAATGCCGGCGCGCGTGCTCGCGATGAAGCCGGTGACGACCAGGCGGCCGACGAAGTCCTCAGCCACGAGCCCGCGCAGATTGTGCTCGCTCGAGGACCACTGCACAGCGGGTCCGAGCGGCCCCCAATCGACCACAACGACTTGGCGGGCGTCGATCCAGCGAATTTCGCCCGGCGACCGTGCACGCTCTCGCAGAAACGGCGCGAACAGCCGCGTCGACCAGATCTCGCCGTAGCCGGCGATCACGTCGCGCACCGACTCGGGTGCGGAACGGATCAGGCGCACCGTCTGCAGCATGCCCGCGATATCCAAGACGTCGCGATCGAGTTCGGCGCGATAGCTCGCCTGGGCTGCGGACGAGACCAACTCGGCGGCGAGGGCGACATGACGCTGGTGCAGCGCGTCCAAGGCAGTCGCAAAATCCCCATCGTGCCGTTCTGCGAGCTTGACGAGGCCGAGCAAGCCGTCGGTCACCCCGCGGCAGGCGGAAAGAACCACCGCTTCACGGGGATTGCGCGACGCCTCGATGATTTCCGCAACGCGCCGAAAGCAGCTCGCGTCCGCGACGCTCGAGCCGCCGAATTTATGTACCGTCCATTTGTCCATGATCACGCGGGCAGATTTTCGGAATCAGCCTCTTGCGCCGCTCCCAGAACACATAAGTAGATGACTCGGCGGGAAAAAACCGACCAAGCCCCGAACTTTAATCGGTCGGCCAGCAGCCTAGCAAGCGATTCCGATAGACTCTCGAGCGTGAATCACTCGATTGCTGAATTATGCCGTTTTTTTAACGTGTCCGCGCGGCGGGAAACGGGTCTCGTGCTCGCGACGATCCTGCGGACCGAAGGCTCGACCTATCGCAAAGCCGGCGCACGGGCGCTGATCGATGCGCACGGTCAGGCGAGCGGCATGTTGAGCGGTGGCTGCTTGGAGACGGATTTGCACGAGCGCGCGGCGCGTGTTCTCGCGCGCGGCCGACCGGAGCGCATCTGGTACGACACGCGTGCTTCGGAGGATCCGATCTGGGGCATCGGCTCGGGCTGCGAAGGCGCAATGGACATCTGGCTGCAGCCGGAATTGGCACAGACCGGCTTCCCCGTCATGCAATATCTGCAACGCTGTCTCGCCGACGATGTCACGGCACAACTGGCGACGGTCGTGGGCGGGGATGCGACGCCGGCGGAACTCGGCACACAAGCGTTTCGCGGCGTGCAAGCCGAGAGTCCCTTGGTCGCAAGCCTCACCGCTATGCTCGTGGCCGGCGTCGACGATCAACTGCTCGTGCTCAGGTTCCAAGAGCGCTCGCTGGAGGTGTTCGTCGGCAGCTTGAGTGTGCCGCCCCGGCTGCTGATTTGCGGCGCAGGCTTCGACGCGATTCCGGTGCACAATTTCGCCGCGGCGCTGGGCTGGCAAGTGACGGTGTTCGATCATCGCCCGGCCTACGCCACTGCCGCACACTTTCCGCTCGCGGCACGCGTGCTCTGCGCACGAACCGAGGAGTTCGCGCTGCAGCTCGATCCTGCTTCCTTCGATGCAGCGATCATCATGAGTCATCACCTCGCCACCGATATCGCCTATTTGCGCGCGCTCGCTGCGCAGCCGCCGCATTACATCGGCCTGCTGGGACCGGCTTCGCGCCGGCAGCGCCTGCTCGCAGAAGTGGGCAGCGCCGCGCAACGCGTCGCCGCGCGTATCCATGGACCAGCCGGACTCGACATCGGTGCCGGCACACCGGAGGCGATTGCTCTGGCGATCATTGCGCAAATCCAGGCGGTGCTCTCCGGCAAGGCCGGCGGTCCGTTCGCGGTCGCACGCGCCGTCGCTCAATCCTTGTAGTAGCCGCGTGCGCCGCTGACTTCGATATCGGTACCGCCCTGGGGCGAGGGTTTCAGTGCGACCACGTAGGCAACGCCATGGTGACCGGGTGCAGCCAGCAGCCACACTTCGCGGCGATCCGGCAGGATCTTGATGTCGGCGATCTGCGGTGGCGGGCGGCCCGCGGTCGCTTCCGTATCGCCGATCAACAACAGGATGTTGCGCCGTGTCGGCACGTCGGCGCTGGTCGGACCGCTGGGTAGATCCGCGAGTACGACCGTCAAACGCTCGGCACCATTGATCTTGACGGCGCGCCAGCGGAACGGCGAGCCCTGCGCGGCGGCCGCACGATTCGAGGCATCGAGGTTCGCACTGATCGATGTGGAGCTGCCGGCACAGGCGCCAAGCAGGCCGGCGCTCACGAGCAGAAAGAGCGCAGGCAGTCTCGCCGCTGACATCGCCCGACCCGATGCCTCAGTGCGATTTGGCACGCGGCTTGAACGCTGCAGGCTTGCCTGGACCGGCCGTGCCTGGACGGGCCTTGCCTGGAGCCGGTTTTCCCGGGGCCGGCTTGCCGCGTCGCGCGAGGGCCGGCCCCGGCTTCGGCAGCCCCGTATGCTGAGTTCGCAGGGGCGTGGTAGCGACGCGGCCGCGGGTCGCACCGACGGGCTGATATGCCGGGATCAGATGGTGTTTACCGTTGCCGATCAGATCCGCGCGTCCCATCCGCTTCAGCGCTTCGCGCAGCAGCGGCCAGTTCTCCGCATCGTGATAGCGCAGGAATGCCTTGTGCAGGCGTCGCACCTTGATGCCTTTGGGGATCACGACCTCCTCACTGGCCCGGGACACGCGTTTCAGGGGATTCTTGCCCGAGTGATACATCGCCGTAGCGGTCGCCATCGGCGACGGCAGAAAAGCTTGGACTTGATCGGCGCGAAACCCGTTCTTCTTCAGCCACAGGGCGAGCTCGAGCATGTCGTGATCGCGCGTGCCCGGGTGGGCGGCGATGAAATAAGGAATCAGATACTGTTCCTTGCCCGCCTCGCGCGAGTACTTGTCGAACAGTTCCTTGAACCGGTAGTACGTGCCGACGCCGGGCTTCATCATCTTCGACAGCGGCCCCTCGCCGATCGCCTCGGGCGCGATCTTGAGGTAACCACCCGTGTGATGGGTCGCGAGTTCCTTGACGTACTCCGGCGATTCGATCGCCAGATCGTAACGTACGCCCGAAGCGATCAAGACCTTCTTGACACCGGGCAGCGTACGGGCACGCCGGTAAAGACTGATCAGCGGCGCATGATCGGTGTTCAAATTCGGGCACACGCCGGGATAGACACAGGAGGGCCTGCGACAGGCGGACTCGATTGCCGGGCTCTTGCAATGCAGGCGGTACATGTTCGCGGTCGGCCCGCCGAGATCCGAGATCACGCCCGTGAAGCCCGGCACTTGGTCGCGGATCGTCTCGATCTCGCGGATCACCGAGTCCTCGGAGCGGCTCTGGATGATGCGTCCTTCGTGCTCGGTGATCGAACAGAACGTGCAGCCGCCGAAACAACCGCGCTGAATCGCGACCGAGAAGCGAATCATGTGATAGGCGGGAATCTTCGCCTCGCCGTAGACCGGATGCGGACGGCGCGCATACGGTAATTCATAAACCGCATCCATGTCGGCGGTCGTCAGCGGTAGCGGCGGCGGGTTCAACCAGACGTCGAACGTGCCATGCCGTTGCACGAGGGCGCGCGCATTGCCCGGGTTCGATTCCAGATGCAGGATCCGCGACGCGTGCGCATAGAGCACGGCATCGGCGCTGACCTGGGCGTACGAAGGCAGACGGATGACGCTGTACTCGCGCCGCGCGTTCGGCACCTGGCGAAAGAATTTCACGACATTCTCGGCGGGCGCAGCTGCAGTTGCGCCCGCGCCCGGTGCGAGCGCACGCATCCGCTCCGCCTCGCTCTCGTACGGATTCACGGGTGGCGCGAGCGGACCCGGCGTATCGAGTTCGGTCGAGTCGATCTCGATCCAGTCGGCCGGCAGTCCGCGGCGCACGAAGGCCGTACCGCGCAAGTCGGTAATCGCACTGATTGGCTCGCCGGCATCGAGCCGACGGGCGATCGCGCCGATCTGCCGCTCGGCGTTGCCGAACACCAGGAGATCCGCCTTGGCATCGACCAGCACCGAACGGCGCACCTGTTCCGACCAATAATCGAAATGCGCGATGCGCCGCAAGCTCGCCTCGATGCCGCCGATCACGATCGGTACGTCGCCATAGGCTTCGCGCACGCGCTGGGAGTAGACGATCACGCAGCGATCGGGTCGCCTGCCGCCCTGCCCGCCCGGCGTATAGGCATCGTCGCTGCGCACACGACGGTCCGACGTGTAGCGATTGACCATCGAATCCATGTTGCCGCCGGTCACGCCGAAAAACAGGCGCGGCTTGCCGAGCGCAGCGAAATCGCGCGTGCCGCGCCAGTCAGGCTGGGCAATGATGCCGACGCGAAAGCCCTGAGCTTCGAGCACGCGGCCGATGATCGCCATGCCGAAGCTCGGATGATCCACGTAAGCGTCGCCGGTGACGACGATCACGTCGCAGCAGTCCCAGCCGAGCGCATCCATTTCCGCGCGTGAAGTCGGCAGAAACGGGGCGGCCGGCCGGACGCCGGCGCGCAGGGCTTCAGCGGGGGGAAATAGCGGCGCGGCGGTTTGCATCGCCGCGATTAAAACGGAATACGCGCGACAAGTACAACGAAAAGCGTCGCATCACCCGAGATCGAGCGGGAAATAGAGTTGGGCATCTTCGCGCTGAATCAACAAAGCAACACTGTGGCCGGCCCGCGCCACCTCACGCTTGAGTTCCGCGAGGGAACTGACCGCGGCGCCATTGACGCCCAGCACGACGTCGCCGGCCTCGACACCGGCCGCGAGGGCCGGGCCCGAGACTTCCTCGACGACCAAACGGCCTTTGGTATGCAATTGACGCTGCTCATCGGGGTCGAGCGGCCGCAGCGAGAGGCCGAGCTTGCCGCCGTCCTCCTCCGCATCGGTCTTGGCGACTTGCGCAGGCTCATCCTCGAGCAGCACGGTGCGCACCGTCACATCTTCCTGTTTACGATCGTGCCAGACGCCGAGGTGCGCCTCGGTGCCCGGTGGCAACCCGGAGATCGCGGCCGGCAGGTCGACGCTCTGGTCGATCGGATGGCCGTTGACGCTGACAATCACGTCGCCGGGCTTGAGTCCGGCCTTTTCGCCCGGGCTCTTCGCCTCGACCGAACTGACCAGCGCCCCGTGGGGAGTGCCCAAACCGAAGGTCTGAGCGAGCTGTTGGTTGACTTCCTGTACGCCCACGCCGATGCGGCTGCGCGCTACCTTGCCGTTCTTGAGAAGTTGATCCTTGACGTTCAGCGCCAGATCGATCGGGATCGCGAAGGACATGCCCATGTAGCCGCCCGTACGGCTGTAGATCTGCGAATTGATGCCGATCACCTGACCATCCATGTTGAACAGGGGACCGCCGGAGTTGCCCGGGTTGACGGCCGCATCGGTTTGGATGAAGGGCACGTAGTTCTCGTCCGGCAGCGGCCGACCGGTCGCACTGACCACGCCCGCGGTGACGCTGTTCGCGAAACCGAACGGGGAACCGATCGCGACCACCCATTGTCCGGGGCGCAGGCGGTCGGAATCACCGAAGTGCACCGCGGGCAGGCCCGTGGCAGCAATCTTGATCAAGGCCACGTCGCTGCGCTTGTCCACACCGATGACCTTGGCGGTGAACTCACGCCGGTCGGTCAGCTTGACCGTGACCGTGGCGGCGTCCGCGACGACGTGTGCATTGGTCAGAATGTAGCCATCCGCACTGATGATGAAGCCGGAACCGATACCACGCGCCGGCGGCATGGTCGGGGCATGGCCGTTCGGCATTTGATGCCGGAAGAACTGCGAGAGGGGGTCATCGCCGCCGCCGTCCTTTTCCGGCTTCTCGACCACGCTGATATTGACCACCGAGGGGCCGCTTTGCGCAACCAGCTCGGAGAAATCCGGCAAGCCGGTTACGTGCACGGGCGCTGCGCTGACGCCCGACGGGGTCGCCGCGGAACCGGTCACGGCGGCCGCGTCCGCGCTGCGGGTCCCGTTGGCCTCGGCATTGGAGCGCTGATGCACCACGACTACTACGAGAACTGCCGCCACCGCCGCCAGCGACCAGGTTCTGATACTGCCCATGTAATCCTTACCTCTAAGCCAATATGGAGTAAATACGCCCCTCAGGATCGTCAAATGGAGGCATTGCTTTCAATTTTCCAGAGCTCTCGCACATATATTTCGAGCTGCCGGCCTTACATTGCACCATTAGACAATAAATGACGAGCCTTCTATGGTTGACAGTCGGTCGAGTGCGCCGGTACTGCTCGTGGTCGGAGGGGACCAAAAGCGTTTGCAATGGGTCAATCACCATGTGACCAGTCACTGGCCGGAGGCACGGGTTACGACCATGGATCCGCGCCAGAGCGCCCTGATCAGCCGCGTCATCGAGGATAGTGAGCCGGACACGGTCATACTGCAAATCGATTTCGGCAGCGAAGCGGCCGGGAGCCTTGGCATCAACCAGCTGCGCCAGCTCCTGCAAGCGCGCGCCGGACTCCATTGCATCGTGCTCGCCGATCGCGGTGACGAGTGGACAGCCGTGCGGGCGCTGAAAAGCGGTGCGGCCGACTACTTGCCGGTGACCGGGCTGACGCGCGAGGCGCTGCTGACGGCCGTGGGCGAGGCCCGCCGGCTGCGCGGTGACGCGGAACGAGTCGCCGAGGCGCTCGCCGAGGACGCCGCCGAGCAGGTCAAGGTGGTCGTGCCCGGCTATTCGATGGTCAAGGAGATCGCGACGAGCAATTTCTCGGCCGTCTATCTCGCGCGCAGCGAGCGCATGCGGCGCAACGTCGTGCTCAAGGTCATGCGCCGCGGCGAGAGTCAGCGCGAACGCGAAGATGCGGAACGCTTCCAACGCGAATACGAAATCATCTCCAGCGTTGCGCACCGCTCGATCGCCGAGATTTACGATTTCGGCAGTCTGCCCGATCACCTCTACCTCGCGATGGAATATTTTCCCTGCGGCGATCTGCGGGAGCGCCTGCGTAACCCCGTGAGCGTTGCTGAGGCTCTGTATTACCTGCGCACGATCGCCGCGGCGCTGCGCGTCATCCATGTGTTCGGGATCTTGCATCGCGACCTCAAACCGGCGAACGTGATGCTGCGCGAGGACAACGCGCCGGTGCTGATCGATTTCGGCCTCGCACGCCGGGCCATCGACGAAACCGCCGTCACCAGCGCCGGCCAGGTGCTCGGGTCGCCCTATTACATCAGCCCCGAACAGGCCCAAGGCCAGGTCGTCGACAACCGCACCGACCTCTATAGTCTCGGGGTGATGTTCTACGAGATGCTGACCGGCGACAAACCCTACATCGGCCGCAGCCCGATGGCGATCATGGCGCAGCACACGGGCTCGCCGATCCCGCGCCTGCCCGATAATCTCGCTGCACAACAGGCAGTGCTCGATCGTTTGATGGCCAAGGACCCCGCGGCGCGTTACGCGTCGGCCGATGAGTTGCTTGCCGATCTCGATCCCTCGATCGTCGCGGTCGCATGAATGCTGTGACCCGCGTCACAGGCGCGCACGCGGCGCGGGCCCTCGGCGCCGCAGCTTGTGACAGCCATCATCTCGGAACGGCGGCCGCTTTGGCAGGCTGAGAATTATGTTCATCTCGAAAAAACGGCACGGCGAGGACCTGCAGGCACTGCAGTCCGCCAGCAACCGCCTCATCGAGGCGATCCTCAATCACGTCAGCCAAGGCGTCTTCCTGGTCGATGCCCGCGACCGGATCCTGCAGCCGGTGTCGCGCGCGATGACGACGCTGTTTCGCCGGCGAGACTTCTCCAATCTGACGTTCGAGCGCCTCCTCGCCCCGCTCGTCGACGAGCAGACCTTGATCGACGCCTGCGCGACGCTCGCGAAAATGCGCCTCGCCAACGTCAGCGGTGACATCGCCTCGACGCCGGCTATGCAGGAGGTCGAGGTGCGTCTGCCGCGCTCGGACGACACCGTCGACATCGCTTACTACGCCTTCGATTTTTTCGAACTCGACATCCCCGGTCAGTTGCACGCCTGGATGGTGCGCGTCACCGATCGCACGTTGCTCTTGCGCCAGAACGAGGAACTCGGCGAGCTGCGGCCGCAACTCGCGGACGCGCACCCGGAAATCCAGGACCTGCGTGCCCAGCTCGCCATGCAGTCGGACGTGCTGCGCTGCGTAATGCAGGTCGGCCGCATCCATTTCGCGGCCGCCGTGCGGCGCAGCGGCGCCGCCATGAAAGCGATCAACGCGATCTTGAAGAAGCCGGCGCGCGAGGACGAGGCATTCCGGCAAAAGCTCGAGGCGATCTCCGCCGAGGTGGCGGAACTGCGGCGTGAAGCCGAATCCCTGCAACTCGCGGCGATGGAATCGGCCGCACGCTCGTTCGAAGAATCGCTGCAGGAGCTGCGGGTGCGCGGCAGCCTGAGCGGCAACGATTTCCTACCGCTCGCCGTGCGCCTCGACGATTTGTTCAGTCACTATACGCAACTGCGTTCCCTGACCAAGACGGCGGTCAAGCCACAACCGAAGCCGGCACCCGCACCGCGCATGACCGAGAACGGCACGGAGATCCTCGCGGCGCCGCAGTTCATTGCACAGCAGGCGCTGCTCGCGCAGCCGACCAGCAGCGGCGACCCCGAGTCGCCGCCCGTGGCGAGTACAGCGCCGGCGGGCAGCCTCGAGGCCACGCTGTGCGCGCTGACCGCGCATGTCGCCGACGAGCACGACAAACAAGTATCGTTCACGTGCAGCGGACTGAGCAAGGTGCCGCCCGCCTACCAGGCGGCGGTCAAGAACATTGCCATTCAACTGATCCGCAATGCCGTGATCCACGGGATCGAATCTGCGGCGGAACGGGAACAACGCGGCAAGAAGGCCGAGGGTGGTCTTTCGCTGCAGTTCAGCGCGCTGCCGGACGGCACGTTCGAACTGCGCTTTCGCGATGATGGTCGCGGCGTCGATCCGGCGCAGGTGCGACGAATCGCCATCGAGCGGGAGCTGATCACGAGCGAGGCCGCGGCGCGCTTGCGCGATCGACAGGCGATCAAGCTGATCTTCAAGGAACACTATTCGACACTCGAATCGACTGCCAATGGCGGGACGAATGGCGCCGGCCTCTCGTTCGTACGCCGGCATGTCCACGACGTCGGCGGCAAGATCGCGCTCGCGAGCGAACCGGGCAAGGAAACACGTTTCAAGGTCAGCTTGCCCCCGCCAGATCCAGAGGCCTTAGGGATCCAGGCCGAGGTTGCCTGAAGCGCCGGCACCGGCGCTGCGCGGCTGCTACAGGATGGCCTCGCGCACGGAATCCGGGTTTGCGGGATCGTGCGGACTGCTGTTGAACGAGATCAGCACCATCTGAGCTGTGCCGGTATTGCGATAGGCATGGGCCACACCGGCCGGTATCGTGAAGCGCCAGGTTTCACCCGCCGGCACCTCGACGTCGCGGATGCCGTCGAACTCTTTGAGCCGCACGAGACAGGGGCCGACGACCGCGGTCACCTCGACGGAATGTGGGTGCTGATGGTTGCCGCGAACGGCACCGGGCTCGCTGAGTACGACGTGCACGTTCTTCTGGGCCGCGAGGCCTTGATCATCCAGCGGTTCGAACAGCGTTCCGCGTGCGTCGCGAAATGCCGAGAGGGTCTCGATTCGGGTTCTGCGCTCGCTCATGTCGCTGCGCCCTCCTTGCGGCGCCGGGCGGCCGCCGCCGCCAGCGTTGCCGCAGCCGCCATCTCCCCCCAGCCGAGTGCGCCGCCACCGCTGCTCGGCGCCGTCACGGTCAGGCTCGCCGAGGCCGCGGACACGTTGCCACCCGCGGGAGCGGTCGTCAAGGCGTTCGCGGCGAGCGTGCTCGTGTAGGTTCCGGCGGCCGCGCTGCTCACGCCCACCGTCAGCGAGCAACTGCCGCTGGTCGGGATATCGGCATTGGCGAGCGCGACCGAACTTGATGCGAAGGTCGCCGCGACCGCGGCGCCGCCGCAGGTGGTCGTCCCCGTCGCGGGCGCGCCGATCGTCAGACCGTTCGGCAGGGTCGCGTTGAAACTCGACTGCGTGAGCGCGAACGCATTCGGATTCGTCAGCGTGATCGTCAAAGTCGAGACGACGTTCTTCGCGACGCTCGCAGGCGCGAAGGACACGGCCACGGTCGGTGCCGAGGGTGTCACGGCGAGCGCCTTGGGGCAGGCCGTCGCGCTCGTGCCGGGCGCGGTCGCTGCGGCGGTGCTGGTCGCTACATAAGCGCCGCCGCTGGCGGCGATCGTCACGGTCTCGGTGTCGACGTTGCCGGCAGTGTCGGTCACGGTCAAAGTCAGCGTGCCGCCGCCGCTCGGATGCACCGTCACCTTAGGCGTAGCGGCGCCCGCCGTGATCAGCGTGCTTGGGCTCGCGGTCCAGGCGAAACTGGCGATCTGCAGCGGCGTCGGCGAGGCGTTCGCGAGTGTCGCCGGATCGCATGCCGCGAGGCTGGCGCTGGCATCGAGCACGCTGCCCGCGGTCAGCGGGTTCGGCACGGCGATCACACCGATCGGCCGTTCCGCGGCCAACACGGCGCTATGCGCATCGACCATGCCGCTGCCGCATTGCCCGGAGGGCGGGCACGCGCATTCGCCGCTGGTCGGATCGTTGCTCGGACACACGGGCAGCCCACCGGTGTTCGCCGGAAACGCGGTCGCGCTGGACTCGAGCCGTGCAACCAGTTGTGCGGGCGAGAGATTCGCGTTGACCGAGCGCATCAGGGCGGCAATTCCCGCCACGATCGGCGTCGCGAAACTCGTGCCGAGATTGACGTTGTCTTCGTTCGTGTAGCCGTCGGCAGCGGGCACGGTCGTCCCGAAGTTCGTAGTCGTGTCGATCGAGCGCAGGCAGTCGCCGCTGCTCTGGATGCAATTACCCGCGGGCGCCGCGATACCGACCTCGGCACCGAAACTGCTGTAGCCGACCTTCGTGCCGACGTTGCGCAGGCCCGCGACGCCGATGAGACCGGTGACGAGCGGGCTGCAATTCGCCGGGCTTGCGACCGGCGCCAGCCCACCCGGTGTACCACCGTTGCCGGCGGCCGCGACGACGAGCACACCGAGCGTGCCGGTGACCTGGCTGAGCACCGTCTGATAGTCGCTCGAACAGGTGCCGCTGCCGCCGAGACTGAGATTGATGATGTCAGCGGGATACGGATTGTCGGGCACGCCCGTGACCGAGAGTCCCGCGGCCCATTGCACGCCCGTGAGGATGTCGGAGTCGTAGCCACCGCCCTTGCCGAGCGCGCGCACGGGCAGGATCCACGCTCCCCAGCTCATGCCGGCGATGCCGCTATCGTTGTTGGTGATCGCGCCGTAAACACCGACCACGCGCGTGCCGTGCCAGGTACTCGATGCCACCTGGTCACTTGCGAACAAGGGGTTCGCCAGATCCGCGCTGCTGAGCCAATCGCCGGGGTCTGAAGGATCCGGATCCCAGCCGTCGCCGTCGTTCGCAATCGAATAGGTTCCGAGCGCGCTGCCGGTCGAAGAGTAGTCCTCGCCGACGAAATCGTAGCCCGGCAACAACCGACCGCCGAAGGCTGAGCCAAGACTCGTGGGTCCGGCCCGTAACAGGTCGGGGTGATCGAAACGCACGCCGGTATCGACATCGGCGACCACGATGCCGGTGCTGCCCGTGGTAATGTTCCAAGCCGATACCGCATCGGTCGCCGCCAGATCGACGGTCGAATTACCCTCGAGCATGACTGGGGTCGTGCTCGGCTTGTTCAAAAACCACTGTCCGCTCGCGGGCGGGCTGGCCGCGGGAGACGGCTGAAACAGCGGATCGTTCGGGATCGCGAACGGGTAGCGACGTGCATCGACGTCGGCGAATTGCACGGCGGCGTCCGCCCGAAGGCGGGTGAGCAGCGCCGCCACGGCATCGCCGTAGAGCACCTGCGGCAGCAACAGCAGATGCATGCTCGGTGTCAGCTGGCGCGAACCGGCGAGTTCGATCTGGATGCGCCGCTTCAAGGCGGTAACGTCCGCGACGCTGGTGTTCGCCTGCACGATGGCGATCGGGGCGCCGCCACGGCGTCGCAGGACTTTCGTGACGACGTTGCCGGTCGTGGCGCGAAAGCCGACGATGATGCGTTGCGCCTGCGGACCCAAGCTGAGCGGTTCGCGCGCCACGGGATTGATTTCGCCGGTGCCGGCAAGCGCCGACGCCATGCCCAGCAGCAGACAGATCCAGCCAGCAAACCGCCCCATGTACTCTCCCCCAAGACCCAGTCTAACACCCCGAAGTCGGGCGCCGATCATAAACGGCCCCGGGGAGGCACAGGCGGCGTCTGCGGTCGGCGACAGTGGGTCCGGGTAAACTGTGACCGACCCGCGGCTGGGGCTGGTCCGAGGCAACCCGACGGCGCAGCGCCGGGTTGTCTCCCCGGGTAGAATGCAGAACTGGCAGTTCATTAGTATGAGGGGCATCGCGATGACGTATGACGATCGGCAGTTTTATATCGACGGCCAATGGGTCGATCCGGCAGACGCCAAAGAATTTCAAGTCATCAATCCGGCAAGCGAGGCTCCCGCGGGCGTGATTTCCATGGGTAGCGCCGCCGATGTCGATCGCGCGGTCGCCGCCGCCAAGCGCGCCTTCGAGAGCTATTCGCGCACCACGCCCGCGGAGCGCCTGGCCCTCATGGAGCGGATCCTCGCCGCCTACAACGCGCATTACGAAGAAATCGCGCAAGCAATATCCGTCGAGATGGGCGCGCCGATCACGCTCGCGAAGGGCTCGCAGACGCGGATCGGCGTTGGCCACATCAGCGCCATGATCGAAGTCTTGAAGACGTTCAAGTTCGAGGAAGCCCACGGCAGCATCCGGCTGGTGCAGGAACCGGTCGGTGTCTGCGCCTTGATCACGCCCTGGAATTGGCCGATGAACCAAGTCGCGGCCAAGGTCGTGCCGGCGCTCGCCGCCGGTTGCACGATGGTGCTGAAGCCCTCGGAGTACTCGCCGTTCAGTGCGGTCCTCTGGGCCAAGGTCATGCACGAAGCGGGCGTGCCGGCGGGCGTGTTCAATCTCGTCAATGGCGACGGCATCCATGTCGGGGCACCCCTCGCCGCGCACCCGGATGTCGACATGGTGTCCTTCACCGGTTCGACGCGTGCCGGCACCGAAGTTGCCAAGGCGGCCGCGGCTTCGGTC
>Ga0116228_10000031_pt1 | contig 76539 bp, 53 predicted proteins | sample S1TSphfallax_2_FD_89694 | JGI IMG/M metagenome (GOLD analysis project Ga0116228, IMG submission 89694) | Host-associated microbial communities from peat moss isolated from Minnesota, USA - S1T2_Fc - Sphagnum fallax MG | ecosystem: Host-associated > Plants > Peat moss > Unclassified | place...
AAGCACATACATCATTCCTTATGAAGCCGCTAAAAGCCCTTAATAACCCTACCCCACTCAAATAACTCTGATGTAACTCTTAAAAATTGAGACTACCGCACAAGGTTGTTTCGGTACGGCTCACATGTGTTTTTTTGAAGACAAAGTTATATCACACCTTTTACCTTCTAAGTCCCCATGCTCTGGAAAATTGTTTGCTCCATCTACAAGGACCTTAGAAAGAAAAAATGTTTCCAAGTAGGAACAAGAGTTGTGGTTTGAGGCCTTGATGAAACCATTGGTGCTTTTGTAGTATTTAGGTTGGTTGTGCAGCAAACTACCGGATCTTCAAGGAGTATAACAAGTGGTTTAATCCTTGAATGTTGCATAGGACTAGATGTGTGGTTGGTAATGGAGGATGTCATCTTCTTCATTTATACCCAAGTTTCCAAGGTAAGCTACATTGCATTTGGTTTCTAGGGTTTGAATTCCATACAATCTTGTGTAAAAAAGGTTTACAATTCATTATAAAAAATTACAACAACACATTGTTTCTATTTTACTAATTACTTCTTACAAATAGCCACAACTCTGTACATGCTTTGCATTTTTTGAACCTTGATCTTGGTAATAAAAAGAGGTATGCCTTTGATTAGGTCTAATGCACATGCTATGTTCATTCAAATTGCACTAGGTCTGTTGCAATGGTTATAACTTGTCCAAATTTGGCTTGTCATGTTTTTGACAATTCACCAAAGGTATGAACATAGATTACTCTTAAATTAATCAATTTGGGTGGACAACAAACAACTGCCGATAGTGAGGCTTCCCATTTTTTGTTCCTCAATGTTTCATTACTTGATTATAGACTACATAATAAAATCACTTATGTTTCTTTTGGGTTTAATCAAGGTGGTTTCAACTTGATGAATGGATTTCAAGAAGATATGTGTATTAGTATATGTAGCTTTTTTCAATTACAACTAATCCATTCTTCATGTGCTTATTCATCATGTTTTAGATTATGTACAAACCCAACTTTAGCTCAACTAGTTTTTTGAAATGTAGGGCCAACACTCAAGGTAGAAGGCAAACATTTCGCTTGGGGTGAGTGTGGAGAGTCATTAGACCTCTACAATTTGTTGGAAATGAACTTTTGTGAAGAAGGCCCAATTGGTTTTTCTATGTAGCCTATACCTAGGCAAGATTTATGTAATTCTTTGAATGTATTAGTTCTACAAAATGGTTTTTCTATGTTGACATTTTTAGGTGGGTGATGTTACAAATCATGGGTGATGCTAAAAATAAGTGCATGAGTGCCAAGGACAGAGAAGCTCAAAGGCTTGAAAAAAAAAAGTCCAAAAAACTGCTTTGGCAAGTAAAAAAACAAGGTACAAATGATGGCACGTGCTAACCACCTCCCCCTATCTAGCCTAACTAGTTTTTCCTTAATAAGATTGGTTTATATTCATTAGTTTAATGGCATAATAACATTATTGTAATTGACATTCCACCATAATGATTGCATTATAGGTTGGAGGTCTTTCAAAATCGCAAGTGTCAATACCCTGAAAGGGATCAAACTACTAAAACCTTGGACGGTTATGACACCCACATTGAACCAATAAACATTGAGCCTCTCACCCTAGAGGGTACATCAAGCATTCCACCTTATCGGGTTTCAAGGCAAAATAAATGTTACTTTGTTGCATAAAAATAGTGAGTGATTTATTCAATTCCTTGCATGGGCTTGATGTAAATGAACAAGAGAGACCTTACGGAGAGTACTTTGAGAATGATAGGGTTGAAGACTTATTACCTAATTATGCCAAAAATGCAAAAACAATAGAAAGTAAACTCAAAGTTTTAGAGAGTGTTAGGCTAGCTTACACCCACATGACATTCAATAGAAGTTATGAAAACCAAGTGTATAGAAAATGCCATTTTGTCTATTGTTGTCTCCTTTGCAAATGGAGCTTTTTAGAACTTCATTTCAAAAGCATTAAGGGCAACAAGATATTCATTAAGAAAGGTTATAGTTAGAAGGGTTTATGTGGATGAAACTAGTGAAAATATTTGGGGCAACTTACCATGAAAACAACGTTGTGATGTGATTGATGAAAAAGATTGTGAGTCTATCATGAGATGGTGGGACATTGCAACCACAATTTCACCAAATAGGAAGGACATAAAGAAAAGACGAATCTCTACCAAGACTTTTGAAGAGCATCCAACCCACTACATTTAGGAATCCCAAGTACTTTTCTAATCCTAACCTTCAATTAGTGGGGCTCCCAAATGCTTACTAGACTAGTCAAGTGTTGTGTTGTGTTCACATGTTATTTCTACAATAAATGAACTTGTTTCAAGTCTAGGTTCCTTGTCTACGTTAGTTGGCCTTCCTTATGAACTTGTTTTATACTTGACCTACTTGTTAATAGGCCTTACTATCTTTTTGTGCAACATGGTGGGTACTAGTAGTTTCAATATTAAAGTATTTTTCTACATGTTAAATGTGACTTGTAGAGAAATACTTCTACAACCTAATAAACATTCTACTTATAATTCATGTTGTTTACTATACCCCACTCGGTGAACTTACTTGTTTATTTGTTCATAGGGATAAATACTTGTGTAAGGATGTGGACCTTCTTGCATTACCAATAGTCAAATAGGTCCCTACTCAAAGTTACTTGTAGGCAAAGGATGAACCTTACCCTCTACTTGTATATTTCATTTTATTTATTTGACCCCACTAGGTAGGTTACTTTTTTACTTGTCTTGAACTGATTTTACCTGCTTGTAAACCTTATAGTATTTTTGCAAGATTGTTTCTACTTGCACTTGTAGTAGTCAAGTGTGTCTCTACTTGATATGATTTATGGGTGAATGTTGAAACATAGCCTCTACTTGTCATGTCTTAATGCTCACTTCAACCCATTATTTTTTTACTTATACATACTATAGCTTACTTGTTAGTATGCCTAATGTTTTTTTTTTTGCATTATGCTTACTTGTTGCAATTTTCATTAAGTTGTGTGTATATTGTTAGTCAAGGAGGACCGTAAGTTTGCCCTTAAAACTCTACATGTTAGCTAATGCAATTTGTTTGAAAATATTGTCCAAACTACTTTCATTATTTACTTAGTGGTAGTAATTAATGTTTTTTTGCAACCTTATGAAGGTTCTTGCCAAAATTATATTCATGTAATTTTGTAATGGTCAAGAACTGCACACCTATTTTCCATATGGTAATCTAAGTTTTTGGTGTTTTTGCAATTGGAATTATACACTAGACTCATGAAAGAACATAACAATTATGAAGTGGGACTTTAATCCTTTGAGAAGTTGAAATTGTTTTATGTGAGGAGATTAATGGAACAAAATATTTGTGCTTACAAGTATCATGTGGAAATGTAAGAGCTGAAAGATGGCTTCAACAATATGCGCATTGCCACAAAAGGAATTCATGGTAGAGATTGTAACTATTCTTGTGATGTTTGTAGTAGTGCAATTCTTGGCCAATGCACAACTAACCTATGTCAGTTTTCAAGAACAACATATATGTGGACTTCTATATTTTGTCTTGTAATTGACTCTAAAATACATAATTCTACATGTTTGGAAGGAAGATGTAGTGAATGTGGAATTGATGCATTTGTAATATGCCCCCTTCAAGAGAATGCAACATGTGAAAAACTTATGAAGTGGAAATGTTATGAAATAGTTGTCCATGGAAAGGCTTAAGTTGGGAAGGAATGCAAAGTGCTAAGATTATAGTATAAGGAGACAACCTTCAACATTTTCTTGCACTACATGAGGCATAAACTGTAAAAAATTATACTACACATGACACGCTCCCAAGTCCCAAATTAGGCCCAAGATGGGCCTTGGTTTCTAAAACAACGAAATTGTGGGGACTTGAAGGCACGCTCGTAGCTCTCAACACTATAAGGGGTAGAGGGGCGTGCTGAAGCTTCGAGATGGGACTAGGACGAGGGACAAGCTTTAGTTACTTACTCGAACCTGCATCAAGCCAACCAACAAGTTAGTTAGTATGCATTATGGAGCACCCTTGGTGCTAGGACAAGCCACGGGCAATTTTGGACTCACAAGACTCACCACGGCCCGGACTCGAGGGAAGCCACCACCTTCCCCCATATAGTATTCTTTGTGTTATTCCGCGGCACCCACATCCAAATGGCTTTTTGTCCCAGGACTCCCAAGGAGGAGTCTTGAAACTATCTCGGTTTGGACTCCCGGGACTTTGTGAGTTCATGACTCTTTGTTCAGACCTCCAATTGGGATGAGGTCTAAAGCAAACTTTTAGCTCTTGTTGAGAGCTTTTCAACGGTGTTTGCACTCCACCTGCACACACCAGGGTCAGGTCGATTCCCGACTTTTAGTGGTTAGGAGTCAAACTGCCAATTTGACTCCCGGCCCTTCTTTTTGCCATAACTTGTGTTGTAGATGTCCAAATGGCTCATGCGAGGCCATTTTTGACATCTAGACTTCAATAGCTTTCCAACGACATGAAGAATGCCTCAAGACAAGGTGTTTTGACCCCTGAAATCGAACTCTGAAGTTTTGGGAGTCCCGGAGGACTCCCAAGTCCCCGTTTCAGGAGTGTGAGTGTCATCCTCACACTCTTCCAAAAGTTGGGTTGCGACAAAAAAATTATGTGGCTTGCTTCTAAAAAGAGCAGTATAAGATTTGTTTTTAAACATTTCCTACAAATTTTGTGGTGTCAGTTTTGGACTTCCTAGAAAATTATACCTTTCAAAAATATAATGAAATGCAAGAGATGCATTCGCATTCTTTCTAGATAACAATTCTTGTTCATATATGTTACCAATGGAATGATGCCTATCTTGTTAATCCTATTTTTGAAAATTATAAACTCATTACAAAATACCATTACTATATTTTTTATGATAATGAACACGATGTCTAACATTGTTTTCAATTACATTGGGCACATTTAACATCACGTAATGTTTCCCCAATGACCACATTATGTGGTCTAATGATTGTGCAGTCCAATTCAAATCAAGGTGAACATTTTATCATGTTGCAAGGTATTGGACTTATAGTCATTCTTGATTACCAAATTTCACTAGATTTGTAGAAGACAATTTTACTACATCCATGGATATTTTAATAACCTTTAGGTTTTAAACAATGTTTTATATCTATTTTGTATGCTCCTAGGTACTAGTCATTGACCAAGGATTTTATACATTTGCCCAATAGTTGTTGTATGGTGTGGTCTTATTTTAAGTGGACATGGTATAGGTGTTCATGATGGCGTTGAAGTCATGTTAAAATAATAAATATGGAAATAACAACTTACCATGGATAGTACGAAGCTCCAAAATGTTGTTGATGTAATGACCTTCTGCGAAAGGAAACAAAGAGAAAAACATTTAGCATATCTAAATGCTTGTCGAAAAATGTCCAGATTTTTCCACTTGGTGAGACTATGGAATTTAACATGATTATTTCCAAAGTGTATGGATGACAATTCAGAATTTTGTGAAAATAGATCCCATGTTCTGCCTTGCATTATAGACCCTTGAACCTACAAATCTCTTATAGATGCAATTTGTCCTCCAAGGTCCTTTTTTGTTACAACACTATCAAATTTATATATTTCAGCAATGTTACAAGTTTGTGGATTTTTATTATGCAAATTTTCTCATTTTTTGAGGTATTATTTGTATTTTTCTTGCAAGCATGTGGGATCATGGTTCAAAATGAAGATTCTAACCACAAATGTTCAAATTATGACATGGAACAAGATGGTGAATCTAAAGCAACAAAGATTGAAGTGGGCGACAACTTTGTTGTTATTGCTAATGAATTGGGGAATGGGGATCCTTTCTTTGTGATTTTGTGTGACCATGTTTTGCATCAATGCAAAGCACCATTCCAAAATGAATGGAATAATATTTGGTACAAAGGTGATATGTTATTAGGTGGGATTTGGTATCATTGTATCCCAAGACAGAAGGGTCAACTTACATCTTAAAGGTTGTTGAATGATGCAACCCTTGCATTTGATTATTCTCATTTGGTCTTGAAATCCAAGTTTGCCATGTTGCCTAATGCTACAAGAAAAGGTACTCCAAGGTTTTCTATGCCTTTTAAGGTTAGAGAAAGTTTGATAGCCCACCTTGAGGAAAGACAAACCTACCAACAAAACTAATTATGTCACAAATTGAAGACTTCATAGTGCATTTTGCTAAAGGTAAATTTAACCTTTTTTCCAAATGGGACATATGTAAGGAGTGATTGATTTTGCACTTGGACACTAAGTACATTTGAAATATGTAATCAAAAAATATTGTTCGTTTGTCCAACTTAAGAAACATGGGTATCTTTTGTATATAATCTATTTTCCTATCCATTTGTGTTCATGAAAGTTGTTGACATCCCAATTTTTCCTAAAAAAGATGTTTGGAGATTCTTGGTTGTAATAGGTTGTGATAGTAGCTTTGATATATTGTCACAAATTTGATTTTAAGAAATAATTTGGGGATGTAAGTCTATTTGTATGGTTTAGTGTGGCAGTGATCATTTTATTTAGGAATAATTTCATATTGGGTGGTGTTGATAAGTTGAAATAGTTCACTATAAGAAATCCCAAATTTTTTGACCAAGAATTTTAGTAAAAAAAAGTCCCCTTACGGTTTTTTTTGGCCCAATGTCCAACTTGACTAAAGTGCCATTTTGGACAAGTTGATTTGGATTTGACCATTTTGACTGGGTATTTTGTGTTGGTCTTTTTGACTAGGTTTTTTAACAAGTTTTTTTTACTGAACCACCGTGACAATAATATAATTTGGGTAGTAACCATAAATATATATTATTTAAATGATTTTATTTATAATTAATATGGAAATATTAATTAATTACCTAATCTACCTTACCTACCTACCTAATTAGTAAACCTATTAATTAATGCCAAAAGTAAATTATTTATTTACCTTCCAACCCTACGTCTTAAGCCTAAGTTAGGCCACCTAGTTTAGCCACCTAGGTTAGACCAAGCCATTTAGGCTAGGCCAAGTAGCTTAACCTAGGTTATGTACCTACCTAGTAGGCCTAAATGGCCTAGGTTAAACTACCTAACTTGTAAGTCTAGGTGGCTTATGCTATGTATGTAGCTACCAAGTAGACTTCAATAACCTAGGTTAGGCCACCTTATACCTAATAAGCCTAGGTGGCTTAAGTTGTTTAGGATAGGTTACCTACCTACTAGGCCTAGGTGGCCTATGTTATTTACTTAGTAGGCCTACATTAGTAAGCTACCTACATGGCTAATAGGTCTACCTAATAATCCTAGGTCACCTAAGATACCTAGGTTTACACTATCTATTTATAGGTTATTTAGTAGTCTTGGGCTACATCCTAAATAACCTACTAGATAGGTCTAGGCTAGGCTACTAGTCAAATTATTATTTAACATATAGCCTTTTAACCTATTAATTATGTCGAGTTAGATAGGTAGTCTATGCCTAACCTAACCTATTAGTTGGGTTAGGTTAGACATGTAACGTAGGCTTAAAAAGTAGGTTAAGTCATCAAATGAGTATGGTTCAGTTAACTAAGTGTCAAATCATAATGGTCAATTTGATTAAGGCTCAAATTAGGATGGTCCATTTAACTAAACCCCATCCATTCAATATGGCCAATTTGATTAAGTCGTGGCCATTTTGACCAAAATGGACATACCCCTTGGACATGTGTGATGAATAATTAATTATTAAGAAATGATTAAATGATAATCTACTGAAGATTGTGAAGTTATGTTTAGTGAGAGGAAAGGTTCAATGGGTTCAAGTTTGATGCATGGAATGACAATGTTTTGGTTGTAAGAATCCAAAAGTTTTATGGTGTTGTGTATTAGAAAAAACAAATCACCAATGGTATAATTGGGGTGAGCTTTGTTAAGGTTGTCATTATAAAGAAGAAAGGATGTGTGATGAACTAGGCTTGCTTTACAATTCAAATGTAGAGCATGGGAGCAAGAGGACATAAGAATAATAGGCATAATGATAGTGGGGGGAAAAAAATTGCAATATCTAATGTTCTGTTTAGAGGAGGGACTTCTCCACTAACAATCATATATTTGAGTTTTCACAAAACATAGGAGGATATTACAGACTCACTTCATGACTCTAGTGATAACAAGAACCCACAAACTTTAGAGAATGGACCAATGGCTTGTTTTAGCTCCTTGATGCCAAAGTATATAAGATGAATGCAATACAAACATAGTTAATTAGTTTGAAGGAGGAAAAAGTTCTCTTGTATGCTACAATAAAAAAGTAGGCTAAAGAATTAGAAGATGTAATACACATGCATTTAGCTCTATAGTCCTACTATTTTGGTATTATCGGCATATTTTTTTCTTTTAGCCCTCAACTAATTGTACACCAAGATTATAGGACAATAAAACCTTTTATTTTGATTGTCTAGCCTTGTCCTATTTGTAACAAATTCAAATGTTCCATGTTTGTGACATTATTGTTGTTTCTTGTAAATGTATGTACCACATGTGGTGCTTAGGTTTCCATTTGCAACAATCCACATGATGTGGAAAGTCTAGATGTGGTGAGACATTTCATTTGGAATGGCACAAAAACGTGGGCTTCATCAAGGTGGTAAAAGGTGATCCATAATCTTTTAAAGATGTTGATCTTTTGTTGAATATGGTGCATTACATTTGTATTGAAGATGTTTTTTTTAATTAGGTTTTCTATGTGCCTATGGTTTAAAGTGTGTTGGTAAGGTCAAGAATGTACTTGCATAAACATATGTTTTCTTTGTGCACTATTTGGGTGAATGATATATAACAATTCTTGTTTTGATCTATTGGTTGAACATGCAAGGATGAGGGGAGCTTGGATGTTGTCCAATCGTCAAAGAAAGTAACTCGCAAATGTGGTTGTGGTGATAATACTAGTGCAAGAGGAAAACAAGCCTCAAATGGTGAGTTATAGTCACAAAAACATTTGTTCCTAACTTGACTTGGATTATCCAATATCAACTAACAAGGAAATATTTGCAATGTTGTAAAGATGGGGCATTCTAGATTACAAGATTATAACCAATTACTGGTGTCTATCTTATACATATTAATAGTGATTAGGTGGGTTGTGTGTATGGTTACAGCTTATAAGTGAAAATTTGGGCTTTAAGCTTGAAAAAATGCAACAAGATATGCTTAGATCAACAAAGATGGTCACAATTTCAAAAAATGACACTATCATATTGGATGGGGGGTTGAAAAGAAAACCATTGAGGAATGATGTGAACAAGTATTGAATTTTCAATTTAATATAATATCAGATTATTTGTGTTTCAATTACTTGGTGTATTTCTGACTTTTGAAACCTTGTCTTTAAAATAGTCCATGTGTAGTTTGTTCCATGTTGAGAATGCATCATTAAAGGTTTTAATTGTAATCATAGTTGTTACACATAGAAAACTAGACTTACATTGGCAATGTAGTTCACTATGCAACAATGCTGCCACATCAGATTATGACAAGGAGAAGTTGCAAGAATGCTTACAATGCACTTATTAGTGTGTTGAGTGTTGGAGTGTGTCATCCATGATGACAACAATAGAAGCAAGTTTTGAAAAAGTTTGTTGACATAATATGTATTTCATTTATTGTTGGTTCTAATCAAGCAAGCTTGTAACCACAACTTGTGGTTAAGGTAGAGGACCAAGATCTTGATCATTTAACATAGTTGCTCAATAAGCTATTAATCAATAATAGTGTATGAGCATCTTTTTTGAAGCCTAGAGCTTAGGGCTGAATTCTAAATTTTGGAATATAGATTAATAGGTTTAATTTGTGGGCATTTCGTACAACATTTTGGACCTTTGTTTTTTGGCATATTTTGGACCAAGGTTATGTTTCCTAAAACCTTCCTTGATTTAATTAGCAATTGATTGATTGACTAACTGAATGAAGTTGATTATATGTACTTACAACATGATGAAATATATAGGTTTGGTCGTATTAAGATGTAAATTATTATTATTTTCTGGGGCATTTATTCTTGGGTGGGGTTAATCATGTTAATTTGTGAAACTTATTCAAGACCCTACAAAATCAACACAAGCAAAAGGCCTCTTCATTTTTTGTTGTGTTCATGGTCATTACACATTGGGTTTATAGGTCCCTATTGCCAAATGCATGTACTTTCAAATTGAACACCTTTCATAGGCACATTTGTTTTTGTTAACTAATGAATTTTTTGGATAGTGAATTGCTTGTAAAATGTGCTCTATAATCATTAGTAAGGTTAATTTGTTGAGACTAATGTGATGTATTTGATAATTCTATTTTTCAAGAGCCAAATTTGAGACCTAGGCTAGCAACACCAATTCATTTTGGTTTTTCATTGAGTGAGATTTCAACCATGGTGTTGAAAGTTTGGGCTTTGGTGCTAACTAATTTGAAGACAAAGCAAGAATGTTGGTCTATTGAGGTGGTTGTGGGATGGCAAAGAAATGCATTTTTTAAATTATTATGTAATATTATGCACATCAACTTCTCCCAAATTTCTTTTTTTGAGGCAACAAATTATTACCTAGTATTAGATTTTGGAGCTATGCACATTCAAAGAAAGTTGTCAAAAATTTCCTCTAGATAGGTTTAAAGAGATTGTGTTGTAGTTTTATTACAAATCACAAGATTGTAAACAATTACCCAAGTCACTTCTTAAATCTTTACATTTGCATAAACTATGCATGAATTTGATAGGTCAATTTTGATTACATGCTTCAGTATCACACAACCACATGCCATTAAAACCTAAAACATAGGAAATCCATGAATTTGAAAAGGAACAAACATTATGATGTTCATGTTCTGGTAAGAAAATTTAGTCCATAAGACTACTAGCCATAAATAATGCATTCAAACACATTTTATTGGCAACTAAAATCAATAGTAAGAAGTGCAAAGTAATCAAGGTTTGAAAAGTAAGAAGTTGCTAACAACAAAACAACATTTTGCACTATTAATGGAGACTCACCAACAAATAGTGATTTTTTTTCAACATATTTGCAATGAAATTGACTATGTTTGTAAATTTTCTTTTCTTCTCAAGTACAAAGAAGATTCAATTTGGGCCACATTGTCCTAAAGTTTCATGAAGAAAAAAAATACAATTGTTGGGTTTGATGAACATATTGAAAAAATACAAAGTAAAATTTGATGCATGTTTTATATGCATTAAAAAAAAAACTTACCAAGGTTTGTTTTAAATCACCAAGTCTTCAAATCTCCATTACCTTACTCTACATACACATAGACATAACCAAAATCAATCACTTGAATGTAAGTGCACTAAAATCAACTTAATGTAATTTTAGATAACATGTGCCAATTATGTCCAAATTGAATTTTCATGGTCCATTTGAAGCAAAAGTGCATCCACGAGAAAACTCTCAATTCACCCCACACTCCCACATTCTTTCAAAAATTCAAATGTGAGTCCAAAAATGGAAACAATGGAAGGAGTTGGGGTACACTCCTTAATTTGTAACATTTTGAAGGTAGAGTGACATGTTGGAACTTTAAGATGGGGACTAGGACAAGTGACAATCGAATCAATTATTCACACGAACTTGCATAAACTAAACAACAAGTTGGTTAATGCGTGGTTGGACCACTTTTGGTGCACGGATGAACCATGGGCATACGCATACTCACAAGACTCACCATGACCTAAACTTGGGGGAAGCCACCACCTTCCCCCTTATAATATTCTTTGTGACTGTCCATGGGGCCTATACCCAAATGTCATTTTGTCCCAAGATTCCCAACTTGGGAGTCCCAAAATTCGTTAAATTGGGATTCTAGTGACTTTGGAAGCCCATAATTTTTTTTGTAGACCTTTTATTGAGGTGAGGTTTAAACCAAAGTTGTAGCCCTTATTACAAGATTTCCAACTATATGTGGCACATTACCTACACATAAGTAAATCAGGGTAATTCCAGACTTTTAGTGGTCGGGAGTCAAATTGCCAATTTGACTCCTGGCCTTTCATTTGGCCATAACTTGTGTTTGAAGTACTTGAATGGGATGTGTGAGCCCATTTCAAGCATTTAAGTTCTAATTTTTTTCCAATGGTATAAGTATTTTTTTAATCCAATGAGTTTTGACCTTTACAATTGCTCTTTGGAGATTCGGGAGTCCATTGGGACTCCAATTCCCAAAGTGGGAACCCACCCAAGAGCATGAAATGTGATTCCCGAGCCTCATTCTTAGCTCGCACCTTTGCAAGCCTTTGCCTTGGTTGTGAGTCCAAGGTTAGGGTCATGACACATTAGCTTGAAAAGCAAAAACTTTCATTTCGAGTAGTGCATCCATGAGAGAACTCTCAATTCACCCTACACCATTGCGCTCCCTAAGTGGTAACTTTGGTGACAGTAGCTATGGATTTTTTTTTGACATCTTTAGTAGAGGGGGGGGGAAGTAATGCTATTGAAAGGTGGCAATGAATATACTCAATACGACAAAGGCTTAAGGAGGAACTTGAGACAAAACAAGAATACTTGAACATACACTTTCAATAGCTTGCAAAGTGTTGCAACCCCACTTTTGGAAGAGTGTGAGGATGACACTCACATTCCTGAAATGGGGACTTGGGAGTCCTCCGGGACTCCCGAAACTTCAGAGTTTGATTGCAGGCGTCAAAACACCTCTTCTTGAGACGTTCTTCATGTCGTTGGAAAGATATTGAAGTGTAGATGTCAAAAATGGCCTTGCATGAGCCATTTAGACATCTCTAGCACAAGTTATGGCAAAAAGAAGGGTCGGGACTCAAATTGGCAGTTTGACTCCTAACCACTAAAAGTCAGGAATCGACCTAACCCCGGTGTGTGCAGGTGGAGTGCGACACACCATTGGAAAGCTCTCAACGAGAGCTATAAGTTTGATTAGAACTCATCCCAATTGGAGGTCTGAGCAAAAAGTTATGAACTCACAAAGTCTCGGGAGTCCAAACCGGGACAGTTTTGGGACTCTTCCTTGGGAGTCCCAAGACAAAAAGCCATTCAGATGTGGGTGCCGCAGAGTAACGCAGATAATACTATATGGGGGAAGGTGGTGGCTTCCCTCGAGCTCGGGCCGTGGTGAGTCTTGTGAGTCCAGAGTTGCCCGTGATTTGTTCTAGCACCAAGGGTGTTCCAAAATGCGAACTAACCAACTTGTTGGTTGGTTTGATGCAAGTTCGAGTGAGTAACTAAAGCTTGTCCCTCTTCCTAGTTTCATTCGAGAGCTTTAGCACACCCTTCTACCCCTTTTAGTGCTAAGAGCTGGGAACGTGCCTTCAAGTCGCCACAATTCCGTTGTTTTAGAACCCAAAGCCCATCTTGGGCCTAACTTGGGACTTGGGAGCGCATCACAAACAAACCTCCCCTTCATGTTCCAAATTTTTTTGACCTTCAATAAAATAAAATCTAAGATTTATGAAAAGATTTACAAAATGGATGACAATAGACATTTGACCCACATTACCAACAAGTAAACAATCTCCTCCCCTTCCTCGTTGTGTGGACATGTTTGACTAATTTCATCACCATGATCTATGGATGCAACAAACCTTGGATTCTAAAGAAATTATATATGGTCTAGTTGATCTTTCCAGGCTTGTTGCTTTGTTCAATATTGTAATGTTATAGTTTAATCACTAAATGTAAACTACAAAGATAAACTCATAAGTGATAATTTTTCCTTGGTTGTTCTTAATGTTTGTTGAAAGATGAATCAATGTGTCATCCTTAGTTTATCTACCATTGCAATATCCTTTGGGCCTTGACCAATTTGAACCAATGCAACATCCACTAGATGATTGTTTTGATTTAAAAACCCATTAAAATGATTATAAATTTTTAAAAAGGGAAAAAAAGAAAAAAGAAATCAAATGTTCAAACAAAAGGGTAAATGTAAATGTACTAAACAAAAATGAAATACAAACTTATGTCTTTCACCAACGTTCAAATGATTAATGTCAAATATAGCATCCCAAAAATGTTTATATAAAAAAAAGGCACATTGCACTACTACATAATGCTACAAACATAGCTAGATACAAAATCCCTTCTGCAAGTTCATATTTGCCTTGCTTGTACACCAATAGCCCTTCCTTCCTTTGTAGAATGGGTGCCTTGTGTTATAATAGTTCTACCTTTCTTCATAACACATTCTTTTAAAGCTTGGGTTGTAACAATACCATCCTTTTTTTAATGTTTCCTCTCAATTCTTTCACCAATGGACTTCCCACCAAACTTTTCACCATGGCAACCATTCAAAGAATTTTAGAGATCAATATCAGTTTGGCCATAAAAAAATTCCTTGCCAATAGGAGCCCTATCTATGGACTTTATAGGGCTAGATTTCCTACATGGTTGGTTAGATGGTACAACATCGGTAACACTAGGAATTTCCTTAATGATGGGCTTTTCAAAATTATTCATTGTATCACCCGAAACTAGCTTGTTTATTGGGTCTTTTATATTAGGAGGTGGTATTGCCAATGACAAAGGGACAAAATTTTGCACTATTTGAGATTGTTCATGAGCCATACCATGGATAGTACAATAGTGTCTATATTGTTTGGATCCAGGTTCTTTGTGTCCAAGTCCTCATTTGCCAAATCTAAAATATTAGGGTTGAGAGGAGTTGGACCTTTTTTTTTCAAACCTTCAATGGTAGTTTGAGGGAAATTTTCATTGTTAGTTGGACAAACTTTTTTGATGATTTCAACATCTTCTTCATCAACAACAAAGTCTTTACCTGCATTGACTCCATCCATTCTTTTGGGCTGGGCTCCATAGATTGAAAATCAGAAACAGATTGACAAGTTTAAGTAGTAAGTAGAAATTATAATTAGTTCATAGATGAAAAAAAAGAAAAAACTTGAATGCGTGACGATGTTTAGCCCATTTACTAGCTATATGAATGGACCAAAAAAACTAAAAAAACATTAGATCTTTTACTTCCAAGTAACATAGATAGTTAAATCTTATGCATGGTCTCAATAAGATTGCAAGTTGGCATATCTACCCACTCAACCTCGTTGAACTTATGCAAATACCAAGAAGAGCCACTAATAGAAAACCCCCTTTTTTAAACCAAAAGTTTTCAACTACATGACATTTGCAACTATTTTTCAATTGGATTTTTTAGATTTTAAAATAAAATTATGGAAATTTCCAATTAAGTTGATTCATTTACTATGTTGGTATATAATTGAATACATTTTTCAAATGCATGGTCATTTGCCAAATATTCCCAACATCGACAATGTCTCCAAGTTGAACTTCCAACTATGTTGTTAAACAATGTGAAGCATGTTTCAACTAAGGGGTCATTTTTGAAATATTCTTGGCATTTAATGTTCTTTAGTTGGCACATAGTCAAGACATTGACTAGTGTTCAACTATTTTGGATGACAAAATGTACTAAAGGATGGATGAAATATAATCTTGTTTATAACTATCTCTTTCAACTAGATTAAACAACTAATATGTAACTTTAATTTTATACATATAATATTGTAATATCTTTTTAAAATTATGATAACATTAAATTACATATAAATTTGATTTGTATAAATGAATGGTTTCTTTTGTGCATATAAATATTAAACTTTAATTTCAAAATAAAGTTTAAGAATTTTTTAAAAATATGTTAGCACAACATACATTGAAAGCTTTAAATTTTTGTAGAAAAACCACTTCCAAATTTACATTGTAATTTAATAATGCAGTTCAACTCATAGTTGCAAAAGGTATGAAGTTTGTCACTATATTACAAGCCTTGTACTACTTATAAAAAGTCTTCTAAATCCCATGTAGTCATGGAATACTAATCACATACAATCTGATTAGATTACTAATGCTAATGTTAACATCCATGGATTGAATTGTATCATTATGCCTTAAAGGATTTCAATTTACAACTAGGTGATGCATGGAAGACAAAATTTAAGCCACCTTGCAATATCTAGAATCAATGTTTAGTAACCAGTAAATGACCATGGAATCAACATAATGATGATAGCATGTGAACATCAAGCAACGAACGATGAATGGGCTCAAGCGAACAAGAAGGAATCTTTATAGCATATTCCATGACACATCATTGAATATTTTACAAATATTTTCATGCCACATGGGTTTACTTCTGGACGTGGCAAAATATTCCTTGTCAACTTGCATAATATTTTGTCCCGTGGAGTGAGGTCTAGTTTAAAAACACAAAATAATTTCTTTTGAAGGTCTTTATGGGTGAAAATGGTGGTTCAACATTGCACCCATAAACTTGGGATTGTTTAAAGATTGCAAACCACATTATAAAAAATCACCAAAATAAAAATAATTAGCCCATCCAAGGATCTTAAAAATATAACAAATTCTTGAAATGATATTCATTGCACCATGAAATTAATTTTTCCTATATCATCATTGGATGTTTTCCACCAACACTAGCAAATAACAAGGTCTATGAATAATGAAAATGAAATAGGCATTCCTATAATTTTATTATAATTTCATGAGCTTTCAAATGTTTTAGCACATGCCAAAAACCACTAAACCTCATCCCAATTCCACATGGGATAATGAATGAAATCTTCAAACTGACCACAATACATCATGTTGTGTAGGATATAATATAGGTGTTTACATTGCACCCATGTTCCACACCCACCCAAAGAAGTTGTTGCCATGACAACGGAACATAAGCAAGAGCAACATGGATAATTTCCAATCGTCACATTGAAACACTTATGGCCGCAAAATATGCTATAAATTTGTCCATACCAAAAAGGTTGGACATCTATAAGGGGTAGACTAAAAGGAGTGAACAATTTACCAACATCCCAATTGTTGGTGTGTTATTACATTAATTTAAACATTAAAGGCCTTCTCACCTTCACAAAATGAGATGTGGGCCAACTGCTTACATCTACAAGTTTGATTACATTTGGTATGCATGTTGAAGGAACCTAGAAATTTCTTGAAGTGGAAGGCTCACCTCTAAACAAACTTCGAAGGTTGGTACACTATTCCAAGTCAAACATAAACCCAACTTCTTCAAGGGATGATACCTCTTTTTGAATTAGGTTGACACCATGTTGAACAAGCCATAGACGAGACATGTGGCCTAACATTAACATATTTTTGCAAAGATCCGCCCACATAAGGATTGAAGTCATTTGGATAAAACCAATGTTTATGGTGTTCAAGAGTCCTAGATTGATACTAGGCCCAAAAACCATGGAGTTGGGGTCCCAAATGTCATCTAATATGTATTCATTTTACTTGTGCATTTCACATTCGTATTTTTTGCAATGTAAAACATTGCACAACATAACTAGGAGGGCACCAATTAATTTGCCAGATGCCATCCCCACACATAATTGCATTGACTGCTACACCACCTTGAGAAATTATAGGAAACATACTTTGTGAAACACATGGTGACCTAGGGACAAATAAGTCGTCAACACTGATGTGTTAACAAGTAAGAACAACCACACAAGGATGAAAGAATTTGATGTGATTAGGCCTATGCAACTCATCATCCACACATGGTGAAAAGTTAGCATCTTGCTTGGCAAAACCAAACACCTTTTCACCCTCCAAATGAGGAGTCCGTGTGGTGAACAAAAATCCATAAGTATAATTGGCAACCACTACCATAAGCTTGGAAACATCCCTTGAAAAATGGGTCGTTTTTGAAAATAATTTAATTATATCGGGACCTTTCCCAAAAGGATTTCTTCGCAAGTAATGTCAATATAAAATGGATTATTTAAAAGCCCAAAATATGGTCGTTGCAAGTGGTTGTGTACAAAGAGGTGCCACGCTTTCTCAAAAAATAGGTTGATGAGTATTCATCACCTCTTCCTTTAATAATTGCCTTAATTTATCATCAACAAATGGGCAACGATTGAACAAATGTCCCACCTGTTAATAATGTGAATGAGTATAATTCCAACACCTTGGTTTCCTCTTGAAATTGGTCTATGATGTGGGACTTGTGAAATTTCACCTAGATCGCGTACTAATTTGACAAACCAAGCACCTTGTGGATAAATAACTCGATGTCGAACAACTATGGGTGTTGCTCTAGGCTCAACAAGTTCTACATGTGATATAAAAGTTCATTGATTATATTGACACGCTCCCAATTCCTTGAGGGATTCAAATGTGAGTCCCAAATTGAAAACGGCAGAAGAGTAAGGAGTCGAGGCACGCTCCCTAGTTCGCAACATTTTGGAGAGGTAGAAGGGCGTGCTGGAGCTTCGGGAGGGGACTAGGAAGAATTTACAAGCTTCAACTATTCACACGAACTTGCAAAAAATCAACACAAGGTGGTTAATGCATAGTTGGAGCACTTTTGGTGCTAGGACGAGCCACGAGCAACTCAGACTCACAAGAATCACCATGACTCAGACTTGTGGGAAGCCACCACCTCCCCTTTATAGTATATTTTGTGCCTCTCCATGAGGCCCACATCCAAATGGTATTTTGTCTTGGGACTCCGAAGTGAAAATGGCACGAAGGAATGAACTTACATAATTTCTTTGTATTTTAAACATTTAACTTTTGGATGCAAGTTTATTTCCTAGGCCTAGCCAATTTTGATATAGGAATTCACATATTGTTTCCACCTATTGATTGGCTAGTTTATTTGCATTTGTTACAATTCCTCTATATCATCAACCTTTATTTATATTGGTTTCAATTATGCATAATTAGGAGCTATGTGAATAGTGGGGCAAGCTTTCACTTGGAGTTTGGACATGCAAATGCTTTGTAACTAACTAACACCATCATCATGAGTAAAATATCCTCTCCCCACCCCACCCCACCCTTTGATCAAATTTTGGGCCACAATATAGTCCCATGTGGAATTGCTTTAACTTATAAATAGTTTCCATGGAAAATAAGAAGGAGAATTTTGATTGAATCCCTTCTACCTATAATTTCATGACTTGCACAAGTGTAGGATTTGATCTTTTATTACCAAAAAAGTCATGATGGACAATTCACTCTATATTTGATTATTTATGTTATCTAATGATTATGTTTGCATAGACAGATGAATAGTTAGATTGTTTATTACTCATAGTTGCACATATGGAATATGTCATCCTAAAACGTTATCGAGGTTTTAAAACACATTCCTAATTTTTGAATTATATGCCAATATCTGATGGTTTGATTTGGAATAGAACTTGAAAAAATTTAAATTATACATACATATGTAAAATAATTTATTGCAAACCAATTTGCTGAATTGTGGTCCATTATGTGGTTATGAGCATTTCATTAAATACACCTTGGTCAATCTAGTTCCATTTTATGAATTATATGTTGGTTGATAGATTTAATGGGAACCAATAAAAATAAGCAAAGGGTTAGAGAGGCTACTAGGAAAAGGTTGAAATTAAAGGTTGCATAAAGAGTGTCACTAAGAAATAAACAATGAAAGTGGAGGGCTACTAGTAGAATGCATATTGCCCAATGTTTACAAATTAATGTAAATGAAAACATTGCTTACCCCGGTAACATACAAAGGTCAACCTTTAGGTTTGCAAATCAGATAACACCCTTGTTGTCACAACCCTAGCCTTGGGCTCGCGACCAAGGCTAGGGTTTGCAAGGTTGCGGGCCAAGAAGGAAGCTGAGAGTCACACAACATACTCCCGGGAATGTGAGAAGGTGTGAGGGAATGAACCTTCACACCTCAAAGGAGTTCCACTTTGGGAGTTGGAGTCCCAGTGGACTCTCGAATCTTCAGAGGGCAATTGCAGGGGTCAAAACTCAATGGCTTGAAGAGTTCTTTATATCAATGGAAAGCTCTTAGAACGTATATATCTAAAATTGGCAATGTGAGCCCATTTGGACATCTAAAACACAAGTTATGGCCAAAAGAAGGGATGGGAGTCAAATTGGCAATTTGACTCCCGACCACTAAAAGTCAAGAATCGACCTGATTTCCATGCGTGTAGATGTCGTGCAATATATCGTTGGAAAGCTTTCAACAAGGGCTACAACTTTGCTTTAAACCTCATCTCAATGTGAGGTTTGGGCGCAAAGTTATGGCGCCCCAAAGTTGCGGGAGTCCCAACCTTGGTGATTTCGGGACTCCCACTTGGGAGTCCCGTGACAAAAAGCCATTTGGATGTGGGCCCCGTGGAGAGGTGCGGAGTATACTATAAAGGGGAAGGTGGTGGTTTCCCCCAAGTCCAGGCCATGGTGAGTCTTGTGTGTCCGTGTTGCCCATGGCTCGTCTTAGCACCAAAAGTGCTCCAACTATGCACTAACCACCTTGTGTTGGTTTTGTGCAAGTTCGTGTGAGTGAGTGAAGCTTGTCAAATATTCCTAGTCCCATCCTAAAGCTCCAGCATGCCCCTCTACCCTTCCAAAGTGTTGCGAGCCAAGATGCGTGCCCCAACTCCTTACTCTTTCGTTGTTTTTTGTTTAGGACTCACATTTGAGTCCCTCAAGGAGTTGGGAGTGCATCACTTGTTGCACAAGCTCACTAGTGTAAATGGCCTTCAACATCAAAGATTAACCATAAAGAAACTCTTGAAACAACCAATTTTTAAAGATATGATGCCTAATGTTGTCGTAAACTCAAAGTAATATGAAATTGCATATGAAATAGTTGGGAGTATGAAAGATGGTTGGCAAGGTATCAAGGGTTACGATAATACTAATGATATGAGAGCTCAAAATGTTCTAACCACCATGGTTGTGTTAGATTTTATTCAAAGTTTGAGTGCAATGGGCTAGCTAATTAGAATAAACCCAAGGATTTTGAGCAAAGGACAAAATAGGAAAGGGTGATTAGTGGAAGGATCTTGTAAACAATGGGTGCTTGCAACTCAAGAAAAAAAGAATAACTCACTTCCAAAAGATGTAATGGACTTAGTTGTGGATTTTTGGACTTGTGAAATAGGAGTTAGTCTAAACAAAAAGGATGTTATGAAGTGTCGCATAGTCAAAAGATATGGGAACAAAATGTTGCTTAATTTCTTGAGGAGCCACATGTTTTTATACTTGCACATTACTATGATTTGATATTTACTTCAATTTACAATTCTTGAATTCCTTCCATGTGAAAATGCACATCTTATTGTTCATTTGTCTTTTGAACCCTAGAAACCTCCACAAATAATTAAGGAATGTGTTTTCCTACTGTCCATTTGCTTCAATGACTTGTTTGATCAAGCATGTAAATATTCTAAGACCTTTCAACATTTAAGAATTTACAAATGCCTTTGTCCTTGTTAATCAATCAAACAAGACCAAACAAATCTTTTTAACATCCTTGTTGAGTTACATAAAATTTATAGAGTCATGTAAGTAATTACATGCATGGATTCCATGACCTTATTCTTGAAGGTACAAGGAATATTAGTAATAAAATATTTAACCAATCCTATAATTCCTATAAAGATATTGCCTTTGTAATGTCTTATAAGTTTTGAAGTTGTCAACAAGGATTAAGACATTATAATGACATAAGATACCAAGGATTATAATCATTTAGAGTCTTATGAACACAATCTGTTGGAATTCCTTCAAAGTGCCTTTGATTTATTCCTTCCATTGCCATTCTTTTGGTGGAGCCCTAATTATTTAAAGTCCTAATCATATGCATTATTTGATTTATATGTGTTTGCCCATATTTTAATTTCATTTCAAATTTGTGAATAGTTTTTTATATCTATAATGTCTTTGCATGGCTCCAAAACATTAAGAATTAAAGATGATATGAAATTTTTTGAATAAGATGAAATGAGTAAGTCTATAGTACACTAACTATGTGATTCCAACTATTTATATTGCTTTAAAATAATTTTGCTGACATATTTCAAATGCATTCTTTTGCACCTTCATTTTTTTACTAAGTTCAAAAACAAGCACCCAACTATCAATGTAAGGTTGATATCATTCCACCTATTGAAATCTTGGTTTATAAAGAGGTTGAAGGAATTCAACACTTGTTGATGTCGTTATCATACAAAAGTGGGGGAGCTCAAAGATGGGTTGAACAACATGAAATTAGGCTAGCCACACAACAATTGTACTTGTCAATGTAAAGAGGTATGTAATTAGGTTTCTACCAATGATGATAGTTATGTGCTTGGTTGTTCAAGCAGTGGAACAATCTTCAAAGGTGTTATTGACTTCTGGCAAAAGCTAGTTTCTGTAAAGCCATAATTTGAAAACTAGCATGCTTTGCACTATGTGAAGGGAAAATGCCATGACTATGGTTTGAAATCATTGAAACTATATCCAATGGACATGGATCCAAATCATTCTCCAATGCTGAATTGGAAGTGCTTCCAAGAGGTACTTACTAGGAACACCAAAGCATGAAAACCCAAAACTATTACTCGTTTGGAGCATATGCATACTTGCACTTTTGAGTTTTTGGATTTCATGGTACCAAATTGCAAGAATTTGTACTTCATAATTTTGTTGTTATTTGACAAGATTGTCAATACAAGTAGTGTATAGCAAATCAATCCCTTTATATTCTTGTTTCATGCATAGATTTTGCTAAAAAATATTCATTTGTGGAACATAATGAGATTCAAACCCAACATAGCTATAACTTCTAAATCACAATCTTAGTGCATATAACTTAAAGGATTAATCCTGATTTCTAACATGGAAAATATGATAACACAAAAGTGATCATTGAGTATCACTTTTACATTTTAGATGATCACAAGCATGATAATTTATTTGCTCAACATTGCTTTAGAAAACATTAGAATTGGTTCCAAGAGCAAAATCTTTAACTCCCTGTGAGTCATGGATTATAATACCATAAATTGTTAAGCTTTAGTTCCATAGTTTTCCTTAGTGTTAATGATTTGAATCCTGATAAACCTCCAAGTAATAATTATTAAGAGTTGAATTAGCTTTTGGATATTTTAGCGTAGAAGAATCTTTTATTTAAATTGATGTAAGGCTTAGTTAATTTTAGGACCTAATAAACCTTTTTAAGTACATTATCCTTTTATGTTATAGAAAGGTGAAAGGGGATGTAGAATTAAATGGGATTTTAATGATATATTGGGAATACAAGCCCATAATTAACAATAACATTTCGCCATGACAATTTTAAGTTAGTGTAAAATAATCTTCAGGCACGAATGATGTACTTGAAAGATTTTTAAGATGTAATCCTAATACATTTTTATTTAGTTTTCACTTCTATCAGATTCTTAAATAGAATCAAAATTAAACTTAAGTATTAACATTTCCACTTCAATGGCCTCTGGTGAATTACAACTTAGTAAACAACTTTAAGGAGATAGATCATAATTGCGAAAACTCCAGAATGCGACGAATGGTGCAAGCTAGGTATTTGGCTCGATGCTCCATGGAAAGGGGGTTGATTGGGCCTTGTAGCTAACGATAATGGCCATCACCGGGAACCCAAGTTCGACAATGAAAACGAACATCGTCGTCTTCACATTGACATTCTTCAAACCTTTTTGGTGTGGCTCCATAAGCAGGGACAAATTCTAAATAGATTGTTAGCACATGCAAGTTAAGAAACAATCGACGATCCCATGCCAAAGGATCAACTCAAGTGCGCACCACTCTTTTGGATGGTTCTTCTTCGCGCAACCATTGAGAAACATTCACGTCAAGTAGTGCTTCTTTAAGCTCTTCCTTTTCTACTAGTGGAACTGGAGGATTTGAGGGCGTAGTGACATCATTCGCCATGACTAAATTCTCACCCACATCAACAAAAACCAAGAGGGTAGCAAAAATAATGTGGTACTTGTGTTCAAAAGGGGTTGAGGTTTTTTTATTTAACAAATTAAGGTAGGCGTAAAGTGTGGGAGTGACGGTGGAACCTCATGAAAACTTGAACATCCTAGATCTAATGGATTCATCAAACCCTAATTTCGACGGTGGATCTAGAAGTATGTGGGGGTTTTTGTGATGCAAATTTTAATTCCAATTTATTGTGTACTACATAGTTAATTAGTGCATGGAAAAAAATAATAATAATAAGTAGGGGATATCAAAAGAGTAAATGATACGCGGGGATGTTACTTCAACCATTGAATTGATTTAGTTAAGTAAGGACTCAAGGATGTTTACTTGTTACTACCAATAAATTGTTTTAGTAGTTAGTTACTTGAAATAATTAGAATGAAGAAGTAGGATGTGAAGGTCAACGAATGGAAAGGATAAAGATCAAGTTCAAGAACCTCATAAAAATATCCAAGATAAGGGAAAGGATGGGTCTTCCAATCCTATTAGTCATGAGGATTGTCATCCTATTTGATTGGACGATGGAATTTTTTTTGTGTTTCATTAGGCCTAAGAATTCTCATTCTAAAATCAATTGGAAGGCAAATCATTCTCAATTTTCGTTGGCTCTTGAAGGATGAGGAGGCCATTGATTAGAAGGGAGGATTTCGAAGCTTCCATTGGGCAAGGGGAACAAGCTCAAGGAAAGGTCATGGAGGCTTACCAAGGGAGAGGGAAGTCTCTTAGGTTGGGAAAAGGAAAAAAGAAAAGAAGGAATGTGTGGGAAAAAGAAAATAAAAATTAGTTCTTATGTGTGGAAAGTTGTTGTTCATGAGAGAGATGTGTGCACGAATTAAGCATGGAAGGATTTCCATGACAAAGTTTCTGGAGTTTTATTTCAAATAGTTATTCCTCCCAAATCGATCGTTGGATTTGTGTCAAACTTAAAAAAATTCTTTTTTAGAAAGTGTAGAAGGTTCTCTCCAAATTTCAGCATCATCGGTTTGGTTGTAAGGGAGTTACACTTGTCGGAAGTGGAGGGTGTTGTAGTGGAGTTCGTGGAAGGATTTCCATGACAAAACCTCTGGACTTTATTTCAAATAGTTGTTCCTCCCAAATCCACCGTTGGATTTGTGTTAAACGTAAAAAAAATCTTATTTAATAGGTGTAGAAGGTTGTTTCCAAATTTCAGCATCATTGGTTCGGTTGTAAGGGAGCTGCACTTGCCGGAAGTAGAGGGGGTTGAATTGTTTTTTTTTTTTTTTTCTGAATCTAAGCAAAGTGATTTTTAGTCCCAAGGTTTAATTCTTGATAAAATAAAATAAAAGCTTATAAGATTTTGTAACATGGCTCCTTTTAGATTAGATTTTCAAAAATCGAATGCATGTTAAATTAGGAGGTTGTATGTAAATGTATGATGAATGGAACAAGAGGGGTTCAATGATCAAGCGTGACATTGAATGAACATCAACATAATGCCCCTTCACATTCCATCATGGTGAGTTATGATTCTCCCACAATGTCTTGTATCTTCCAAATGGACACAACACATTAGATTCTTAATGAACTTCATTGCATTACATTGAACCACTTTACTTGTTAAACTACAACTACATAGTAGTTCCATTTCCAAGCAGGTTTTGTGAGTGCATATCTTCATGTTGACAGTGTGTAAGAATGCCTCACACTCCCCCTTAAAAACATAATTTGGAATGATAGTTGTTCATCTTAGTTCAAGTGTGCACAAGTGTGGTTTCTTGTGGCAAGATACCAACAATAATTAAAAGTGTTGGTCTTCCTCAAGGGTGTGTTAGAATTATTTTGGAATAGGTCATGGCAAGGCTTAGTGGGATGGAAATGGAGCTTGAAAAAAAAATGTTTTTTGAAGTGAGCATATGAAACCTATTGGTGCCACAATGTTTTAGAATACTTCTCACATTGTAACCTTTTTGCAAGGTAGTGAAATTTTAGATGAAACAAAATTCTCATAGACAAAAGGGGGGCAAATATGTTTTCCAACTTTATAAAACTACATTTCTTAAGATTCAATCTATAATCCAAAATGAAGAAAATGAGTGATTTACATAAAAAAATTTGTTGCCCCTATAAGTATTTCAAATTTTGCACATTGTTGCAATGTTGTTTTCTTTGGATGTTATTCTACACTCAATTTGTGGATTTAGCTTTTAAAGGTTGAAGATTGATTTTCATTGTGATTTCAAGATTGCTTTTGAACTTCAAGATACACTCTGAAAGCAATGAAAATGAATTAAATCATTTATGTTAATAGTTATTGGAAGTACATACATATATTAGAAGAATGTTTTGCAATGATGTTATTTGATGTGCGTATACAATTACTTTTTCAAACTATCTAGTAATTTTGAAGCTTATTTCAAAGTGATGGATTGCAATTCTTTACACAATCTATTAATTATATGTTTTGTAAATTGAAGCTTTTCCATATTGATTCCCATTATGATAAAAAAGTTGTTATGGCTGCAATGAATGCATTGGTATACATTGGTATATCATTTTTTTAAATTTCAAAGATCACATGTCTATAGATTATTGTATTGTTCTTATTAAATGTCCAACTTTAATAACTTATCTTTCAAAAAAATCCTTAATAACATATTAAAGTGCTAATGTTTGGAACTCTTTGCAATTCATCAATTATGTGTCCTAGTTTTTGAAGGTTGGCTTGATTGTTTTTCCTTGTGATTAAGATTGCCACTATTGAGATTGTATACTTTGTATCCAAATTGATAAGAAAATGAATTCAGCTTTCATTTCTATAAGTGGCCCTTGTAAGTATTTTATACATTGGATGGCCATCCTTTTTTGCTTTAATCTTATTAATAGTCCACAAAACTTACAACAAGATTTGCAACATTTATTTGTTAAAAACATCTAAATTATGTGCTTTAAGAGACTTGAGAAATGGTCCTTGGTGTGCAACTTGTTTTATCATTATGCTTATGGAACATTTATGTTGGAATTGGTTCAAAACACATCTCTATTCTAATGGTGAAATGTAGTATAAAAATGCTTGATTTTGTTAATTGTTTTTTAAAGAGAAGAAATAGACACAAAATTAGGGGAATTTGTGTTATAAATTGGTAACATGTGACATTCATGATTGGTTGTAAATTTTTTTGACTTAATGGAAATGAGGAATCATATTAAACAAAATCCCCAAAAAAGATATTAAAAACATGTATTGGATGGACAAATTTTTATTGAGAAAGCACAATTCATCACTTGTATGGTAAGGTAAAATACACCAAAAAAAAAAGTTCACCTAAAGTCCAATTTTAAAATGGAAATTTTTATATGGACACAATAAAGTAGATTCAAAATATTTTAAAGTATGAATATAAAATCATAGGGCCCTACATTTAGTTTTTGGGAAGTTGGATAAAAAATTTGAACAACTTTTGTATCATAAAAGTAAGTTGAAAATACGTTTGAAATTAACTAGGTCCAAATGGTTTTCAAACCTACTTCATATTTAAAATTGAATATATTATGATTATAAAATTCATAATTTGATAATAAATAAGTATTTTTTAGGGCTCCACTAAATTGAATTTTTTTAAAATCAATATTTCATCTACATGTAGCCCATTTTGTAAGATCAGACATTTTGTGCAAGTAGAAATTATTTTTAAAATTCTACTTAATTCTACTTTCAAGATGGGGTTTAAGAAAATTTAAACATAAAATGAAAGATTATTATCATGTTATTTTATTTTATTTCTAAATTCTACTTTCAATACATAAAGCTTTTTCATGGCTACATGTAATTGTTTTTACAAGGAGTAGTGAACTATCTACTTTACCTTGCTTGCACCTTGCAAGGTGTTTAAAGTTTTTAATATTTATATGTGAATTATAAGCAAGCTACATTTGCAAGACTAATATTTAATGTTGTATTTTAATTGTATAGCAATGGTTTTTCTAGCAAATCCTAACATTAATTACCTATCTTGCAAAAGATCTTCACACCCTTGAATCTCTTTTGCATGCCATTTAACGCCAACTTGCAACTTCAACAAATTGTTGTCTATTTCATTCAAACCTTTGATTTTCGTCCCAGCTTGTTGACAAACAACTTCAGACACAAGCTTTGCATGTCTACAACTAGGGGGTTGCAAAGCTTGCAAGCCTTCCTCAATAGCACCACCTCTTACTTGCCAAGCAAGATTTGCTGCCTTTGTCTCTCTCAACTCGGCACCATAAGTGTCACAATGAACAACATATTTTGCCCAATCAAGTTGGGTGTTATTAAACCCAGTGACGACACCTCGTGCAAAGCTTTTGTTGATCTATCCATTAGTTACCTTCACTTTCCTATAACCTTTCTATACATCTCCAAAATAAGCTTACAACCTCAACATTAACCTTTTTGTCATAACTTGGGCCCAAAGACTTCCTCGATTTGAGAATTAGTATCTTTTCATTTGTTAAGCTGAGAACATCAATCCTTCTAGTCATCAAACCTCTATTTTCAACAACCCAAATCACATCAAAGGCCATCGTAGACTTGAACTCCTAGTTGTAAAAAAAACTGCAACCTAACATAATGTAAATTTTTTTACAAAAACTCAAAATGTATCTAAAAGCTGTTACATGCAAAGGAAAATACATAGTAAAGCTTAAGTTTTTTCACAAAACTTGGAAAGAAAGTTGTTCAATGAAGGAGGCCATTGCATAAAACTTCAAACCTAGCCATATCACCACCTAGCTCAAACGGAAGACCAATGTGAAATAGGTGGGGTCCAAATTCGCTAGTCAAAGTTTGAAAAATAATCCTCCAAAATAGTAAGTCTTACATTACACAATAATCCTTTTTAACAAGTCCTAAACTGAGTGAATGATTTTTGGGCATGTCTTGAAATTTGTTCCTTACATGTAGATTTGATCATGAATGTACCCCAAGCTAATTTTGTAAAACATCAAAAACTTATCAAGACACAAAATAATCCTAGAAAACTACTAAAACTAGAACAAAACTAGACTTAAATTCAAAAAAACAAAACAATCATTAAAACTACATATTGTAAATGTGATTGTTTACAATTATGCTCCACTATGTGATTGCCAAATGTTATGGGTGTTTTCTATTACCTTATATTACAAAATTTGTTTTATAACTTTCTAATTTTGGTTTATAGAAATCATTGACAAGTGAATTTATTCTAGATCTGAAAATATGGAAAACAAATACATAAAGATTTTGTTGCTTATTCATATAGAAAGAAACTAATATGAATTCCCACATATAAAATTTAAAAGGAAAAAACTTCAAAAATCATAAGTGTATTGGTTCAAAAAATAAAATCTCCAAGAGTTACAAAAATAAAAGTAAATCTATCATCATTGTAAAAATCATCCTATTTGTACCAAATCACAATGATGTTTCAATTTAAATAGTCATTAGTTAGTACAAATTCAAAATCAAAGTTTAGGAATTACTGGTCACAAGTTTAAATCAACTTGTTATGTCAATAACCAATTATTGTAATAGATCAATTATTGCTTCACATACCCTACTAGTTACCTTAACACATGTTACCAATTAAAGTTAACAAATTGGTTAGCTTAAGTACTTGTTATCTAGTAACAACTAAAATAGTTTTCAAAACCATATTGCTTAATTGGTTACTAGTTGGTAACAACTAGTTACTGTCTATGTAACTTGAAAAATTAGGTTAACAATGATCTCCTTAGGAGATTATCAAGAGTTGAACCAAATAACAAAAAACATTTTGTGCATCTTTTATTTATTTTTTAATATTAGAAACACTTATGTTTGGTTTTTGAATCCTTTTGTGTGAACCTTCATGAAATCCTAAAAATGTTTTCAATCACAACATTGGCATTAGATTAACTATAGTGTGAACTTATGCCAAACAATTCCTCATTGCACTGAAAATTTGCAAAATGACGGGATTTCACATTGTGACATTAAGCTTGATAATATGTTAGTTTGTGCTCTAGTTTATTTGCACTAGATGTAGCAATATTTAAGGATGTAAATGTATCCTTAAGAGACCTGACTCCCATTGGGTTTGTTATCAATAGTTGTCACTTCACATATATATTTTACACTTGACCTAGTAATTGGTCCATTTTTCAAATCTAGAAAAGCAAGGTCTTTAATTGAATTGACAAATAAATTATGAAGTCCAACTTTTTGAGTTTGTGCACTTAAGTAGTTTTCTTTGTTCATGTGGGTTAATGATGCAAAAAATGTGTTGAAACTTTGTGACTTTGGTTTTATAATGTTTGTGGGAGAAAACAAGATAACACCATGCCTTGTTAGTCAATTTCATAATGCCCTTGAAATCAATAAACACCTTATTGAAATACCTTGTGCCATCTTCTATGAGTATTTGGGTCATGTTGAGTTGCCTCCACATGGTTGTGGCTATTTTTCTTTGACGTTTCATCATTGTTTTGTTTTATGTGTTCAAGGTTTGTGTAATGTTTAACTTGGCAATGATTATAGTTTTTACTTTTCTTGGGCATAGTTCATGGTCTACCATATGACCATGTGTTGAATGTGTCATTAGTATGTTGTTGTTTATATGAATTGTATTCAGGGAAGATGTTTTTCCCTAAGCACACTAATGCTGATATGCTAAGGTTTCACATGGAGTTGAAGGGGCCATTCTCAGATAAAATGCTCAAAACAATAGAAAGTCAAATGTGTAGTTTAATTTAAGTTGTTTTTAATGCCATGGACAAAAGGTTGAACACATTATTTTCTTGTCTATTGAACATTTCGTGTTTCGTAATTGATAGGTGGATTTTAAGCTTTCAAACTTGACAAATTCACATAGCAAAGGTGATGGGATAAAATTTCTATTCATGATTATTAATGACCTATGTAACTTGGTTCATTGAGCATGTGGCATAATTAGGTGTTTATATTCTCCTTTTTTTGGGATAGAAGACAAGTCTATATATTGACAATTAACACAAGGTTTTTTAGTCACTCATGTGCACAACTATAACATGTTTACTAGGTATGGCCATGTAGATTAGGTCAAGGCCACTATAGTAATGGACTTTCATGGTTGTTTTTTTCATGTCCACTTACAATATGGAACGGACATGCATTTAATAGTTTATTATTGTCTTTAACCCACATAAAAAAATGATGAGGACGATCAAGAGGTAATCACATTGTAGTGGGGTGGGGTGGGGGGCACATAAATAAGTGAAGCATGTGTTTTTGTTTTGGGATTTGGTGGCTTTTTGAAAGCTTTGATGTCAATGTCACAAACTAGTTGTGGGGTTGAGAATATGGTGCATGCATTGCATGAAATGGAGGTTGTGAAATTTGGAATTTCAAGCTATAAATTGGGATTTGGTTGTTGATCTATATTGATTTTAGAATGATCATTCATACTCAAGTTTGTTCAAAAAAGTTGTAGAGGTGGTGTGGGCAACAATAACATTTATAAATGTGATGTGAAGTTGAAAGTAGATGATAACCTCATGTATGGTAGGGTTTGGAACCTTTTTTGTCAAAATAATAAGCCCTCATAAAATGATTATCATCAAAGTTGTCAGAAAGCTAATTGTAGAGCAAAGTGAAGAAGAATGGAAGTAAAAGCTAGTTGAATGGAAGGCCCAAGGGGTTGAAAAAGGTTATAGAAAAGGCATTCATGTAGTTAATCCTTTAATTGTCACTCAAATCATGTAACACATTGTTGTGAAATGATTACAACATAGTAAAAGCATGTGTTCAATTAGGTGTAATCATGAATCAACAATCCAATACGTTTACTTTGTTTCAAAGGGTTATAATCCTTTTGCCTAAAAAAATGTTATTCATAAAAAGAATTGTTAAATTTTTTTTTTTAATTATTAATAATCTTACTTACTATAGTTTCCCTAATATATCACATTTTTTACAATCATTTAAAAAAATACATATTTTTAATAATGTAAGATTTTGTGCTAGATTTATGTGTTTCATTTTGATTAATGATCACAATTTCAAATCATGCCAAAACATGTTAACTACTTTGAGGTTTATTCTTTTATAATATACATTATAACTTTGTTTAGACACCATTTACATTGCATCACATTTAAATGTCATAAAGGATTCAAGAACATCGAATAGATCCAAAATTTCAAATTTTTTGAGAAAAGATCAACTTATATATTCCTTATATTTTGATTGTTTTTTACGTGTCTATTAGTCCCTTGTTATTATTAAAAAATTCAACATTAAAAAGTTTGTAAATTATGAAAATCAAGGGCATTTTTTAAAATTAGTAATGTTTGACAAAACACCTATTTAACTTTAAAGGTAATTTGCTCAAATCAAAACTTAAAATCAAAAGATCTAATGGGGTCACACCATGCTATAAGCAAACAGACATGTCCCTTTAGACCATTTTTTTTATGTTGTTTTTTTTGAAAAATATTATTAGAATATATTTAATATGTCTTTAAAAAAATCAAGAATTAAAAAATTATTTTCGATACTATTATGTTAAGGTGTATATTAAAGTAAATCCCAAAAGATGTCATTAAAAAATATTTTCAAATTGTGCTTTTAGTCAAAATTGTTTTGCAACAGCGTTACAAGTCTTTAAAAGTGTAAATTACGTATTTTTTGCTCATTAGATTGATTCCAATTTTTTATGATATGTACATAATTTATTCACAATAATGTTATATATATATATAATTTTTATTATTTATTTTTTACAATCCAAAATTTAGAAAATTAAGCAATGGTTATGACTATTAATGGTACATGTTACTATGATTGCACCCAATGGTTCAATTTAGATATTTCAACATCCATATTAGTCATAAAACAAAAATTTCTATGATTAACATGCTATTAAAATGGCACCACATAACCATATATATAATATATATAGTTTTGAACACAATTTGACATGGTTTTTGGCTCGTTGTTTTGTGTTTTTACCCAATTGCACATAAATTCCTCCCTTAGTTGATGAGGAGAAAGGACACCATTGAACAAATAACATCTCAATTGGAGGTTCATAGGTAATGGGAGGTTGTGTCAAGCCACCTCATATATAAGGGGGGTAAGTTTCTAAATTGTAACCTCATTGTGCTAATTTGGAACTTCATTTTCATCATGCATAGTAATTATCCAATAACTATTTCATTTTTTGTTGGCTCTCTTTTAGGCCTAAACCATGGGTAGAAACAAGGTGAAGATTAGCTATCTACAAGAAGTTTTGCAAGTTTTGTTGTGTTCACTTTCATTGTGTTGCATTTATATGTTTGCAACTTCCTTTTTTTGATTTTAAGATATTGATTTTGCAAGACTCCTCTTGAATATGTAATAATACATTGTTGGAAAGGGATTTTGTCTTGTGTTATGTTCCTTCTCTCTATTTGTTTTTCTTCGAGCCACCCCCCAAGATTATCATGTCCATGGATATGTGTAGAGGATTTAAATTTTGCAAATGTTGGTTGCTTCAATAGGTTGAAAAAGTTTAAATAATTAACAACACTTTAAGCTTGTAGCCAACTACCTTAGTGGTTATAGTGTGACCATAAAACAACTCTAATGTGGATTGTTTAAGGTTAGGGCCTTGCTATTTTTTGAACTTTTTGGCTTTTGTATGTGAAGAAGCACAATGTAAAGGGCTTATGGAGTAACTAAGGTGTGTTTTTATTAATGTTTGTTTGTGTTGATTTAAAGAATGGTGATTTGTTGTTAATGATAAAAAGACAAGTTTGTCAAAGGGTGCTACAACATGGAGCCAAATTCTTTTGGGATGTGGATGGTTGGATGGATGTGTTTAGTTTTAAGAAGATTTGTGTATGTGTGGAGTGGATAGTGTTGTGCGACAAGTAGAAATCTAGAAGACCAAAAGGAGTGGGGGATTCATGATCTTCGAATGTTTTGAAGTTTGAAAGTAGATGCTTTATGTAGGATCTTTGCTATTGGTGGGTTTTTTATTTTCAACAATTGTTGTTAAATAAGAATTGGCAATTTGACTTTCAACCATTAAAAGTCAAGAATCGCCCCAATTTCCTTGCATGCAGGTGGCGTGCAACATACCATTGGAAAGCTCTCAACGAGGGCTACAACTTTGCTTTAGACCTCATTTCAATCGGAGGTTTACATGCAAAGTTATGGGCCCCAAAATCGCAGGAGTCCTAGTTGTGCGAATTTTGGGATTCCCACTTGGGAGTATAAGGACAAAATGACATTTGGGTGTAGGTCCCGTGGCTAGCCACAAAATATATTATAAAGGGGAAGGTGGTGGCTTTCCCCAAATTTGGGCCATGGTGACTCTTGTGAATCCGAGTTTGCGTGTGGTTCATCCTAACACCAAAAATGCTCAAACTATGTACTAACCAACTTGTTGTTTGGTTTCATGTAGGTCCATGTGGGTGATTAGGTGTTTGTCATTCTTCCTAGTCCCATCTCGAAGCTTCAACACGCCCCTCCACCCCCAAAGTGTTGCGAACCAGGGAGCGTGTCTTCAATTCCTTGTTTTTTCGCTATTTCACTTCAGATTCACATTTGAGTCTATCAAGGAGCTTGGGAGCATGTTAATTATGCTCCCAAAAGTCAATCATTAAAGGCAATAAACATGCTTTTAATAGGTGGTGACTAGAAAACCATTGTGTTTCCAATAGTGGGTCATTAGATCAAGACCATTTTTTATCAACTAGTGAATTACTAGAGGACCTCTATTGTTCCATTATAAGATAATTACTTGTCAACTATGATTCCACTAGGGAATCAGTTTAAGGTTCATTTTCCATCCATTTTAATTTTTCATCCTTGAACACACAACAAAATATTCCTCCACATCATGTAATATTTTATGTCATGTGTCAATGAAATATTCCTAAAAAAAATTGATCTTATTCACATTCACCAAATAATAATCCCTAAGATAAACACAAATATATCCTTCCATATTTCTTCATTTGCTTGTAAATGGCTTGTGGTGAGTAAGGTGATAAATATAACTTTTTTTTGGGCAATAGGGGGCACCAAGATGTTGAGGGTTGAGACCATTAGAGATAACGTTGAAAAACACCAATAATCATGCAAGGAACATTGTAAACATTAAGCTTGAAAATATTCTATATTTTTTTCAAACTAGGGGGGTCATTGGAAAACATGGAGAACATGGTAAAAAGGAAATTAGAGGATGTTCGAAAAGCCCAACAAGATTCTTTTGAAACATGGAGGGTGCCAAAACATCACGAATGTTAAAAATATTAACGTTTTAATAGGTGAATGTTAAATTTCATATTTAAAAAAAAATGATGTCATAAAATTTATGTGATCATGGATTACTAATGTCTAGTAACTAATTATTATTTAAAAAAATTTAATTAAACTAATATTTTGATTTATGTCAATTGATTGTCACTAGTACAAACCAGTGTTATGCATTTAAGTGTCAATAGTTGTATATAAAACATGTAAATCTCATATAAATGCAAATACATGTCCAAACTTTTTACACTGTTGGTGTATATATAATGTTTTTAATATGAACACTTACACAAGGCCAGTGTAAATATTTACCAAATACACTTCCACAGCCTCTTGTAAGTGTTTTGGGGTGTGAAAGTGTATATATTAATGTTATTCATAAGGTCACCATGTCTTTGGGCCTCATTTCACCCTCAAACCCCCTCTTTTAGTGAATCCTAAGGTGAGAAAATTTTATTAAATCTGGGTATGAGATGGCTAAACTCAGCATTTAATGCATAATGTTCTAGACTAATTATAGTAGTCCTACAGGTAGGAGCAATGAAAATATATGTAGCAGCAGCGAAGGAGTTCAGGAAAAATGAAAGACAAGGTGAATATCAGTTTATCACAGAATTGATGGTTTTCAGAGTCTCCCGCCCCTCTCCCCTTGACTGTTAATGTATTTGTTTTGCAGGTCTTTTTGAATCTCACCTTGTTTATGACCAAACTCAGTGTTCAGACGCTATAAATATTTTATCTTACAAATAACTCTATTATATCTTTATTATACAGCTTTAATGACCATACTTTCTTGCAAATCCATATTAATTAATTGTGGGTGCATGTTTTGATATATATATTTTTACGATGTGTCATTTGATTGGCCTATCACCAAAAAATTATGAAATCCCCCCTTCTCAAAACAACAATTTACATAATTTTATATTTGCACCATTTTATCCGACCATATAAAATCATATATATATGTTTATTTTACACTTACATTGTTTTACATAACTGCATAAAACCATATAAATGTATTTTTAAAATATTTACACTGTTTGAGATAAATTTACATGATTTTACACAACACTTTTCATGTTTTATATTTACATTTTCATGAACATAAATGAATATTTTACACTTACACAGAGTGTAAATAAAGTTCATTATGGGATTTACAGTTACACAAAGTGTATGACCAAACCATTTACAAGCACAACACTCGTACAAACCCGCACAAAGCCCAAATACACCAAGAAATTTGTCAAATCGGTGGGCTCATAGCGAAATATTCTTTTGCCTTTTACTAAGAAATTTCTCAGAGTGCTTTACAGGTAATGGTTACTAAGATTCAATTCAAGGCAGTGTGTAACTGCTATTGCATTCAGGTGCCTAGTACCTACCAGAGTTACTATTGTTGTCTTCCTGGGTCTGCAGTGTGCACGGCATAAACATTGTGTAGAGAGAGATGGCAAACTCTTCTTGCATTTATGGTAGCCTGTCACTTGTAGGCAACTTTCTCGTTGAAAAATCGGCTTTGATCAAACACTACATTTGATCGTTGGACATTTAATAGGTTCTAATCGCAAAATCTTTGCATGATAATGGTCTCTAGATTGCTAGTTTTGGAATAGAAACATTGCAAAACGATTCTCGTGGTATTCACTGCACTCAAGCGCAGTCACGTTGTGGTTTCTGTTACGCTTTCAACCTTAAAATTCTTCCAAACCGGGAGAAAACTCTCAACCCATGATTTTACCTCCACAACAAAGTTGCATTTTGAGAAAAGTGTTTAGCGAGGATTTCTGTTACAGGCAGGGAGATTAATAGTTGCAGTTGCCCACAGCTTCGTTTTCGTTCTTTCTTGTTCAAAATGGAGCGCCCGAATATCTTGAAAGAGCAGGCGCAACATATTGATAGAACTTCACCGAATTTGGCGGTCACCAGGCCTCGCGCACACCCGAAAGTCTCCTTTTGCTCGACAGGAGCCCCCCATTCCACGATCAAGTATAAATCATACGGCATTCCGCATCCCAGTGTGGAAAAGGTATTTGTTCTTTTGCAAACAACCTAGAATTGTGGATTCTTATTTCGTTACAGACGTGGTTTTGGTCAAGGCAAAGCTGGGGTTTCTCTTTACTGTCTGTTCACCGTTTTGCAAAAAGTTCTTGCAAAATTTGCAGTCACTCAACCATTGTATCTAACCTTGTTCTTCGAGTTCGTAATGATGGCACTTGAAAATTATGTGGTGGATTCGTCCTAGATCTCTGAGTGGGTGACCAGTGTAGAAGATAGTTGAAGTCAAGAGAAATTTCCGAATTGGGTGTTCTGGGAAATGGTATATGATACATGACCACTGTAGAAGATGGCTTTAAGTCAAAAGAATGTACCAAGTTAGGCATTTTGTGAAATGGTACATGATACTCCTCACTCTTCCCTTGCAAAAGCTGGGTTCTTTTCAAATATTAAATGGACTTATGGCAGTTGTTATTATGGCATGGAGGCATTGGACTTATTTAGTTTGCAAGTTGCCAAATCTTTTGTGATTTCTGGGAAGGAGATGAATTTGCATTTGGGAAAATATTTGGTTAACAGTTTTTGTGAGTATCAAAGTGTGACCTATTTGGTGTCCAGAAAAAACCAAGTGAAGTTGTGCAAGAGAAATTGCACCCACAAGTCTCATATAAAGATGGACTCATACGTCCAAAGCCAAATATTATTGAACATCATAACTTCTTTGACAAAAATTATCTGGTATGTTAACACTTCTGCTTTCATGTTATATTCCCTAGGGCCTATTGTGATCTGTAGTTTATCAAAGTTACATAGGCCATTTGAAAGTGTCTTGAATGTTAAAATACAGGTTGACCTTAGTCAGATGACAGAAAACAGAATAGTCCTCAACATTATTGATTTCATGACTAACAGATATGAGAGGAGTGTCCGTTGCTTAGTACTTAAGTAAGAAGGTACTGAGGATTCTACTCCTCTATGGCCATATGCCACAGAGAAGTTGGTGTTTATAATGATCTGGTGAATAGACAATGTTGACATAGTTATGGGTTGTGTGTTGCAGATTCAGTCTGCAGTTAGCAAAGATTGTCCTCTCTTCCAGCCGTTTCCTCCAGAAATTGTATTCTCAGGCTACAAAGCATTCAAGAGATACTCGACTATTCTTCAACTACGCAACAATGATAAGGTATCAACCTCTCCATCTCCTCTTCTATAACACCCAATTTTGGATGAGTAGGAAGACAGCTTCTCCTCTGCTTGCATGGGTTGGGCTACCCCTGTTGTGTAAATTCATGCTTCATTGTGTCATATACTTCTACTTAGACCTGTGCTTCTTCATCAGTTTTCTGTGAAGTTTTTCAGTTAGTCAGGTCAAATGTGAGTAAACTCTCATCAACTTTTATCATTCATATTTTATCAAGAGGACTGACTGGCCTATTCAACATGCAATTATGGCATCTCATGTGCAAGGATGCCTGTCAAGTTGTCTCAGTGGGTGTTGATATATAGGTTACTGAACATGGAATGTTCTACTTTAGCTCAAGTTTGACTTTTCATCTTTTTTGTAAAGAGTCAATGGACATTGGTGTAAAAGATTCCTCATGTATTTTTTGTGTTGAGATAAATGGTGGCAGGTTGTGCGCCGTGTGCAAGTTCTGCCCCTTTTATCAGGATATCTCAATGTGCAACCCTATATACCTCATGACACAGACTCACTGACAATATATGATGAGATTGGGACGAGTAAAGTGGCCCCTGGAATGGAGGTAAACAATCTTTATATTCTCCTAGTTTCTCCAAGCATCATCCACCCTTTTGAACTTCCTGGAAGTGGTGGGATGCTTTAAAACATGTTAAGGCTGCAGGAGGCCTCCACAACTACCCTTTTATGCCGTAGGCTTAGAAGCTTGCTTCTGTGGAAGCAAGCTAACATGAAACAAGTTTATACCATCACAAGCTTGTTGCAGCTTGAATGGGGATACTATTGAATTTTGTTATAGGTACGTCTCTTGCTAGCCAACATCATGACTGAGTCTTCTGTTATTTCCAGAGATGTGGCAGGAACTGTATGCAGTGCTTTGTAATTTTTTGCCTGAAATTTTGAGCAGACATTGTAAACTCATCTGCACCCACTGTTGTGAGCTGCTGAAGTCAGTCAGAGTCATGGCAGCTAGTCATTGCCATTTGTGATGCTATCCATGGTGAAGGTGATGGTCTGATGCTTTCTATGGTTATGACTGCAAGAATTTGTTGCTTTCCTTTTTTTCCCTCTGGAACTGATATATTGGCTCTGTTCAAAGCGTTGTCGTGTAGTTTCCTCTGTAATCTCATAGGTAAGCCTTTTGAGCTTTGTAAGCACTAGAAATGAGGGGGGATGACAGGTGGCATACATTGTTAACTTTTGTCCAGATAGTGAACTTGATCAAGAATCCTCAATAGTTGTTGTCACTGAGCGTGAAAAGTTTGAAATACCAATAATATGCAATGGTGTACAAGGTCAGGCCTCTCTTCATCCACTCTCTGTAATCATAAGTTTTCACATGACTGTTGAATTAGAGGCACTATTACCTCTTACTGGTGCAGGTTTCTGACTGTATTTCCTGCTGTTTTTTAATAATTGCACAAAGTTTACTGTGTCATTATTCTGGGATCAAGAAAGATCTTCATCCACTCCTCTGTAATCATAAGTTGTCACATGACCATTGAATTAGAGGCACCATTACTGCTTACCAGTGCAGGTGTCTGACGGTTTTTCCTGCTGTATTTTTATAATTGCCCAAAGTCTACTATAGTCACTATTCTGGAATCAAGAAAAATCCCCCCCCCCCCCCCCAAAAAAACCTCAAGGGCTATGGCGAACAGCTTTGTGGGAGTATGACTTCTGATTTCAACTGAGTTGTCAATTTTAGGGCAATGAAAGGGTAGAAATTGAAAATCTTTGAAGTGCTGTTGCCATTTTGGTGGATTTTTGCAACATTAATTTGTCCCATAAGGGCCATATGAGGTGGTCCTAATGAAAGCCGTATAGGTTGCTCTATTGGTTGACACCAAACTTGTATGCGGACAAGTGAAGAGTTATATAGTTTTACTTTAGATCACTAATTACAGTTGAATGTGGCACAATTTTCTCCACATACCAGGCGATGGTGTAGGGGGCAATGCCCTGTCTCTTAAGCAAATTTTCTGACATTGTGCAGCTATATTGGATCTACCTGATGAAATCCATTTTCCACCAACACCAGCCAAAGGCTTTTACACTAAAGTTTCTCACCTTTTCCTTTTGTCGCTCTTTTTTACAGCCAAGCAAATTGTAGCCTTGAGAGTAGCTCATCAAATAAAATAAGTCTGCAAGAATCATGTTTCCATCTATCACCCCAAAAAAATCCCAAAAATGAAGAAAATTTCATGCCTACTCTTTTTGTCAGTTTTGATACAAGGTACCCAAGGAGAATTTCATAGCCCTTTTACTGTGTATTGCCCATGACAGAATGTGATGCTGAAGAACTTGGGCACAAAATTGGCTGAGTTTGAACTGTGCACAAATGGGTTTTTTGGGGTAAGCCCTTTGACTGGATGTATAAGTGCGGGAGGCTTCCTAGAGGTTTTTGTGCAATTTCAACCACCATTAGTGGGCACCCATGAAGGGGAGCTCATTGCAGCTTACAATAATAACAATGAACGCATGTATTGCAAACTTATTGGCGTTGGCACTGAGGTAGGTATTTCTTGTCCCTTTCAAATCAATTACCTTTCCTATCTTTACTTGGAAATGGATACATTTTCAGGAGATCTGGGTGATGCATTGCTGCTTGATTGTCTATTTTCTTTGCATATTTTGAACTTCTCTTCTCAAAACCTTGATGTGAAGGTCTCTTTTGGAAACAAATGTTGCCTACATTTGTTCTGTTCAATTTTCCATTGAAGATGAACACAATCAGACCAAACTTAGTGCATATATGCACATGTTACTACTTTTATGTGCAAGTTACTGGAAATAAGTGGACAACCGATCCACATAGGGGAGCAGGGATGGAATTTGAAGGGTATGACAATTTTCATATTGAAGGTCAATTGCAATGAACCTTTGTGAGAGTCATTAACTAGTGCAGTTTCAAAGGTCAGAACTAGTTATGCCTTTAGTTGTGAAAGGCTGCAAATATATTAGCTACTTCTTTGGAGTTGCCACTTTGTTCTTGCATTTTTCTGAAGGGTAAATGGACCTATGAGGGAATGAAAGACATCAAGTTCTGCTCCAGTATGGGAGTCTTGGTACCAATTTTTTTTATGTGATAAATACTGGGTAATTTTTATTACCCCAGCCTTCACTAAGTGGGTTTATGCAACTGTCTGGGGTCAGTCTGAGATGTAGACAATGTGGTGTGTCTTGTCTATTATAATTCTTGGGCAGAAATTCTCCTTGCTTCTTTTTGGGTGTAAGAAGGATTCTGTCATGGGTTTCCAACTGAGAAATTCCTCCCAGTATGTTGGAAAGTGAATCCTTGTATACATATTGTAATTAGCACAGGGGCACTAGGGAGATTGTGCAAATAAATGGAGACAATTTTCACTGGTGGGAACCTCTTATTTTTCTTATAATAACACTGTTATATTCTCAGTTAGAATTATGTTCTCTGCAAAATTAACTTCACAAAAATCTGGGGGGTTGTTTGTCTTTTTTACTTAGTGGAGCTGACAAATGGGGCGGGTCAGCTTGATGTGGGATTATCTGCAGATGTTGTGATAGCAGTGCCCACATACATCAAAACAAGCTCACAAACAACTATTCATGTACAAAACTATTCCTCTGCGGTTGCGTATTTCATTTGGGAAAAGTAAACACAGTGCCCTTCTTTTTTCTCTTCAATTTGTTGCAAAAAATGCTGTATCTGGGTCTAGAAACAGGAGCACTGTGTTTACTTTTGCAATTGTAGTTGCCTCCTGTTAAAGCAAGCCATATATGACATGCATAGATGCCTGGGTAATCATGTACAGAATTGAAACCATAAGATCGCATAACCATGGTGGGCATTTTGTACGGTTTACTAGATTGGGTCTGCATGCATATAGCAATGTGTATGCTGTAAGAGTATCAAGCCACATGCTTGTCCTTCATATGCATACCTAAGATCAATAATTATCTCACAAAATCCAAGCATAGTCTTTGAACTAAAATGCAAATAATAGGAACATCTTCCTCAACTAATCCTAGCAATATGCTAACATCTATCAATCCAGTTTTGTTTTGTTGAACACTATTAAGATTTATGCACCAAATTCCAATATGAAATGTGATGGAAATCACAAGAGCAACTGCCGAAGGGGATGCTAGAATACTGAGCTGTCTACAGATAATAGGGCAGGACAAGGGCAAGCATTTGCCAAAATTCTGATGAATAGATAGCTCATAGTGGTTGTTTGACATCCTCCAGTACACAATGGGGAGACCCTGGGGGGTTGCAAGACCTTTGGGGCTTTTGCTTCCCAGGTGCCCTTTTTGCAGCAATGTTGAAGCTTTAGCCTTGTGAGTCTTCTTCAGTTAGTGGTTGGAAAACATGGAGTGTGCCCAACTGATGTGGTTACATATGGCCTGGCTTGATCAGGTTTGCGACAGAGAAAGAAGATCAGGCGTATAAGGCCCAGGTAGCAACTTCTGATTCAGGTCATCCAAGTCCAAAATTGGTATCTGCAAACATCATGCACTCCCTGGATAATTGTCATAAGCCAACCTCTCCTGGAATGAGGATGTGCAGCCCACACAAAGAGCTTGAAAAGGTTAGTCACCTTGAATTTTGATTTGATGTATTTCTTCATGTGTGGAGCCTTCTTTTGTCTAAGGCAGATATGGGTGAGATTTGTATCTTAAGAGCCAATCTGAATTGGAATTTGCAGGCCTTTAATATTACTCCTGCACATGGTGAAGTTTGGCCTGGAGGCAGAACTGAAATCATTATCACGTTTGCACCCCCAAAAGCATTAAGGTATCACTCCCATTCCTTATGTTTTAGCATATAAACACTGTTGCCTAATTACATAGTCCTCATATGATAGGTTTCTTCACAAGTTAACAATCAATCAGGATGCACCACTATGTGTTAGAGGGATTAAGCTTCCATGGTTTGAATTCTGTGTTAGTGTGACATGGTTTTGTTCCTTGAATTGGAGGCGGTGTTTCTTTGCAGGTACTTTTGCCAAACTTTTTGCACTATATCAGGAAAATCAGAGAGGCTCCCATTGCAAATAAAGGGGACAGGGATAGGTCCTGTAACTCAATTCTTGCCATGTAAGCTTGACTTGGAAGACCTCTACCTCTACCACAACTACAAATTTGAAGTTCAGTTGCAAAATAAAGGGGAGCTTGAGGTACAATGTCTCTGAGATAATTTTCCACCTTGAAAAAATAGGACTTATACAAAATGTTTGAAGACTTTGGGCACATGTTTTATGGTTCTTCATGTGACATGACCTTGAAGAACAAATGGCAAATCCATAATTGAGAGATTAAGTGGTTTAATTCAGAGTCTGAGACACTCTTTAAACTTCTACAATATATTGATTATTAACAGCTGCATATTTTTCTTCCAAGATGGCCTATTATGACATTAGTGGGTTCTAACTGGACTGTTTTCCGGTTGCTTTCACAATAGTTTGGTTTTGTGGCAAATTCAATTGAGTTTATATCACTGAATATTAGTGTGCCAACAGCTTTCATGTTTCAGTTGGCCTTTTCAATCAGCATTCTGTAGCCGTGACCTTTATTGCCAGAGCATTTTTCTAATTCTAAAAAGTAAATCTCCTCACAATTGGCAAGGTCAGCAGGGGCAATCAAATGGACAGAAACATAAACATCATGTGGTCACATTAACTCACTACTCCATGTTGTGGAAGTGGATATCCTGGATCATCATTTTAACAAAATGAACTGTCATAGGCGCGGTACCAAGTCCTCCCAACAAAAGTAAGCAGTTCATGCTTTACATTCGAGCCATCGATGGGCACATTGACTGTCGGAGAAACCCAAAGAATTCAAGTCAAGCTGTACACTCAAGTGCAAGGACCTTTTGAAGAGAAGATTGTGTGGAGTGTTGAGGGCTCCGAATATAATCCAGTTTTGTATTTGAAAGGCCAAATAGGGCAACCTGATATTGTCATTGCAGAGAAGTTCATTGACTATGGTATTGTGGGTTATGGAATTTGTAGTGATGCTATTATTCATGTGCACAATAATAGCCTGGTTAACTTGCAATTTAAGCTGCATATACTCCAAGAGGAGAGGCCAGATCAATATTGTGTATGCCCATCTTTACTGGACATTAATGCCCAGGTAATAGTTTGTTTTGAGATTTATGTTGTTCTTGTTTGAGGATGTTTTTAGTTCTGGCTTTTATTCACAGGTCCCTTTTTTCCTGTCCTTTCTGTCTCATTCTACTAAACTCAGCCTGCCTTTCTCCATTTGTCATCTTCTTATATTTTTTATCCTGATATGTCTAACTCCATCTTGCTGCAGAGTAAAAGTCAAGTGCACATATTTTTGACACCAATGGAAGTGCGTACATTTGAGGGTGAATTACATGTTTTTCTCATGGAAATTGTTGAATGCCTCAAGACAATCCCAATCAAAGCAAAGTGCATTCTCCCACAGGTGATTCTTCCATCTGTGTACTGAGCCCAATGCACTCTAATGTTATGGAACTTCACTATCTTGTTTGATTATCAATTGTGTTAAGTGGTAGCTGACTGTTGAACCATATCAGTAGCAAACAGGGAACATTAAGATGATACATTGTTGGGCACAGATGAAAGTTGAAGATAGTATCTTGGACTTTGGGACGTGTTTTATTCGATCTGCATACTCACGCCCTTGTACATTGCTAAATACATCACCAGTCCTTGGGGAATTTGAAGTAAAACTACAAGATGAGGAAAGTATGACAAAAGCCATTCTTGCAACAACACCCAGCCAAGGAGTCCTCTCAGCCAACTCAGCCATAACTTTGGAGTATTCCATTAGGACCATGTCCCTAGGTGAAATTGCATTCACTACAGGGATCATAGCAGTTCCTGGATCAAAACAGACTGTCCTCCCCATCCAAGTCCAAGCAATGTCAATAGGTTTGTTTTAGATTCGACTTTTAGTTCTTTATATTCTTCACTTCATGTGAATATAGTGATGGTTTGGTGCTTTCAATTTACAGAACTATGTTTTTGGAATACTCAGTACATATACATTTATCGATGTGGCTTTGCAGGATGTTTGGACTTTCTATAACATATGCTACTACTGGCAGGTCCAATTTTGAGGCTTGAACCAATGTGTTGGGATACACCAGCAACTCCTAAGGAGGGAGAAGACCAAACTATAGATGAACAGTTGGCTTGGACACCTATCCTTGATTTTGGAAAGATTCAAGTCCTTGAAGACCAATGTATGAGTTTCATAATCCGAAACACGTGTTGCATACCTGCACCGATCACATTAGTCAATAAACTTGCAGTTTTCAGTTGCAACCACTCTGAATACACAATTGCTCCATTCGATATGCTTGAAGTGCAGGCACACACTTCCTTCCATTCTTGAAAGATATTCCATATTTCTTCAGTTTTAATTAGCTAGTGGCAATCCATCACATAATCTTTTTTTTCCAAAAAGGAAAGAGGCAAATGAAACAGGGAAAATAATCCTTAACCAGACATCATAAGAACTGGAAAACATCCTGCCACCAAGTATTATTTGGGAGACTGCTCAGACCTGGGTGGCAGGATGTTTTCACATTTGGTCATGCTGGAAAAAATTAAGCAGACAGTTAAAATAGTCAGTCCCATCTTAAGGGTTAGTGATAAAAGCTCATATACAGAGTGGTAGTTGAAGGAAGGGCTGGCTAAAGGACTTGAGTAGTGAATGAGCTGTGAATTGTGTGGAACAATTCTCAGCTGAACCATTTTACATTGTTCATATACTACTCACTACAATCTGCTTACTAGCAATAGTTGCTTTTGATGTCTAGAAGGTCTGTGAATAACAACAATGGTGCTTTCTGTACAAGTTGGTATCCATAGCATGCAGCCATGCTTCTATTGTAAGTGTAGAATCCAATATGTTGAACATGGTGGCACATGCTCAATAAATAGCATCAGCCACAACAGCAATGCTGAAGACATGGCCTGTTGATGCACATCCTCTTACACTGCAATGATTCTACCATTTGAGTGGATACATGACAAGCATGACATGATGGTCTGTCCACCAAGAATAACTTCATTGACTCAAATTTTGAAGTGGTCGCACTTTGTAATGTACTGGTGACAACATGCTTGTGATGTGGGTGCACCTTCTTAACTCAAGGACTCTCAGGATGCTTTAAGATCCCATACTTTTGATAATAGGTTCACACAATGCATCAACTATCATGGGTAGCATCCAGCATTAGTGAACTGAACTTGTAGTGCAAACTTGTACCATCAAGACTGGTTGAAACCAGTCCTGTATCTGTTAAGTAAGAACTTGGCTCTGATGATGACATCTAATCCTGTTGAAATATGATACGAAACGTAGTTGATAATTTGTGTGGGCATGTGCTTGATCTTTTGGCCATAGGTAACTGCTAATTTGGATGACGCTATAAAATTCACTGACAAGCTTATTGTAGCTGCTGAAGGGGGTCAGTATTCAGTGACCTTAATTGCAATTGGCATTGGGTCCACCCTTATTTGTGATGCACTAGCAAATGGGTTCATCCATTTTGGAACCCAATTGACATATAGTGTGGCAACACAATCTTTTGAAATCAACAACCGGGGCCGTTTTATCCAACAAATTAGTTGGGAATCTGCTCCACACACAAAGAAACACACCAAATCTGAAAACATCAAACCTGTGTTCTCCTTTGCCCCCATGAAAGTAGCAATACCTCCTCAGACTTCATCCAATTTCACTGTCACAGGAACCTTCCAAGAGCCTGGATTTGTCACTGAAGGCTTTCTATGTACGGTGGTGGGGATATTGAAACAAAAAGAACAAGTGTTCAAAATGTTAGTGGATGTGAATGTAGTAGCTGTGAAGCTCTTGTTTTCAAAACATGAAGTGAAGTTTGTCCAACTCAATGATGGAAGCCCACACACAAAGTTTACTACCAACTGCCTCACATGCCAAAATGTCTATCCACTGCCACTTGCTGTGAAGATGACTTGCAAGCCTCCATTTGGGATTGAGAAAGTTGACTTCAAGTTGGTGCCCAATGAGTCAATTACCATTTGCCTCACTTGTGAGTGGCAAGATCCAGAGGAAAAGAAGAGCACTGTTATTACTGATAAGCTTAATGTTGAATATGACAATAGTGTCCAAAAAGACACCATTGACCTTATTGGGGAAATCCACTTCCCCAACCTCCGACTATCAACCAATAGAATCAACTTTGAGTATGTCTTCCACAACCCACCTGTCTTCTGCAATTTCTCATTGTGTCACTGACCCTTCACATCAAACTTAAGCTTTTTTTATTAAATCAGGATAGCTCAGAAATGATGCATTGGTCTGTGGATCTGACAAAACTGGAAATGCATTGCAACTCAGAACAATAACGATTTCACATTCTTTTTACAGTGTTTCAGCATTTAACATTGGGGGTGTAAGTCTTTTGGACTAGAAATATTGGGCAGATATGGCAGATAGGAATTTCCAACACAACGATTTATGTTTCCTCTCTATTTCTCACCCATAATAGTATATGGTGTTTGTCATGTCTTCACCTGATGATCAGCATCACCTCTTGGTGTTGATGAACCTGCACTTGGGTAGTTACTAACCATATCAGCATAACAGGGCTGTTATAGAACACACATGCAAGAGGCTTCAGATGAAGATTAAAAACCCAAGTGCAATGGAGGTGAAATATTGTTGGGAATTTCACAATGTTGGCATGCTTAATGACATTCAAGTTGATTTGGAGGTTCTAAAGAAATGCAAGGGCCATAAAGTACCTATGAACCAAATCTTTGACATATTGCCAGTCCGAGCAGCTCTCAGACCTGGTGAGCATGAAACAGTGGAGATCTCTTATTATGCTTTCCCAGGCTATGCAGTCAAAACAGTGGCTATTTGCAGGGTAAGCATTACAAACTGTTTCCTCACCTCTAGTATTCCCCTCCACTATAGTTTGACAATTTCCTTGCAATGATTTCAGGTCTGTAGTTGAGGAGGATGACATTTCAAGTATCTAGTTTCTGCACAAAAATATCTATATGATCATTTTTACCCCATTTGCATGTCATTTGTTCACCCCAATTGAATCATGCAATTGGGAATAGAAATGTTTGTACCTGAACTCATGGCCTTGATCATGCAGTTTGCATGTCGGTAATGATGCACAAGGATTGACATGCTGTAGGTAGAGTTTGGACCTGAGTATTTGCTTGAGCTTGAGGCAGAATCTGGCTTGATTAAGTACTCAATAAATGCAACAACCATTGATTGTGGCCTGACGGCATATAACCATCCAACTATATTCAGTAACCCAATACTTACAAACTTGGGCAAAGTGCATTTTGATTTTGAACTTGATTTGACAACAGTTGATCGTAAGGAATTGCTCCAAATAAGCCCACTTATTGGCCATTTGCAAAAAAGCCAGAAGCAACGTTTTACGGGGAAAGTATATCCAGCAATTCCACTAAAATACCATGAGGTTTTCATGATCAAAATTGCTTACTTTGCGGCCCATGAAACAACAGTGATTGGAGAGGGCACATATCCAAGTATTTGGCTGGGCACCCCACGTGTCCGAAACCGCCAGTTCCTAGGCTATGTGGAACAAGCAAGGCATAACATCATTGAAAGATTCATTGACGACATGCTTCGATGGCTTCAACGGGAGAGAAAACCAGAAACGTCGACCACAGAGTTAGAACCACGACAATCTGAAGGCATCCCTGAGCAGGAGGAGAGCTCTGGGACATCAGATGAGATCGATGAAGGTGACCCAATGGTCATATCAAAGAGGGGCTCACGACTAGTCATGAAAAAAATTCAAGTCGAAGATAAGGAGGAGTTGGCAAGACTGGCAGAAGAAGCACGGATAAAAGCTCTTAATGAACTTCGTTCATGCGGTCACCATCTGCATCGGAAGTCACTGTCGCCACTTACAGGCAAGGCTTCAGCATTCCATAAACAGGCAGGTAAGAAGCTTCCTTGGAGACGACCCAGTTTTTTCGTGCGACGGGACGAAACTAGAAAGGAACAAGAAAGAGTAGAAGCAGCAAAGGAGCATCTTGATTATTCTTGTGGGCATTACTACCACAGGAAATCTCGGTCATCACTCACCGGCACACTATCACCGTTGGCCATGGAAAAAAAAAAGGGTCTTCGTTGGCATAGGAGAAGCTTTCTGGATAACGCAGAACAACGCCGAATAGCACGCTTGTATGGACAACCTCTGCCAATTGACAACAATACCCCTCCGATAGTCGAGTTTCAGGAACCTTCAGGATTCGATTACGGTGGGCCTGACGAAGAGAACGATGAAGACGCAAATGATCCAAGCCTTGAGGTGCCCTAATCTTCACGAAGGTCTTTCATGAATATAATTCAGAATACCAGCTAGCAAAATATATTGACTTTTTGAAGATTTCATTCTGTTTGGTCCACGTCCGCAACATGTTCATCTGGCTTCACCCTCCTCCTTGGTTATAGGGTTATATCAGTAGTTCGACGAAAACACTGATGGGAAACAAACATTTCGAGTGCCTAATGTAAACTGTAGGGTAAAGCCCTTGGGTGCAGTCATTCTCAAAACAAGAGGCTTAGGATGAGGCGGAAGCCAAGTCTAGCCCCAAAATTTTCGCCTTGTACCTGGCCTGTTATTTTGGTAATGTCCTATCCAGGGGGGTTACCCATCCTACAGTATCATGAACCTAAATGTAAGCACTAAATATGTAGGAGGGAAGGGTACCTACTTAAGGAAGGGGAGGATCTTTAGTCAAACTTCTTATGCCTCCAATTCTTAAAATAGGCAACATATCTCTTGTCATTATAGGGAGGGATCTTCACGAATGTAAGGTGCTTTCTCAATGCAGTAAGAAATTTCTTGAATGCTTTGGGTTGTATATAACCAACGTTAGTGAGTTCCCTAATTTGTAGTGTTAAACCTAAGGTTCAAAGTCTTGTGACCTGGTACCCAGATCAACACCTTTTTGCTGGAACCAACACAAGAATTGGACCATGGATTAAACTTTTGCTATAATTATAATCAAGACCAGAACCCTGAAAAAAAACAACTTTTAAACCAGGTTCATAGTTTTTAGGTAGGCAAGTTGAACTTTTAAAAGATAAGTAAGTTGAATTTGATAAGTAAATGATTAGTTTAAGTTAGATGTAGAACTCCATAACAATACAATCTTCAATTTTAATTTGTTATAAAACTTTGTAGTTATATAACTATAGCCTCTATGAATGTGAAATATATACAAAGAACTAGACTTGATTTTCAAACCAAGCCCAGGGGTTCTTGAAGTTGAAAAAAATTGTCAAAACTAAGACCACAAGGTTTAAAACTTTGGAATACTAGGTTCAAACCCTCACATTGAAAACTTACCAATATTTTTAAAATGTCAAAACTAAGACCAAAGGTTCAATTAAAACAAAAAAGCTAACATTAATATAAATAAACCATGAATGTCCATTCACTCTTCTACTTCATCATAAGGTTATATAAAGAGTTCAACTAAAAGTTTAATGTGAAAAACTCATTTGGAGTGCTTAACGTTGGAAATAAATCCCAAATGTCTAACGGACATGACGTTGCATGAACGTGCATAAATATGAAAGCTGAAGGTTCAATCAATCCCCTTGCCCAAACAGTTACATCAAACACATTATTACATTGTGTTAACTTTGTGGGAAAAGTATGGCCCAGGGATGTGAAGTCATGCATTAGTTTTGGGGTCAAAATTCTCAGAATTGGGTATAGTTAGACAAGGAAGGCAACTTAGGCTTGTTTCAAACAATGGTGCAAATGACACAATGATCATAAGTTGGCAATGCGCTTTTGGGATGTAACTTGGGTTAACATTGCACCCTGTTGCTTGGTAATGGAATGCCCAATTTCCAGCCATCTAAACCCAACCATTCTAATTTTAGGAATTCAGGTAGGTTAATCTCCAACCCATTGAATTTCAACTTGTAGTGTTAACTATGAAGTTGCACCTTTCTTTAAAAGTGTAGTATGCTAACTAACAAAAAATTTATGGTATTTTTTTGTTCAAATGACATGCCAAGCATTGATGTATGCCTTGACACAGGATTGGAGCCCAGAGGATATAAATTTAGAAGAGATGTTTGATGATATTGATGCTGAGGTGGACCGTCTCATTGTCTTAGAAGGATTTAATATGCCATGCCAGAAAATACCATTCTTCAACCTAAGAGACGATGAAGATGTATCTTCAGAAGAATCAATTGAAGAAGAAGATTTCTTGTGTTCTCATGGGTTTCATCGAAAGTCCCGATTACCTATCACAGGGCAATTTTCAGCCATGGCAGTTGAAATTAAGTCCGGAAAGGGCCTAGCTTGGCTCCGAAGAAGCTTCATGGAAAGGACTGAAAGGAAAAGAATATATCAATTATATAGACAGGGCCCACACCCATTCTCTCCAAATTTCCGTAGGTCCTCAAATTCACGAGAACCTTCAATAAGTTTAGAAATAGTCAAAGGCGAGGAGCAAGGGAAGTTTCTGGATAGAATGGATGGTACACTTTTTGGAGGGGTGGACACAAAACCAGCAAAAGGAATCACTGATGGAAAACCTCTAGAAACACCTTCAGAAGACGATTTGAATTCTCCTTCTAGTCCCAAAGTAAATAATGATCATGACCGTAACATTGAGGATGCATATTTGATGGCTAAACTTGGAGAACTAAAGGAGAGATTAAACATCAACATACAATTGATACAATGCAATCAGTTTGAGGTTGATTTTGGTAATGTCCTAGTAGGAGACATGAAAAACACTAAGCTCATGGTATACAATGGTAGTGCATTACCTGTGACATTCAAAATTGATAAGACCTTTGCAAAATCAAAAGGTTTTGAAATCCAACCTGACAAGGTGATGGTGCTCATGGATCCTACAAATGATAAAGGTGTAGAACTTAGTATTGCGTACCAAACATTATCTCCAAAAGCATCGATTGGGCCAGTTGAAGCATGGACCCAATTACATGTAAAAGAGGTACTAATTCCTTTTGGCATGTAGTGATGACAATGTTTACCTTGTTCATAACCTTGGCACTTCCAATCTTTGTGTGGAAATTGGTTTTTTTTTCCGCAAATGAATATCTTCTGGCTGACATATTCTCACAATGCCCTATATCAATGACATCAATAAGACTTTAAAAAATCTTTTATAGGAGTGCCATTTGTGGTCTCATATAATCATTGGGCTAGTTGGTTAACCAATGAATTGGGGCACATTCTTATACATAATCTTTTGAATTCCAATGTAAATGAAGCAAACCCATCCTTGGGTGATATTATTAGGAATATTTTATTGGATTGATTGAATATATATAAAAAAAGAAACATTCAAATAAGGATTTTTAAATGAGTAAATTTATCAAGTTATATATATATATATAAGGATATTAAGAATATTTTGTATTTTGATATTTCTAATCATTGCATAAATTTAAATTTAAAAAAAAAAATCGTTTTTGAACTTAGAACTTTTTGGTCAAGAACACAAGCTTGAAACATGTTTTGGTTTTTAAAAATAATATTCTATTTAATTATATTTAATGTAATTAATTGAGTAATTATAATTTAGTTATTTAATTTTAAAATAAAAACTCTAACAATGGTCATTGAATTTAATAATAATTTTCACCTTTTTATTGCAATAATAATAATAATATTATTATTATTATTAAGTTCTCAAAAGAAAAGAAGGAAAGAATTGAATAATATTATTTGACTAATTTTATTATGGTTCCTAGGTGTATCACACAAGGATAGGTTTGTCCTTGGAAGCTAATAACTAATTCTTGAAACCTAGTCAGAATGTTGAAAAGTGAAAATTCAATCCTATATAATTGAAGAATATATATACGGTGACAAAATGAAAATTACTGTTAATACAGATTATCAACTCTGTTTTTGCAAGAAAAGAGAAGAAAAATTCTAGATCCATCAATTTGCACGTCCCCAATCTGTAAGTTTTTGGGATGTGGCCAGTTCCATTTGCGTCCTAACGTCCTAACAACTTTTGTTGTTGCATTACAGGGGCCAATGACAAGGCTTTTACTAAAAGCCAATGTAGTGCAACCAAAGCTACACCTATCAACAGAATACATTGACTATGGTGCAGTGCAAGTTTCTCACTGCAAGGTGATATATCATAACATGAGTGAAAGTGGACACACCATACTCCCCTAGGTTGCCAGTTTAATACATGGATTTAATGCCTCTCTACAATGTTAATTGCTAGGTCAATTTTTACTTGGAACAGGTGATCATAGTGCGGATGAAAAACATAGGTGAAATAGTGGTGCAATGGTGTGTGGAAAAGCCTGAGAATGGGAATGTCATACTGGAGCTCATGCGTGACTGGGACTACTTCAAATTGGTGCCAAACAAGGCCATCATGCAGCCTAACGACAGTCTTGACGTACAGGTCAATTCTTCCACACGTAGCTGACTATGAGGAGCTGATATACTTTTTTGTCCTGAAATTAGCCATTTATAACAGCGTTGTAACTTCTGTTTTTACTGCTGCATCCAGAAAGTGTTCCGTATTTAGGAAAGTCACACAGGTCTGCACAAATCCATCTCATCTTCATCAAATATCAGAAGAGACAATGTTCAAGGTCATGGTATAGGAGAAAAATATACCTACGTTTATTGCAAGAAGATACTGTTTTTCGTCCTTTTTACTGTTCTAGTGGGTTGAACCTGGAATGAGAGTTCGCATTTGTTAATTTCGAGTTGAAACTTGACTTTAAGTTCGTGTTGTTTTGTAGGTGCAATTCTCACCAATTTATAAACCAATGAAAACACAATATGTGACACAGATTCCTCTCCGCATTAAAGACAACCCCACTTTGCCAGTAATTCACGTTATGGGACGGAGCATTTATCAAGCAGTTGTGATAGAGCCAGCATTCATGGAACTTGACCCTATATTACCCAAATCTATCCAACCCACTGTGATCAACTTCACAGTGAGAAATCAGTCTGAAAATCCGATTGAAATCTACTCTTTAGAATTTGACACACAATATGTACTCGAAGAGAAAATGTTGAGAGCCCTGAAAAGCTACAACAAAGATAATATGATGCACGCCAAGGTGCGAGAGCCAAGTGAGCCCTTCTGGGAAGACCTTGCAGTAGAGGCCTCCTCTGCTGCAACCTCTGCTGCAGCAGAGACCACTGGAAATGGCAAAATACCCACTCCCCAAGTTGCCGCCCAGACACTAGCCGATGCTAAGCCAAAGCGTGGGCCAAAAGGAGTCGATCCTTCAAAAATGAAAGGTGGGAAAGAACCTATGATAACAAATGATTTAAGAGAAAAAAGTTTGGCAATCATTATTGTTATCTATGGGGCACCATTTTCAGGAAAGACCACCCAAGCACAGTTATTAGCGAAACGATATAAGTGCCCACTAATAAATGTAACAGATGTCATCCTTTCTGCTGTGGGAAAAGGGACCCTCAAATTACCTGCAGCCGGTGGAGTTTTGTCTGCCTGGCAATCTCCTCCTCCAGAAGAGGTTGCACTTTCAAAAGATCCAAAAGGAAAGCTAGATCTAAAAGCTAAGGGTGCCACTCTTCCAGCTGCTGTGAAAGGTCTTGATCAAGAGAGTGGGTTGGAAAAAGATATAGAGGCACGACTGAAGGCTCGTATTCAAGAAACGGATTGCACAAAGGGGTTCATAATTGATGGATTGAGCTCAAATCACTTACCTGTGCTCAAGCTTATGAGATGTATTTTGAATGCACTTGGCTTGCAATCTTTTCCCGGGACATTGGTCACCCCTCCAAAGGCTGAAGGGGAGCCTGGAACTACAGAAACAAGGGTCGTTTGGAAAGGCGATTCTTCAGTGTATGTGATTGCAATGAAGGCACGAAAGAGGAAGCTTTACCAACGATTTGAAGCTCTTGGAGACAACCACCATGCCCGTGCAAGGAAAACATATCAAGAAGAGACATCAGATGAGCCAGTCCCAATGTTGGATATGGACACTAAAAATTGTGCTCGCACGCTATCAACTGTAGAAATCATTCCATATGCAATGATGGGCGTTCAAGAAGCAAAAGGAGATAAAAATACTGAAATTGACCGTGCAAATATCATAGCACCAGAAAGACTTTACACACCCTATCCATATATATTGGCATATCCCACACCAGAAGAAGTGGATAGGCACTACAACACTGAAGGGGATGTGCTTGCTGAGCTAGGTGGTATACTAAGTTTGGCAGATGTTGCAGCATTGGGAACAAATCTGATCCTTACTGTAGTTGATGCTATGCAAGAAATACAACATGTCTTTCAAGATGGGATTGATATTCTTCCTCTTGCCCCAGATGACGACACAAGAGTACCACCACCCAGAACTTTCCAAGTACTTAAAAGGCCACCATTGAGAACCATAATCACCAATCCAGATTTTCCATTCTCCTTCCTTACAAAGTTAGACGAGCCAGCATCACCTCCTTCACCAAAAGGTAGTGGTGCACCAAAGGGTGCAAATGCAAAAGGAGGTAAACCAATAGATGCCAAAGGGGCAAAAGGGATAAAGACAACTAGTGTTACGAAGAGTGGGGACGTATCAGCACATGACATAGCACATATTGGATATGTGAAGCAAACAAGATGGGTGATTCCAGGAAAAGGTACCATTAATTTGGCTTTATTATATTGGTCGCGTGTTATAGAGGAGTTTGAATATGTTTTCAATTTTGAGGTTCTAGGGGGTCAAGGCCATGCAGAACTAGAAGTGATGGGTATTTGTGACTTGCCACGGATTCAATTATATCTTGTGACATTTCCAAGTAGGAAGCATCAGATGTCCCCCTGCTTTGGAGTCAAACATAAAGAACCCCCTGTCCTGGTAAAAATCCCCAATGGTGTAATAGACTTTGGACCCATGAATACAGCTCTACTGCCCGATGGATATCCAAACATTCCCGACACTAATCATAGCATGCGACTTTATGTTGAGAATGTTGGGCAATTTGATCTGCATGTTGATTTTCAACTTATCAAAGGTGAGGATGCACCCACATCACCCGTTGGGCCTGAAACAGTGGGGAAAGTACCACCAACAAAGAAAGCTGGACAACCTGAGTCACCAATAGTCGGCAAAACATTGGCAAATGGCAGTCCTCCCTTCATCCTGCATCCAAGTTCAATGGATATCAAGATTAATGGAGCTGCAGACTTGTGCATTTATTCTTACCCAACTATGGTAAACCATTTGCAGGCATTGTGATTTGAGCATTACAGTTTGAAATAATAATTGTGAATGAACTGAAAATATCATGGAATTGAATCAATATGTTCACTATAAGAATTTGATGTTTCTTAGATACAAAACTTGCAAACATTATGATTTGTCTACTTTCCGTCAAAATGATTGTATTGTGGTTTTGGCTTGTTGTGAATCATAGATTTGATTTCTTTGTTGAGAAAAAAATAAGTAGCAGATATTGGGAAAATTTTCATGGCATGATTACTAAAAGAAGCTCTAATTTGCATTTGGGTCTTTGGATTTTAATTTCTGTTACAAATAGGGTACCCATGGGAAACTCAATTACAAACTTGTGTGCACAATTGTCAACAATCCTACAGTCCTAGAATATGCCGTAACATGCTTTGCTGATACACCTAAAGTTGAACTTGAGCCTGTCATCATTGCCTTTGGCCAAGTCCTCCTGGGGTGCAGAACAATCAAGATGCTCTTAATCAAGTAATTATTCTCCTTTTCTTTGGGCTATGAATGCATTCATAAACAATAATCATACACATGTGACACCTCAGTTCATACGTTATGTTGGGACACTGTGTCTTGAGATAAAACGAGAAATTTTCACAAAATAGATGATATAAACTACACCATGCTTCAATTCTTATCCCTCTTTAATATTCTGGTCATGACTTGATGGTGAACTCATTTGTTGAAATTCTAAGCAAGGGAAAAAATGTTCCAAATTCCTCATTTTGCATGTGTGATACAATGTCAGTTATGAATTGATAATAGTGCCTATTGTTGAAAGCCTTACAAAACATGCTCATGAAATGAACTAATCATGGCTCCATATTACCACTAGTTAGAGTGAAGCAACATCAAACAACACATAAGCTAAAAAATTGGCATAGTCTAAATAATGCATTCTGATGCACCTTGTCAGGGGCACAAGAGTTTCAGCAGGATTTGTCAGAACTTTATGCAAAATAAGGTTTCTTAGGTGATGTAAACACATTGTGAAAGAGGGAAGTACTTGGTTTTTAATCTGGAGAAGGGTCAGGTCTCCTACACATTTGTTATGATGCAAACATTATTATTTAATGGATCATTTATAGTCCCTCACTCTAACATGCATGTGTAGAAACATGTCCGCATTGAAAGTGCAATGGAGTATTGGAGGTTTGGAAACTTTGCCTATAGAATTTGAGGTGACACCAATTAGAGGCAAAATCAAGACTGGAAATATTGGAGAAGTTATGATCGTATTCCGCTCAATCCAAGAACACATTTACCATGAAAAGCTTATTGTAAAAGTAGAATGCCCTCACTCATTTTCACGATTCTCAAGTTTTTAAAGAAAATACCAAAATGGTTTATTTCATTGTCTCATTTTTGATATTTGCATTGTTTGACATGTTTCAATCAATATAATTCTTAATCTCAAAAGCCATTTTTATTTCTTCTACCATTTGTCCTTACCCGAAGAAGGAGGGGCAAGCCCATCCTGGGTGGTATTATTAGGAATGTCATACTTTAATTTTTTTGGACCCATCAAACTTAAATAAATATTTTTATAAATATTTTTTAATGAATGTTTTATTAGGTTTCATAGATTTTAATAATATACAAAATATGTGTATTTTGATATTCTGATTATTGCATTTTTTAAAAATTAAAAAAATGTAGCACTAGTTTCGTTTTTTGAATTTTTTAATTGTGAACACAAATTTAAAACATGATTTCAAATTTTTTTGGGAATTTTTTTGGGAATTTTTTTGGAAATCATTCTCTTTTAAAATTTTTATGAAAATTAATTGAGTAAGTATAATTTAGCTATTAATTTTTCAAGTTAACGCCATCAATTTTTGAAGGGGTCATTTAAATTAAAAATATAATCTCAAAAAAAAAATCAATTTTTTGTTTCAAAATAAATTTCAAATCATGTATTAGTGCATGCAATTCATAAACATGAGAGAAAAATAATTTATAGAGTTGAAAACATTTAAAGTAAAATGCTTAAAAAAATGATTTGATTATTTTTGATTCTTTAACCATTCCTTGAGATAGTTCCAAATGGTACCACCCAAGGATGGATTCACTTCGATGTCAAATATGAAATTTGTTTTTGCTAAACATTCATAAATTCTATTTGATCAATGTTAATAGCCAAATATGGGAATGCAGGTATCTGATAGCACAAACCAAGATGATAAGGCAGAACAAGAGCTTGTGTTACCCATAACAGCAGAAGCATATCTTTTGGATGTAGTGGTGAGATATCCTCCACTACCCAATGGCAACCCTAACAATATTGGTATCGACTTTGGTACTATAAAAGTGGGTGACAGTTCACTCAAGCAGATAACTTTGGAGAATAAAGGGAAATACAAAGTGGGTTTTAAATTTGCCCCTCGATCACTCCTCATGCAAGACCTTTTCACATTCACCCCAATGGAAGGTGTCTTAACACCTAAAGGACAACTAAAGGTGTGACTCACCAAAACTTGCTTCAAAGCTAATAAGGAAAGCTAGAGGCCATGATTTGTGTGTGAAGCATGTTGTTTCTGATGGTGTTTACACATGATCTATCATAACCCTTCATCCAATTTGATATTTTCATGTATTCATAAATGTGGGAACTGATGACCCTATCAAATTGTAGTAAGGTGTCGTGCCTTATTTCCATGTGGATTAGGATGTTTTATTATTCTGCTGAAGCATTTTTTTGTAAAAAATATAAAAAATAGTATGGGAGAGAGAATAAAACACAACAAAATTTTTGCAGTTTACAACTCTCATTCTTTGGACATATTTTGAATTAGACTTGAAAATTACAGACCTAAGATGAGTTGATTAATTTTTCCTAATAACAAAACTTGTTAGACTTTTTTTCTAACTTAGTTGCTTGCATGAATGAATACCTTGTGTTGCACAAGTGTTCATCTAAAATGTTTCACATTTGCAAGCATAAGTGTAATGACCACCCAAGAGATGTTGAATATGTTGTAAGAGGTTTGGCATCTAATATTGCCACCACCTCTCTCTGATATGAGGATCTGAATAAATGTTATGATGTGATGGAAGATATATATTCATTAATCACCACATAGTTGTGCGATTGTTATTTTTAAATGAAGTATGTTCCACAATTATAATCCCTATTGTAGTGCCTATCAAAAGCCATTGAAACTTATGTATATGATGTATATGAAGTCACAAAAATTGGGCCTTTCTATAGGGCATGGAAATGGGGTAGGATATCTTAAATTTGTGTGGTGGCTGCCAATTCATAATAGTGTCATTGATCTGACAGATCTGTGATTCAACTCACAGGTGGACGTGCAATTCAATAAAGACAAGAGGCTCATTAGTGAGGTGATCCTGAAGTGTTCGCGAGACCTTCAACTAGAGCTAATTGAGTGTGAAACCACTATGGTTGAGAAAATCCTTACAATATTTGTTGATCTTCACGCAGTGCACTCCCAGTTCCAATTGTTACCAGCACACGGTATCCATTTTGGTTACATCGTTTGTGGTCACCTTTCTGAAAGCCTCGTCCTTAAGATTTGTAATAGGGGTGTATTTGCATTTGACTTTTTCTTATCAAACCCTAAGGCTGTAAGTGCACCTGGTAGTCCAAGACCAGGTAAATCTGATATAGTTTCACAAGCAAGCAAAAAAAGTGCAAAGACAGTGGCAAGTGCCAAAACAGCAACAAGTGTTAAAACAATGAAAAGCCACAAAAGTAGTGGGAAAGGAGATAAAGGGAAGAAAGAAAAAAATGGCATCAGTGGTGCTACGCTTGAGCTGGAGAGATTTCAGTTGACCCCGGCAGTTGGAACCATCCTCCCTGGAGAACAAGTAGATGTGATTATATTCTTCAAGGGACCAGAAGCTCCAAAGGTTGTGACTGAGCAGGTGATGGTCAACATTTCTGATGTGGACCCAAGCAAATACCCTGAAAACATCACTTATGAACTCACTGGTGAATCAAAACTCTCAGGGATAAACACAAATCCAGATGTCATATTTGAGGAGCATCGGGTGATTGATGAGCTTGATACTCCAGGGATTACACCACCTTATGGAATCTACTCAAAGAATGAAAATTTGTTTTCCTTTGGGGCTTTCATCATTGATTGTGAGAGGCAACCAGATGGACAACCCATGAAGGGTCGGCCATCGGTGCGCTTTACAGGGGATACATCCAAACCAAAACAACCAATAGCAACTATAGGCAAAAAACTTGAAGCCAACTTTCGAATAGACAATCCATTCAAAGTGCCTTGTTTTGTAGATTTTCTTGTGACCCCTATCATGCCTAACCTTGAAACTCAATCTCCATATGAAGAACCTTTTGCAATATCTGTTCAACCTGCAATGCTTGAAATACCACCTCATGAATTCAGGTTAGTTGAAATTGGTATTGCCTGGAACAAATTATCTATTATGAGTTTTAAGATATTTTGACTGGATTTCAGGGGTTAGGGTTAACACTATAAGGAGTAGGGTTGTTATATGGGCAAGAAATAATTCATGTACAATCACAACCAAGGTTATTGCGTGCACATTGTTTCAATGTCAAACATAGTCCAAGCAATTTTGCAAATCTATTTGGTGAAAAATGGTTGAACATTTGTAAAATATGCACACTTCATGCATCCTCCATTTGCTTTCACATGCATGTTTTGCTCATTGCAATTTAGATTTAGTTGAAGCCTGATTTTGTGCAAGTCAAACTTTTTGGATCACAATTTTTCAAAAACCTTTCAGAGGGGTTTATAACATGATGCAAATGTAGGCTAATGTGATATTTGGTTGTCAATATAGGTATGTTAATTGTGCATTCAAACCATCAACTATGCAACGTTATTATGCAATATTTGAAGCACTTGTGAGAGATGGGGGTGATAACATAAAAACAAAAATGTTCAAGTGTCAATTACAAGGAGAAGGCACATTGCCATATTTGCAAGTTACGAACCCAACCACCTTATCACCAACTGGGGTACCATGGCTTCAATTTCCTCAAATACGTGTTGGGAAAACACTCACCTATTCTTTCCAACTCCAAAATAAAGGGATTGTTCCAGCAACAACAATCATGGATGTTAAAGGAGGTGGAACACCATGGTGCTTGCTTAGTCACCAACAAGGGATCATTGAAACCCCCCTCACACCTGGTCAAACTGTGTCCATCAAAGCCAAGGGCAAAGAGACATTTCTTGTCACATTTGTCCCCCTTCAGGGCGGACCTTATGATAAAGAAATCAAGTTGGACATTCAACACAACCCTTATGCACGGTTGGGTGTGCGTGTAACAGGTGAGGGTTACTGGGAAGAAGTTGAATGTGTTGGGCTTCCAGGAAATCGAGAAGACACCCTTTGGTATGAAGATAGTGGTCCTGGGGTTCCTCATGTGGCCACATTCACTCTGAAAAACAACCTCAAAGACAAGCATTGGCGATTTGCTTGGCCAATGATATCTGACTTCACAATCACACCTGCAACTGGGCATTTACATGCTGGAGCATCAAAGATTATCACTGCTACTTTCCATCCAACACAACCAATTCAAATTCTTGACCAAGAAATACACTTGTCATTGTACAACATTGAATTCCCAAGAGGAATTGAAATGCCATCTAATTGGGATTCGCCAATACATGATCTTGCTATGATTGCTCTAGTTGGAAATAGTGCTAGTGGGAAGGACCCAAAAGAAACCAAAGATGGAAAGGCTGAAGCCAAAGCTGCAGGGAAGCCCAATCCCAAGGTCAAAAACACATCCTCCATAACAGGTACTAAAGAAAGACCACTAACAACACCACCTCCATTGGGTCTAAAAGATGGTCCAATTGAGCCTTTGCATGAGATCATCAATGGCTCCAACAAAGCATTCAGATTAAAACTACATGCTATTGTCGACACTGCACGTTATGAATGCAATTGCAAGGGTATCCAATTCAAGACCACTATGATGTATCAAACTCGAGTATATTCTTTCACTGTAAAAAACTTGAGTTCTACTGTGCTTCCATTACGGTGGCAAGTTTTAATGTCAGACATGTCTCTACCTAAGGATGAAATATATTTCGTTCACTCTGCACCCAAAGTAAAGCCAAACAAGATTGAAAGAATAATTGTGAACTTTTGTCCCAACGAAGTTGAAGATTGCACAAGGCTTCTAATATGTGATATTGATTTCCTACAACCAGGATATACACATATAAACATACCTCTGAGTGGTAGTGTCCAAAGGCCCTGGTGTCACTTTAAACTTCCCCTAAGTGACTACATTACTGGGTTACGGCGGCATGCAGCTCTTATTGGTCCAAATGGGCATGCAGGTCCATTAGACTTGGAAACAAGAGTCATTGAATTCGAATCCCTTGGTGTCAATGTGCAAAACATCAAATATTTTAATGCCTTGAATCCCACAAATACACGGTACAAATTTGAATGGGAGCCGGTTCCTAATCCTACTCAAGAATGGAGAGAAGATGAGCCTAACCATTCTGCAATCCTTGGATACCTCTCAAACCCATTTAGGTATACTTGACCAATATGAGACAGACTCAACCCTAATTATTATGAATCATATGATAGAATTTATTTTCGTATGATTTAAAGTAACTATGAATCACAATTGATTGTTGAATCTAATTATAACATCTTAATAGAAATTATATACAATAGATCAAGTATTATCTTACAATTTCTGAATTTATGCAATCTTGAGAAAGCAGTCATAATTGATGCCCGCATGGAATACAATAATTTCTAATATATTCCCGATTTCATTTCTATTCGTAAAATCCAGCAAGCATTTAACACACAACAAGTGTTGCATCTCGAAATCTCATATAAAGTAGGAAATTTGCTGGTAAAATTCGGATTAGTTTGAAATGCATAATCTATATCTATATTCTTGAAACATTGACAACAAGTTGCCTTCATTGTGTTGATATTGTACACCTATGTTAGATGCTTTTGCATTATAACCATCCAATCATTAACTATTGGAGACATGCTATCATAACATAAAAGAGGTCTATCTATGTGCAGATGCTTGTGCAAAACAGGGCTTATTGAAGCGGGTGAAGGGCATGAGATGTCATTTGATTTTACACCAAATCAACACAATTTGGTGGAGAGCTTTTGGATTTTCAAGATTCTGGAACTTGGTATAAATGTCCCGTTTCTTTTAGTTGGAAGTGTTGTCAAACCAGATATGTGTTTTGATACACAAACCATCAATTTTGGACGGGTGTTGGTTGGTGAAAAAAGAATGCTTTTGGTTAAGTTGAATAACTCTGAAGAATCATCGTTTCCATTCTGCTTTGACAAACAAGCATGCCAGCGGAAATGTGATTTGGGTATCTATGTTGAGGAATTGAGAGGGTGGCTTCATAATGAAATATTGATAAAACCTGACCTTTATTTTGAGCCTCAACAAGGTGTTGTTCTAGCAAATGATGCAAAAGAAATTATGGTCACATATGCTCCAACATGTGAGGGAAAACAAAACTTCAATGTAACATGCCAGGTTAAAAATTCTTTGCATATCAATTTGAATATTAAAGGTGAGGGTTATTCAGTCCATGATAAGATCTTCTTGGAAATTGTTGAAGACATGATTCCCGTCCGCCTTTCAGCGATTGAAGATAATCGCATCCTATTTGGTGAAGTTCTTATCAATGACAAGGTTTTCAAGAAGTTCATAATCACCAATATGTGTGTCTATTCATTTGAGTTTTTGTGGTTGGTTGGAAAGACAAATGAAGTTGAAGTGGTACCCCTTGCTGGAGTTGTTGGCCCACAAGAACAAGTTGTTTGTGAATTAGCTTATTGTCCAACCACACTTGGACCCATCTTAGACTTCCCTGTCACCTGCCGAGTATGCATAACTAACCATGTTTTCTTGAATGCTTTGCAATAGACTTATGAAAGTGATTGTTAGGTGGGGGTATCAGTTGTTTGTTCAACACCTCTCCAAAATGTCTCAAAAGAAAAAGAGTTTATGTGATGGGGAACTTAGATCTTTTCTGAACCCCCTTTCCACAACAAACTGGCCAAATTCTATATAGGAAGGGATCTTTTTGCAACTACTGTAGTACATTGGCGGGTTCAGCACAATTATTTTTCTTAAGAAATGCTGATTTTTTAAAAAAAATTCTCAAAGAAATAAAATTGTTAAGGAAAATGAAGAATCTTTTCAAATATTCAGGACTATTCTAATTTTCAAAATGGAAACATCTAAGTAAATTATTCAGCAGACACGTGCTGAAGCCGCCCCTGTACTACATTATTTAACGTTTTCTATTATATCATCATAGGATAGGTATAGGACACCAATGAATCCTCATTATCATTCATGTCAATGAACTGAAACATACCCAAAAATAACATAAATATGTACACGGACAAACATATGTGCACTGAAAATGTTTGGCACTTCTTATGTATGGGTGTATATTCAACTTTCTTTATTAATTAATTGAGGAGTGCGTCCAAAGTTTTTTTAAAAATTTTGTTGAAGTAACCAATTCGTTTCACCTGTCACATTCTTTTGTGTGGAAACATTGAGCACCCCTCAATAAGGCCTCTGGCGTACATGAGAGTTCAGCTTTGGTCAAAGCACATGGGATGAGAATGTGGTGCTATTGGGAACATCTTGGGGAATAAATTGGAAACTTGGTGGGACCTCTATGGAAACACATTGGGAACCATCCCAACCCCAAAAAAACCAAACCAACAAAATTGGGCCTTCCTAAGTGCACATTGAGCCTTTTCATTGCACATGAAAATTATGATTTTAAAATTATATAACTCCAATTTGGACCTAGGCTAATGTAAAAGGGGAATATAGGTGTATGTACATGTGAATATATAGTCCAACAAGGCTTACATGTTTGGGTAACCTAAAGTTCATTTATTTGCTTGTATCAAGAATGTTTTATTTAAAGTTAATTGGTCAATAGGTATTTAAAGGCAATCGGTACCGGATGTTATTCAACGGCCTTTGCTATGGTGCCAGGATAAGCTTTAGTTGGTATCACTTTGATTTTGGCCCAACCTTTTTGCATGTGCCCACACGTGAGGCACCATCCTGTATGTTGTTAGCCACAAACACAAGTGTGGAGTGCAACACAGTGCAACTCATGTACAACTCCACACCCCAACTTTATGTCCCTCAGACTACTTGGATAATGGAAGGTGGAGACCAAGAAGTGTTACTTCTTAATTTTATGCCTCATGAGTACGTGAAATACAAGGAAGAAATCAGCTTCCAAATCAACGGGCTGGATGTTGTGAATGTATATGTACATGGTGAAGGAACACCGTTAGTTGTTGAACTTGTTGACCAAACCCAAAAACTATTGACATTTGGCCCTATTCATATGGGCAAAGTTGCAGTGATACATGTTAGTTTTCTAACCATTCACCAACAATATTTTTTTAATTGGGCAAAAACAATGGTCTGGTACATGTTGTTTACAGGGGAATTACCAACATCAAGACTCCTAAAACATGCCAATAATTTCCTTGTGACTGTTTCAGTCATGTTCCTAGAGTTCCAGTTGACTTCGCAAAGTGATTTGCAATGAGAGGCAAAGTTGAATTTATACCTCAAGACATGTAGTCTTGCCTCAAAAGAAGACCCCTTCTTGTACATTAGATTACTCAACAATTTAAATAGTCCTTAGAAGGTATCATAGTACCTAGGCTGGTTGGGCACTAATCAATTATTTTTTAAATTGCTGAAAATCCTGGAAAATACCAGTGTTGGTCTGGTATATAGGGTTAAAGACTGGTATCCATATTGGTATGACCACTGATATCAAATACCAGACCAATCTGGTATGACCTAAGTCTGGTACCAGCTTAATACCACTACCAGCTGGTAGGGACTTGAGGGTTATATTACTGAAAGTAAATGAAAAATAATATATTATTAGGCACCTTGCCGCCGAAGAGTCAAGGTACTACAGTATTCAAGTTTCAAACGTTTGTTGGTATAACTTAACAAAATTGACCTGTCACATAATCATTTGAGTAACTTGGGTAGTGAAAATGAAAAAAATTAGTCTTGGGGTGTATGAATATCCTAATTGATCACTTCTAGATCATTTCTAGGTTATTTATCTTGTAGACTTAAAATAATAGCTTTGAAGTTGTAATTCCTTGAAATGAAGTTTGGTGGGGTGTAATTGCATTTTCTCCCACAATATGGCATTTCATGTTTCTTCCATGTATTACCTTTGCCATTTTGAATTTGGTTTTGGCTGAAGAACAAAGAATCTCAATATAGGAAATGCAACATAAAGAAAAAATATACACAAAACCATTGTTCATACATTACTGTTGTAAGTGCCATGGATTAACCCTAATATTTCCAATTTGTGTTACAAGTGCACTCAAACTTTCTCTGAAATATGGAAACAACCAAACATTTGCAGGTGGAAATCATAAACAAGAGTGAGGCACTTTTGTCCATCTCATTTGAACCTGCAAGAGAAGCCTTAAACGCGATTGACATTGAATTGCTGCCATACAACGGGTTACGTTTGAAGCCACATTCTGTAACTTATCAAACCCCCCACACCTGATTAGTTACAACTTATGCAGTTTGAAATTCATCCATTTAGCAGTTGCTATTAAGGTTGATCATTACAAAGACATTCAGTAGATGAATGAAGAGCTGCCTGGAATAACAAGCGTGCATTTTAGCCGTCTTTTGTATGTGATGGCCTTGATACTTCCTTTCAATCATTGCAATTGAGAAATTTCAAAAATTCTTCAAAAGATATGATTGGGTTTATGACTCATAATTTCATCTACATCTAATTTCAAAAACCATTTCACTTAATTCATTGAAACAATGATTCGTTTCCAAAACACAAAGTGAAGTACAGTGTAATTACAATTTTAGAGCAAAATAACTTCTTCAATGAATTTTCCACCCAAACAAACTTATAAAAGCTGAAGTAAATTCAGTTCCTTCTTGTAAGCTGATTATATATGCAGGTTGGGGTATGCGAAGTGGTGTTTGCCCCAAAGAAAAGGATACCTATGTTCCAAGAAATTGTGCCAATGGACATGTCTGGTGTTGAGATTGTGCTTATGTCAATCTCAGGGATGGGTATTGGCACTGACATTACTTTGAGCACACAAATCTTGCATTTCGGCACCATTGTCTATGGCTCCAAAAAAACTATGCAAATGCAGGTTATACTCTTTTGATCTATGAATGTCATATAATCTCAATAGAGAACTAAATATTCAAATCTTTCTTTCATCCCAAAGACGATGATACATCAGGAACTGGTTTAGGGTAGGACAAATGATCACTTGACAAATAACTTTATGATGATTAGTGTATTCCTTTACGTGGGCCCAAATATATTAGAGTTCTTGTAAGTTCCTGAGCCCAATACTACTCTGGGGACATGAGCTTAACTTCAGAGTTCTTATGGAACATTGACAAATTAATTCTAATTTGGTTTGCAAAGAAGAAAATCAGGCAAAAATAATTCTAAATTTAATAAATTTTGCTCCATTGGTTTGAACATTGCAAAACAAAAAAATTTGCACACCACCTTGTCAAGGGATTTTTGGCATTACTAAAAGCAGAGAAGGGTGCCACAGTTTGGGAGGGTTATAACAACATGATCTCATCCAAACAAACCATACAAACAAAACAAACACCTATCTTTTAATATATATACATGACAATTTTTTTCCTCATTTTGTGATGAACTGGTCTTACAAAAGATTGCAACTACTCACCAATATACCTGGGTCAAACAGGTTGAGAATGTTGGCGAGTTAGGGTCGTTATTTACGTGGGATACTGAGACATGGATATCAGAGCTCACTTTCTACCCTCCAGATGGGTTTTTAGCTCCACATCAAATCACAAATATAGACATCACATTTCATCCATCATCTATTTTGTACAACATCCGTCTTGAGAGAATTGGGTGCACAGTGGTAGGTGGAGAAACCCTCTATTTGACGGTCACTGGAGGATGCATAGAAAGGGACTTACCACTTAACTACAACTTCGCCGCACCGGTGCGGAGTTCTAACACCAAGAGCATTTCGGTGGTGAACACAACCAGAAAGCCCTGGTACTTGTACCCCAAGATCACCAACAAGTTTTTCACGGGCCTAAACAAGTTTACAGTCCCTCCTGGTGAAACAGTTGAATACGAAATTATGTACATACCGATGACCATGACTGGGTCTTCAAATGAAGCGCAACATGAAGGTTCAATACTGTTCGGACTTCCTGATGGTTCTGCATTATTCTATGGGCTGATTGGGCAAGCAGGTGAGCCTTTACCAGAGGCTGAGCTTACATTCGATGTGAAAGCGCGATCGAAATTTGAGTTTTCGGTAACCATTCGCAATTGGACGAAAGCATCACAACACTTGAGGCTAGATGCCCAAGTCTTGGAAGAACTGGAGCCAGGCATTCCGACAACGTTAGAAGGACCTCCTTTGACTGACATACCCGGGCTTGTTGTCCGTGATATACAGCTTGTGTTTCTGGCTCATAAACCTGGGATGTATAAATGCCTTGCCAGATTCATCAATGACCATACGAAGGAGTTTTTGTTTTTCAAATTGGCTTTTACAGCACATGAAGCGGACACTGTCGTCCAAATTCCATTTACCATGGTTACGCGGGAGCTTCGCATCCATACCCTCCATTTCAGGAACCCATTGCAAACCGTGGTTTCCTTTGCCGCAAAATGTGAAGACCCAGAGGTTTGCAGTTTAACTTCCTTTGCATAACTTATGTAAAAATAGGAAACGAAAACAATGAATCTTGTTATAGTGGTACTATGAGTAGTAGAAGACAAGAGCTTGGGTTGCAAAAAGACCAAGTCCTCATACTTTATAATTGGCTTGTGAACTCAGTTGTTAATTATTAATAACAGGTGAGGATATTGAGCACTTTGGAAATTGAGCCACAAGGTGTCGGAGCAATCGATATTGAAGTCCGACTATTGCTAGTGTGCCAGAGAACAAGCATTTTGACACTCACGAGTGACTTGTTGGGCAACTACGTATATGAACTCAAATTGCAGGCTGTCCAAGCAGGCCTTGAGCATCCTTTGCAATTTGATGTTCCGCTTGGGAATCGACATACGCAGAAGTTTCAATTTGTGCATTATCTTCCCACCAAGGTACAATACACTTGTGAACTGACACCAGAAGCAGTTGAAGATGGGTTTATAGTTGAGCAACCCAAGGTTGTTGCGAACGCAGCTGACCTTGATGGATTGGAAGTAGAAGTGGCTGTGACTTTTGAGCCATGGAAGATTTCCAAAGATTTATCTGGGATCATGAAGGTGTCACATGTGCAAGGTGGGATCTACTCCGTCAAGTTGCTTGGAACTTGCTGCCCACCCATTCCACAGGGTCCCATTATTGTTAAAGGGGCTACCAGTGTTGTGAACTTCCGAAATGTCTTCAATGATTTCGTGGAGTATGTTTTGCAAGTTGATAATCCTGCCTTCATGGTCGGCAAGGGTGAGAGGATGGCTCCAAAGAAAACTACAAAAATTAAAGTTGGGTTTAAGGGTGTACTTGGAGCTGCCACCAATGGGAAGCTAATGATTAGCTGCCCCGCTTATGGCCCTTGGATATGGGTTTTTTATCTCCAAGGCATCTGATGTCTTTTTCTTCGTTGCTCTGATTTCTTTTCTTTTCTGGGTGAGAGCGGGAGGAGCACCTATGCGATACTTGAAAGGCATCGAACTATATCCCAGGAGTCTCGTTCCACTCTATACTTGTCTCCAATGTAGACTATGGATTGAACAGAATAGTAATTATGTAAATGCCAAGTGGTCATTGGGAAGAACTACTTTGCCAAGGCAAAAAGCCAATTGTTATGGTCTTGGCTCCCAAGCCACCGATGCATCCAAGGAAAGGTACTGTTGACAACTTTGTACACAAGTTGTGATGATGTGTGATTTTGGAAACCATAATGCAAGTTCCCACACAAATGAATTTGACATCCAGTAAAAGGTCTTGGTATGTGTGATCGGTGCCAAAAGCAGCCAGATAGTCAAAGCACAATGTAGCTAAGAGATGGAAGTTTGAGAGGCCAAGAAAACATGAAGAAAAAATGACAAATATCAATGTATACGTGTCATTTATGTTCTCCAATGAATCTCACGGCCAAGTTCCCCTAAATGCTGGCTTACGTACATGAAGAACAAGGTTTTCTTCATTTTTTGAAAAAAAATTTTTGAAAAAAAACTAAGTGATTTGGTTACTATTTGAGCACCTCTGATGCTAGGTTATCCACTTATTGGAATTGGTTGGGGATGAGCTGGCTAAAATATTTCATAAATTAGTTATTTGGCAAAATATTTTGGGGAAATTGATTTTAATTTGGCTATTATGTTTTCTTCAACTAAGCCACTACAAAAATCTTGGTTGGTATATTTTTAGCATTATCCAAGTGTGCAAATGGGTTTCTATGACATGCAGCTTGTTGAAAAGGATGACCTGCCATTTGATAACAAGGTGCTTTGGCAAGCCATGTGCACAGACTTTACTATCATTTTGAAAACCTTCATAAAGGTATATTGTATAAGAAAAGGAAAAAATGGAACTGTATTGTATCAATCTAAAATAAGTTGTAGATGCCAAAAATTTGTCTTTGTATGACAACTCTATGGCACCTAATCAATAGTGTAGGAGTTGGGGGTGAGGGGAGCTCTATTAGAACACTCAAGCCACCTACTTTTATTGTTAAGTTGTAATGTAAATATCCTTTGTATCTATTATTTCTCTCTTGAAATGATCTTCCTTCTACAAACCAATTTTCCGACTTGGTGTTTTAAGTCATTAAAATTTTAAAAATTGTGTCATTTGAAAAGAAATATGAATGATTGAAACACTTTTGGAAACTTTTGTCAAAAAGTAGGTTGGTATGTGTATCAAAATATTGATTTTCCTACCTGTAACTTACCTACTTTCTTACCTACATAAATCATATATATAAATAAGAAATAACCATGTCATAATAATGTATTGACTAAAGTTATTATTTTATGAAGGTGTGGCTCATTGATCTTAGGCTTTTATTTCAATGTAAAAGTGAAATGTTCAAGTCCTAATATGTGTAACTTATTTACATGCTTAGAAGGTTGCTTACTAAGCAAGTAAGTAAGCAACTTAACATAAGTAGCTAGTCCATTTAAGCTAAGTGTAGTCACACAGATTCACAAATGTAACCAATGCTGATTTTTCCATGTTTTAATATCAAAAATTATATTAATATTTTATTTTAAACTATTTAGATCACGATATTTTTAATATGTTATGTGAACATGTGGAATAATTTTAAATGAATTTAATGCGTATACAATATTATATTTTAAAACATTTTAAAACCATTGTTTTTGTAATTTTTGAAATTTTGTTAAATGATTTAATGACTTGGAATGCTTTCAAAATGACACAATCACAACTTATAATATTCACACACATATATAATATATATATTTTTTATCATGAATGTTTTTGGCAATTGTAAAAATTGTGGATTTATAATCCATCACCTTTTATAACAAATTTGATTCTATCACATAGAATCATAACAAGAAAACCCATTTCCTTTTGAATAGTTCCCAAGTTGGTTAATAGGCAAGTAAGTAGGTTGCCACATGGTCAAATTGTTGGTAGCCACATGTAGTACAATCTTTAAAACACTATTAATTGCATTATAGTCATTTACACATATGAGATGTGTTTTTTGTTGACCAAAATGATGCCCATGCCAACTTCCACCTAGGATGATGACATTGAACTACCATGTGTTCTTCACTTTGGCAATTGATTTTCATGTTAAAGTCACATCACCTTTAACATGGGGATGCTACATGGGTGCAACCACATTAATATGAGCCACAAGAATTGTAACCACTAATTTTTTCAATATTTTTAAACCAAATTTTTACTAATTTAAAAAGTGGAAAATAATTTTATAGAATAATGTTCCCAATGTGTCATGATTCATATTAGGATATTGGAAAAATTGAAATGAAACTAATGGTTATAAAGGTTCCAAGAACATTCATCCCTAAGTTGCATATGGACACTAAGAAGGAAATTGTGAAACCTTATTAGCAAATTTATGGATTAACACATATTACAAACAACAAGTTCATGTTTTGGCTTGCCAAATGTTACATTGTATTATTGAAGCATGGTATCATGTGAATTGGGTGATAGCTATCACATCCATGGGTAGAAAAAGAGCTTACAAACTTGAAGCAAAAGGCTTGAAAAATGGATCCATTGACATATCAAAACTCAACCAAATGTTCAAAAAGTTTGAAGATGGTCCAAAATATGTGTAATGCGCACATTGAAGGCAAAAAAACTAGATGTGGTGGTTGATTGTGTCAAGTGTCCATGGTTGCAATTAAATCACATATCAAAGCCTTGGAACATGATATGCAATCATTTGGAGATAAGGTATTAAATTCTTAGCCATGGAGCACATTGCTTTTGGATTTAGGTTTTATTTAATGGTTTTGTTTTTAGAACTCCATATTAATTGTATCAACGTTTGCTCAACTCATGGTTCACTTACTTGAGTTTTTTGAGTTTTTGAAACAAATGTAATTAATGTGCTTGGAGATCAATAATGTGAATGTTCTAGGTCAACTTCAACTAGAAAAATCAATAGTTAATCAAGGTTCTAAAGAATTACAAATGCTTGTGGCAAAACATGATGTTTTACAAAAGGTGTTGGAGATTGTGTTAAGTGTGGAGAAACAACAAAGGAAGTAAGTGTTGGATGGTGAGGTTGCTTTTGAAAAATATATGAAGTCATATTGTTAAAGGTAAACAAACTCATTATAAAGGCAAAGATAATAGTATGGTTGAACACAAAAGAAAGAAATGTTTTTAGGTAACTAGAAAAGTATGCAAATTGCAAATGGTGCTTCTACAACTTGTTCTTTTGCAATGCTAGGAATTTTCTACATAAGTTTTTTACTCTCAATTGTTTTGCTCCATTTTGAGAAAGACAACAGACATGGTCTATTGAATTCCTCGAGACTTAGACTTGTATTCTATTGTTGGGAAGAAAAGATGAAGTCCATTGATGCAAAATACCAAATACAAGTTGGATATTGGAAGGAACCAATACCCAAGTTATAAGAACCATTTAAAAGATTGAAGGAACCATTTGCAGGACTACAAAATCTAGGTGAAAATGATTTCTATGTTTGATGAAGATTTTCTTGACAAATTATTACAACCTCCAAAAGACAATCTGTGGTTAGCATGCCTAACAAATCAAAACTATACACTCGGCTCTTGAGGTAGTTCGATTATCTATTGGGAATTGTGTTTCCGAATAAGTATTCCCTAGAAATCCCAATCAACAAAAGGTGGCTAGAGAACCAAAGCAACCCAAAGGAAGACAAATACGAATCACCAACACTTGTTTATTGTAAGGAGACAAACACAATGGTGCCACTAGTGAGAGATGGCCTTCAAATTCCATCTAGAATGCAAGGATCTTGGAATGATGATGATGCTAGAACACTTAAAGTTATGGTAGAATCATCTAAGGAAATGGATAGCAAACCAAGTCCAAGCATCAAAGGTTCCCCACAATACTACCACATACGAGGCCATTGACATCAATGACATCTCAGAACCATGAGAAAGTAGTAGAAATCTATAGGAGTGTTATTTACAAGACCATGAAATGAACCACCATTATTGAAATGGAGGAGTTGAGCTAGTAGAAGATGTGTATTTGTCTGTGTGTGTTTAGTTTTTTTATCATGGCCACTTAAGGAATAATGCATTTTAAGATCTATGATTAACTGGATCATTAATTTTTTCTTTAAGAGTTGACAATTGAAAGTTTTGATTTACTTGAATAACTACATCCAAATGGAAACCCTAGGAATGTCAATTGTAAAACTATCAAACAAACTAGCAAATCCAACTATAAATTGAAATTTTTTTGCCCACTATAATCTTGGAAATTTGTATTTGGATTAAGTTAAGATAAAAAAATTATTCACAATATAAAAAATATTTTAAGTATAATAATTGACACATAATTCCATAGAGATATGTTGAACACATATGCAATGTAGGATATAGAAGGATAGATGAAATATTTATGGCCATTTAAAAATAAGACAATTGGGAATTGACTTCAAATAGACTAAAAATTATATTCATAATTGGAAAACACCCTGCACACAAAATTGATCTCACTTGCAATAAATATATAAAATGAAATTTCATCTCCTAATGTGGTTATTTAATATTAAAACTTGAAATTTGTTATCAAATAACCACAAACTTAATTGGAAATTGTTATGTATTGTTTAGGTATTGTTAGGTATAATTCCCCCACTGCAAGGCACAACAATTGTTAGAAATATTGACAATATAAATAATTAATACATTTTTGTGTCAAGTTGCTAAACTAATAAAATTGAAAGGTTTGATTTGATACCAACACAACCATTTTGATACCAACAACATCAACATAAGTTGTTTTTGCAAATTTCCAATTCTTCAATTTGAAATATGTTTCTAAAAAACATGTACATTGGAAGTCTAGATAGAAATGTTTTCAAAAATAAATGCAACATTGAAAAAAAGAAGGAAACATATCATCCCTATTTAGCATCCATATAATGTTTACAAGCCAATATGGTCTTCCAACCACAAAAAACCCACTTTTCTTGCAAAATTTTACAAATGTGAAGGATGGTTTGCTTGAACATTTCCAATAATTATTTAAAGTTTGAGATCATTTTGAAAGTAATGATATATTAAATTATCTTTCAAAGAAGTTTTAAATTTTCTCTTAAAGAAGTAAATATTTCATGTGGGGACAATTTATGAAACTTTTGATTTTCCTTGATGTGTGCTTCAATCATTACAAGGTAGAGGTCATTCTTACAACCCATATCATTTAATGTGAAAACTTATGCAAAAACAAAAAACAACCAAAGAACATAGAATTACATGGGTAAAATTTACAATTAATCCTAGAACTAGGTTTTAAATTAGAGCATGCATTCCAACAAATAACATTATACTATCACTCTTATTTGATAATGGTTATTCCAACATTGTGATATGCACAAGCTTTCACACATATATTACAGGGAGGTGTAATCACTTTAACAAATACTGCAACAAGTGTAACAAATGCTTAGTTTTTCACATTTAGAAATGGTAATCTAATTTGGTGTTGAAAATATAAGATATTTTACATAGTAAGGTTCATAACATATCATTGGAACATGTGAATTAATTTGAAAATATCAAATGAACAAAAAGCTCTCAAACACATTCATTAAGCACTGTAATGTGTGTTTTTTAGAACTAAAAGGATTTATAATAGACTTCAAAACTTTTGAAAATTACATATATTTTGGAATCTTTTACATAAATCTTGACATAATAATATTTTTAAAAAATTTTGAAAACTTTTTTTAAAATATTCTAAAAAATATTCCCCCAAAAGCAATCTCCTAAGGAGGCGAATGTAGTTCATGTTATCTTGTTTGCACCTAAGAGTTCCAAGAAGATGAATTAAAAGGAGCTTTGTCTAAAAATTGAAATAAAATATCACAAGCCTAACATCGAGTTCGCAATTAAATGTGCAATGCAAAGGCACATTGTCGCAACCCCACTTTGGCCAAGTGTGAGGGTGAAGCCCAACACTCCCAAAGTTGGGGACTTGGAGTCCTCCGGGACTCCCAAATGTTTAGAGTTCGACAGCAAGGCCCAAAACACCTCGCATTGAAGTGTTATTGGTGTCATTGGAAAGGTCTTGAAGCGTAGATATTGAAAATGGCCTCACATTGGCCATTTGGACATCTATCGCCCAAGTTATGGGCAAAAGAAAGGCTGGGAGTCAGATTGGCAACTTGACTCCCGACCACTAAAAGTCAGAAATCGACATCTTCCCGACCTCCGAATTAAG
>Ga0116228_10000033_pt1 | contig 75118 bp, 86 predicted proteins | sample S1TSphfallax_2_FD_89694 | JGI IMG/M metagenome (GOLD analysis project Ga0116228, IMG submission 89694) | Host-associated microbial communities from peat moss isolated from Minnesota, USA - S1T2_Fc - Sphagnum fallax MG | ecosystem: Host-associated > Plants > Peat moss > Unclassified | place...
CTTGCTGGTGCGAGTGATGCGAGTTGTGCATCCAGTGCAGCTTTGGCAGTCGAGTACTTCATCTGGTCTTGAATAGAGATGAGAGCAGCGATGTTGGTAGCTTTGGTATCAGCTACGCCAGCCAGTGTATCAGCAGCACGAGTCAGCTTCTCAGCAGCAGAGAACAGGTTGTTAACAGCATTCAGGCCAGTGGTTGCAGTGGTCAACGTTGATTTGATTACAGACATGAGTAGTATCCTATGCATAAGATTCAGATGGGAATTCATCCATCATCATCGCTTTGCGATTAGGTGTGTAGAGACTCCTTTTTGAGTTCAAAGTGACCGGGGGGTAATCCACATCTGGAAAACAAAAACAGGTAAGTACTGCTAGCGTACCAAGATTAGTAATTTCACTAAAAGTTTCGAAGTGGGATTTACTCTACTTAATTCCACTGGCTTAATATAAATAATACTTAGTCTGCTAACTGTTTTACTGTATAAAATATCACCATAAAAAATAATAGTATTTACGCTAAAAGTTTTCAGTTTAATGTAGGTGGTATATCATCTATTAAAACCTTAGAGGAACTTAAAACTATGTCACAGTTAAGCCTTGATGTATTGCGTAACGTTTTACCATCTAACCTTAAGAGTAACCTGACTCAGGGTATGGTAGATAATGTTAACCTGTTTATGACTGACCCTGCTTTTGCTGAGCACTATCGTAATAACTTGATTAGTTATACGCAGGTGTTAACAACGGGTAAGTATAAAATTAGTAGCTATCTTGATGCTGTTCGATATGTGAGTTTTAAACATATGGGACTAACTAATCAGGATTGTTATATCCGTACTTTCCCTGATAAGTATGACCACTTCTTGAAGGCAGGTAAGACAGCTAAAGATATTAGTTCGTTTGTGTATGCCTATAACCAGAACCAGTTAGTGAATGCACTGTTAGAGCAGTCGATGATTCCTGCGTACATTATGCATCAGGATTTGTTTAGTAAGGCTCTTACGGTACAGGCTGAGTTAATGAATACGGCCACCAGCGAGAAGGTGAGAAGTGATGCAGCTAACTCTATTCTTAGTCACCTGAAACAGCCTGAGAAGTCCAAGGTTGAGATTGATGTTAACATCAGCCAGAACAGTGTCATGGATGAGTTGCGTGCAGCTACGGCTAAACTGGTGCAGGAACAGAAGCTAGCAATCACCTCTGGTGCTAAAACTGCGGGAGAGATTGCAGGGAGTCGTATTATCCAAGGTGAGGTTATTCAATGAGTAGTGTATTTGATACACCTCCTGCATTGGAGAAGACTGTAGAAGATTGGCTAAGGGATGTTTGCTATGCAGATGACCCTTCTTATGTGCCTACTGACTTTGCACTGGAATTCATTAACTTTATTAAGATGGTTAATGGTGGGGAAGGGGAAGAGAACAAGTCACCAATCCTGCACTATAAGATGCTTGACCAAATTAGTAATGGTGATAGCCGTATCTTAAATATGATTCACAGGGGAGCTGCAAAGACCACAGTAATGGGTGAATACCTGTTCTTGTACATTGGATGTTATGGTGAAATCCCTGGCTTTGGTAGTGTGGAACTGGCCCTATATGTATCTGACTCCGTAGAGAATGGGGTTAAGAACATGCGTAAGAACTTAGAGTTCCGTTGGGAGAATTCAGACTTTCTTAAGATGATGATCCCTACTACACGATTCACTGATATCGAATGGCAGTTTACTAACATCAATGGTAACAAGGTTGTTATCAAAGGTTATGGTGCTAAGACTGGGGTGCGTGGTACCAAGTCAATGGGTAAGCGTCCACGTTTGGCAGTACTGGACGACTTGGTGAGCGATGAAGATGCACGAAGCCAGGTAGTAATCAGTGCCATTGAGGATACGGTTTATAAGGCCGTGGACTACGCACTGCATACTGAACGTTCCATGATTATATGGTCTGGTACCCCATTTAATGCAGGCGATCCTCTGTATAAAGCTGTCAATGGTGGGGCTTGGGCAGTTAACGTGTATCCGGTATGTGAACGTTTCCCCTGTACCCGTGAAGAGTTTAGAGGTAGTTGGCCTGACCGATTCACCTATGACTATGTATTGGATAAGTACACAAAGGCTTTAAAGGGAGGAAAGATTGCAACCTTCAACCAAGAGCTTATGTTACGTATTATGTCAGATGAAGATCGTCTGATCCAAGATGGTGATATACGTTGGTACGATTCTAAGAAGTTAAAAGAGAATAAGGGTAAGTATAACTTCTATATCACTACAGACTTTGCAACCAGTGATAAGCAATCTGCTGACTTCTCGGTTATATCTGTCTGGGCTGTTAACAATAACAAAGACTGGTTCTGGGTAGACGGTATCTGTGAACGACAGGACATGAGTAAGAACATCAATGACCTGTTTAAGTTTGTGACAGAGTATCGACCACAGTCAGTAGGTATCGAAGTATCCGGTCAACAGGGTGGTTTCATCCCTTGGTTACAAGACTTGATGGTAGACCGTAATAACTTCTTTAATCTGGCTTCAAAGGAAAATAGTAATCAACCGGGTATACGCCCTAACACCAATAAACTGCAACGCTTTAACGTAGTGGTTCCTTGGTTTAAGGCAGGTAAGATTTATTTCCCTATTGATAAGAAAACTACCAAGCCAGTAGCAGAAGCGATGGATGAACTCACACTGGCTTCATTGGCTGGCTTTAAGTCTCGTCATGATGACTTCATTGATACCGTATCTATGCTGGCAAACTTGGAAGTTTGGTACCCGTCAGAAGAAAGTAATATAACTAAAGTAGATGGTGCTGGTATCTGGGAAGATACTAACGATAATGGATGGGGAAATTCTAGAATGAACTCTTACACCGTATAAGGTATCAAATATGAAATTTACTTTATCAGACCTGATTGATAACTTGGCAGCAGCTGAACTTAGCTTAACCAATATTGTGGATCAGGTTACTGGCGAAGTATCTCTGGAAACCGTTAATCGCCGGATTATACCGGTTCTTAATGCAGCATTAGGCGAACTCCACTCAGAGTTTTTCCTTAAGCGTAAAGAGGTATGGGTACAACTTTGTGAAGGTAAAACCAGATATGTTCTGGATCGGAAGAATGCAAAGACTGCACACCGTCTAAGGGGCAACCCTAGTATTGATGACTGTGAAGATCCTTTCCATGATGACATTGTAGAGATATTAAATATCTATGATGAACATGGTGCACAGTTCCGGCTGAACGTGGACACGACACACGAGAGTGCGAAGCACGGAAGTTGTGGATGTGGACACGGAGGCCATAGCCGTACATGTCGCTTCTACAGTACATTGGACAGACCACGTTCCATTACTACTCGTCACCCTTATGGGGATGCCTGTATCGGGGACTTATACAATCCACATACGATTATGACACCTGCTTATAATGTCATTCGTGTGCCGGAAGGTTTAGGTAATCAGTGGATCAGGGTAGTCTACAAGGCATCACCTCGTAGGCTCAAAAAGATTGAAGATGATGGACTGTACGAACCAGACCGTATCTTTATTGACTTGCCTTACAGTTACTTAATGGCAGTGGTTTATTTTATTGCCCATCGTCTTACCAATGCTAACATGCAGGGTGTACAGCAAGGATTCCATGAAGGTAATAACTATTACCAGAAGTATATTTCTGCTTGTGCAATCTTGAAGGATCGTGGGGTAGATGTGGATAGTGTTGCAGAGTCAGGGCAACGATTCTTGCAGAAAGGTTTCATCTAAACAAAGCCCCTTTAATTAGGGGCTTCTTATTTTTACTTATGGTTTAAATGGTTCATGCTTATTGAGGAAAGTAGGTACTTTCAAACCACTAGTAGCTTCATCACTTTCTACATAAAGAAACCAGTCTTTAGAAAGCATATCAGATTGTGAAGGTGACCAAGGAATGCGGGAACCATTTATTGTATGGAGGGATAGGTAAGGATCAAGCATCTTACTATGCTCATCGGGTTCATGGAGCTGAACATAGATGTTCTTACCATGCCATCCATGACGGGACACACGCAACCCTGCTTTAATGCCATCAAGTGCAGTACTAAATGAATGGAACCCTGAGTCCATTAGTTTTTCAAACTCTGCCTTAGTTTCAGCCTGCTTTTCTTTACGGGTAGGGAACACAGACTTAGTAAGCGCTTCTACCCCATGCAGATACGCATCTAGCCCGTGGTTTTCTTGGTGTAGTACACCCAGACCTGTAGAGTAAATTGCCTGCTTTAATTCACTACTCAAGTGATCTATTGCTTTCACTATTAAACCCTCTTTAGTTACTGGTTAGCCAGTTCACATTTTAATTTGTAGCCTTCGAGTTGCCAGATTTTTTCATAGGCATTTTCGTAGGCAAACTGTTCACCCAATTTCTGGTCATACTTAGTTGGGTCAACACAAGCACTTACACCTTCTACTTTAAAACCAGATTCAAGGATGATTATACAAATGGTCACCAGATTTAGTTCAGCTAAATCTTCCTGGTTTCTTGGCTGGTTTGAATTACTCACAGCCTGACCAGCATTGATGTAGTAGACCTGACGGATCTTAGAATCGATTAAGTCTTTGGTTACTGTTGACATTTTATTGTTCCTTATAAAAAGAAAAGCCCTCACTAGGAGGGCATCTTAGACAGTTTACGTTTGTCAGACGAGGCTGGCTGCAACTTAACTTAGCTTAATACAACTGGCTTGATAGGCCACTAAGTTAGTTACACGATCCTCCGGTAGCGAGTCGGAAGTTGGTTGCTTCAACTGGGTTCGAACCAGTGACCTGACGATTATCGGTCGTCTGCTCTACCTACTGAGCTATGAAGCAATTTGGCTGGAGATCTTGGAATCGAACCAAGTCATACAGGATTCAAAGTCCCGTGCATTCCCATTATGCTAATCCCCAATTTGGCGATGAATATAGGATTTGAACCTATGACCTAGTGGTTAACAGCCACTTGCTCTACCGCTGAGCTAATCCATCTTAATTTGGTCACCATGTAAGGATTCGAACCTTAGACATTCTGCTCCCAAAGCAGACGCTCTACTAGACTGAGCTACACAGTGTTATTTAATTAAACTACTGGCTTCAATACCTTAATTAAATAGCCCTCGTGTGAGGGCATTTGCTCGTTCGGTAACATGGTAAGCAACCATGACACTCCAGCTTTTAAACCTTTGTGTGGGACTGGGTATTACCCAGTTAGCATCAAATATCTACGTAAACCATACGCTTTCGCCACGTATGTTTAAAGACTCTCAATGAAAGCCCTTAAACATACCCAACACTTGCTGGATATGATTATTAACGAATTTTACGCAGGAAGTAAAGGGTAGAAATTAGGTAAGGTGAAAGTTACCGGATTCTTAAGGAACTTACCTTTAGGCACTGGTTTGCCTTCAACAACTATGTCTCTTAACACACGTACAATTGCTGTAGGGAACTCCCCTTCTATTGCAATAGAACCAATAGGGTAGCCCAAACCATAATAGAAGCTTAAAGCTTTTTGACCTTCTTCCTCGTTGCGTACCATCTTCGTATAATTACTGGCTTCAACCAGACCATATACTTCATCACTGTTAAAACCTGCAACATGGCCGAAACCATAAACTACAGTGAGTAGATCACCAATGGCATCCATACTTTCTGCCATATCAACAGGAAGGGTGTTAACATTAATTGGAACGTCAACTAATTGATAATCTACGTTCTTACCCTGGTGGGTTGCTTCAACTAATTCAATAGCTTCTTCCAACACAAGAATTGCTTGCTTACGTAGAGCTGCAATGTTGGGAGAAGTAAGGTCACCTTGTGGGTTACCGAAGGCCACATTTAATTTGGCGACACGTTCCTGAATGGTAGTCATTTGTACATCCTTTCTGGTTTAATAGGCAAAATTTATAACCGCTATAATAAGAGGCTACATGAGCGAGCAAAATGATAACTCATTGTACACTACAGAGCAGACTCCAACTATTTCGACAGGCTGGGATTCACCTCCCACACTTGCTGAATTAAGGAGTGACTTTGAAAGTGCAAAGCCTTCCCGTGATTCTCAAGTTGCCCAGATTGAAATCTGGAACCAGTATCGTAAAGGTACGGGATCAGCTGGAGCAAAGACACAGGAAGGACAATCAAAGGTTGTGCCGAAGCTTATTAAGAAACAAGCTGAGTGGCGTTACCCTGCTTTGTCTGAACCTTTCTTATCTATCCCAGACTTATTTAAAGTCTCGCCTGTAAGTTGGGAAGATCAGCAAGGTGCAATTCAAAATGGTTTAGTTCTCAATAACCAATTTAATACAGTAATCGACCGAGTTGCATTCATTGATGAATTCGTGCGAGACAATGTAGATAACGGTACAGCTGTTATTCGTGTTGGTTGGGATTATCAAACTCAGAAAGCAGAGAGAGAAGATCCTATCTATGCTTATGCTGTAGACGCTTCAATGATGCAAGCCTATCAAGAAATGGCTACAGTTGAAGAACAGAACCCTGTGCTTTTACAGAATTATCCCCAAGAATTACAGGATGGGTATGATATCTTTAAACAGACACAAACTCCGTACAGATTACAACAAACGGGTACTCAGATTGTTGAGTACGATAAAGTTATTCGAAACTGTCCAACAGTTGAGATGTGTAATCTCTCTAACCTTTACGTAGATCCTGCCTGTGCAGGTGATGTGAATAAAGCCAAGTTTATTATCTATAGCTTTGAAACATCATCTTCTGAATTGAAAGCGTCAGGACTCTACCAGAACCTGGATAAAATCAATGTCAGCAATAGCTCACCAATTACGTCAGAAAATTTCGTTACAAATTCAGATGATCCAAGCTACCAACCAGAGGGTAAGGCTAGGAAAAGAATTGTGGCTCATGAGTATTGGGGATCTTGGGATATTGACGGTACTGGTATTCTACGTCCTATTGTAGCCACATGGGTCGGTAACGTTCTTATCCGTATGGAAGATAACCCTTACCCAGATGGTAAACCCCCATTTGTAGTAACTAAGTATCGTCCGATCTCTAAGAAGTTATACGGCGAACCAGATGCTGAATTACTTAAGGATAACCAAGATATTATCGGAGCTGTTACCCGTGGTATGTTGGATCTATTGGGTAAATCTGCAAATGGTCAAACTGGTTTTACAAAGGGTGCATTAGACTCCACAAACAAAACCCGATTTAGTCGTGGTGAAGATTTCGAAATTAACCCAGGTCAGAATGCTCAGACTGCTATCCAGCAACTTAAGTATCCTGATATTCCTGTGTCAGCCCAGTACATGTTATCCCTCATGAATACTGATGCCGAATCCTTGACTGGTGTTAAAGCCTTTAGTGGTGCAGAAGGTATTTCTGGTGCTGGTTTAGGTGCAACAGCTGCTGGGGTACGTGGAGCATTAGATGCAGCTTCTAAACGTGAGATGGCTATTCTTCGTCGTCTGTCCAATGGGGTAGTTGAAATTGGACGTAAGATTCTAGCAATGAATGCCCTCTGGCTTAACGAGGAAGAAGTTGTTCGTGTAACTGAGGAACAGTTTATTCCAGTTCGTCGAGATGACTTAGCAGGTAACTATGATATTAACCTGACTATCTCTACGGCAGAACAGGATGAAGCCAAAGCTCAGGAACTGGCTATGATGATCCAGACATTAGGTAATAACGTTGATTGGTCCATTACTCAGATGATACTTACTGAGATTGCCCGTTTACGTAAGATGCCTGAACTGGCTCATAAATTACTTAATTACCAACCTCAACCTGATCCAATGCAACAGAAAATGCAAGAACTCCAGATGCAACTTCTGCAATCTGAGATTCAACTTAATCTGTCTCAAGCTAATGAGAACGGTAGTAAAGCAAATCTGGCTGCAACTAAGATTGGCACAGAGCAAGTTAAACAAGGTCATGTGCAGTCTCAGACTGATAAGAACAACCTTGAATTCTTACAAAGCCAGAATGGTGTTAAACATCAGCAAAGTATGGAATTGGAAGAAGCCAAGGGTAATACACAACTTGCAACGGAAGCTCTTAAACAGAGTGGCAATATGGCTGCAATTGGGCAACAACATAATATGAACCTTCTGCAAAACCATGCGAAGATTGATATGACCCATAAAAGTGCATTACAGCAAATGCGTGCTCAAGCATCTTTAGCACCTAAGCAACCTGCTGGTTCTAGTAAGTAATTTAAGTAAAACGGTAGGCAGATTGGATAATTTATTGTATTGTCCACCTGCCTACACTTAAGAGGTTTATATGACACCTTCGTCAGATGAGATTTTAATTGAAGCTCAACAAGCTAACCAACGTGTTGCACGTTCGGATGCTATGCAGCGTTTATTTTCTAATCAGGATTTTAATCTTCTTTTTAGAGATGATTATTTAAAAAGCCGAGTCATTGAATTAGTAAAAGCTCGTTCTTTACCTAATACTGATTTAGAACAAAATGCTAAAGAGTTAGATGCTATCTCATACTTAGATAAGTTTATAAGTGACATTTTGTCAGACGGGCCACTGGCTAAAGACGAGTATCTCGAAAAAAGCCATGCCTATGAACAATCGTTTATTAAGGAATAAAACCTATGAGTAACCCAGCTGAGCAACTACAGCCCCTGAATATTTTCTCAATGTCAGAGGATGAATTAAGCAAGCTTGATCCTTCTCAGTTTGAACAGCAAGCTCAAGCATCCCAAAATCCTGTGATAGAGGAAGAAGTAGATCCTGCTCTTACTGACCCGGAGAACCCAGAAGGTAATCCAGATAATACAGAAGAGACAGAAGATGAACAGGATGAAGAAGATAATGCCACTGAGCAAGAAGTTCCTGATGGTTCTGGTGATACTCCATCTGCTAAGGGTAAAACCCCTGTAGCCCCAGAAGCTGATAAACCAGCTAAGACTGATCCTGCCGCTCCTTCTGTGCCTGACTACAAAGAGTTTTATGAGTCCTTAATTGGAACTCCTATCAAAGCTAATGGTACTGATTTGGTTCTCAAATCCAAAGAAGATATCATTCAGCTAATTCAGATGGGTGCTGGCTTCCAAGCTAAGATGACTGCATTAAAACCAGTTCGTCGCGTTGTGAGTATGCTTGAGCAAAATGGTATTAAGGGTGAGGAAGCAATCGGTCATTTGATTGATCTGCATAATAAGAAACCCGAAGCTATTGCCAAGTTGGTTAAGGACAGCGGAATTGATTTGTATGAGTTCGACTTAGGTCAAGCTGATTCATATAAGCCTACGCACCAAGCCCCATCTGATGTGCAGATTGATACCGGTGATACCATTCAAGAATTAACCCAGAACAACCCTAATTTCACAGGGATGTTAAATAGTATTGTTTCTGAATGGGATATGGAAAGTCAAAATCATCTTGCTGCTAATCCACATCTTCTGCGTATTCTTGATGGTGAGCAACGTAAGGGTAATTACGACAAAGTAATCAGTGCTATTAAACAAGCACAAACTTTTGGTCGTGTGCCAGCTGGTGTACCAATGTTATCCCTGTACGGCCAATTCGAAGCTGAATTAAGCCAGGGTGGTTTACTTAATGCTGCTCCTGTTGCACCAACAACTCAGCAAGCTCCTTTGTCTCAGTTGAAACAAACTAAGCAACCTGCTGAAAATAAAAACCGTGCTCGTGCTGCATCTCCAAGATCAGTTCCAGTAACTAAATCTCCAACTCCTGCAAATATCTTTTCACTCTCTGATGAAGAGTTTGATAAGATTGATGCAACTCAATTTACTAAGTAAGAGGTTTACTCAATGTCTCATCAATATAATGATCCCGCTGGTGGCATTCCGTCCACGATTGGTCCACAGATTGTTAACCATTACTACGAGCGTAAAGCTTTAGTAGAAGCGAAGAAAATTCAATTCTTCACTCAGATGGCAACATCTAAAACCATTCCGGCTAATTTTGGCAAAGAACTGAAAATGTATCACTACATGCCTATTCTTGATGATCGTAACGTCAATGATCAGGGTATTGATGCACAGGGTGCTAAAATCGAAAATGGTAACCTATATGGTTCCTCTACCGATATTGGTTTGATTCCTGACCGTATGCCTTTGCTGGGCGAGAACGGTGGGCGTGTTAACCGTGTTGGTGCAACTCGTATCGAAATCAAAGGTACTTTCGAGAAGTTTGGTTTCTTCACCGAATACACTCGTGATTCCCTGAACTTTGATAGTGACCCAGATTTGCTGCAACATCTGAATACTGAGATCATGATTGCTGCATCTCAGGCTACAGAAGATGCCCTGCAAATTGACCTGATCAACAACGCCGGTACTATCCGTTATGCAGGTGAAGCTACTCAACGTAGTGAAATCAAAGCAGGTGACGTAGTTACTTACGCTGATCTGATGAAGCTGGGTATCGATCTGGATAAGAACCGTACCCCGAAGAAAACTACTCTGCTTTCTGGTACTCGTAATATCGACACCCGTACCATTCCTGCTGCACGCTATATGTTCATCGGTTCTGAACTTCTGCCAACGCTTCGAGCGATGACCGATCTGCATGGCCTGCCTGCTTATATTCCAGTTGAGAAATATGCTGCTGGTACAAGTCTGGCCGAGGGTGAGGTAGGTTCTGTTGACGGTTTCCGTTTCATCGTTAACCAGAATATGTTCAAGTGGAGCGGTGGTGGTGCAGTATTGGCCGCAGGTGATGATGCTGTGTATTACAACAACGGTACGAATTACGATGTACTGCCTATGTTGTGTATCGGTGACGAATCCTTCGCTACCATCACGTTTAAAACTTCTGGTAATAACGTGAAGTGGGAAGTTAACCATAAGAAACCTGGTGAGAACATTGACCGTCTGGATCCGTATGGTGAAACCGGCTTTATCTCTATTCGTTGGTTCTACGGTTTCATGGCTCTGCGTCCAGAACGTTTGGCACTGATCCTGACCGCAGCTAAGATGTAATACTGGTTTCCAGTTAAACATTAAGCTAAGCTACAGACCGAGGCTAAATACCTCGGTCTTTTTTATTTAAACTCAAGAGGAAACAAAATTATGTCACAGGAAAATGAAACTGAATTGCACCCAAATGAACTGGAAGCATTGAAGTCAAAAGCTACCTTTATGGGTATTACCTTCCACCCTAATATTGGGGTAGACACCCTACGTGCTAAAATCCACGAAAAGCTTAGCGGTGAAATTGTTAAGTCCGAATCTCCTGTTGATGAAACAGAAGGTCAACGCCGAAGCCGTATAGCCAAGAAAGCACGAAGTCTTGTACGTTGTGTTATCCATTGTGCAGATCCTTCCAAGCGTGAATGGCCCGGTGAAGTCTTTACTGTATCGAACTCTTTAGTGGGAACCATTAAACGCTATATTCCATATGGTTCAGAATCTCCCACCCATATTGAACAGTTGCTACTTAATACGCTGCTTGAAAAGCGTGTTGCAATTGGTACCTCCAAGCCAGGTAAGAATGGGGTTCCACGTCGAATCGTTAAATCGATTCCAGCTTTTAATATTACTGTTATGCCTGCACTAACCCCAGATGAATTGCAGAACTTGGCAAAAAACCAAGCTGTGCGTAATGCTACTTCTGACGACGAGTAATTAACCCTATGTCTAATGTAACTATTCAACAAGCTACATTGGAAGGGGAATTGGATATCACTGACCTCACTACCAGTAAACTTGATGGTACTGGGGTTTTTGATAAGTTACTTGAGACAGCAAGGGTTCACTTAGATAACCAATTTAAGCAGGGCTATATTCGTGGCCCTGAGTATGCAACGGTCTATCTGGGTATGTTCCAAGCTGTGCTTTCTGAGGCAACACAATTCCTTTTATCCAAAGAACGTCAGGCATTAGAACTCAAAGGTCTTGAGCTTCAAAATGAACTGGCACAGGCTCAGATTGACCAGATCCATGATCAGATGCAGAAAACACCACTTGAGATTGAACAACTCAAAGCAGGTACTGCAAATACTCTGGCTCAAACCGAAGGCGTAGTCAAAGAAACAGAAATGAAGCAATATCAGTTGGATAATCTATATCCTGCCCAACTGGCTCAGGCTAAAGCCCAAACTGATAATGTGATTAAAGATACGGATCTGAAACAGTATCAAATTGACTTCCTGTACCCAGCACAATTGGAGAATGCTAATAAGCAGAATGACTTGCTTGCAGCACAAATCCTAAACCAGACTAAACAACTGGATCTGTTGTCTGAACAGGTAAACCAAGCTAAGGCACAGACTCAGTACTATGCTCAGAAAGTAGTAACTGAGAAAGCTCAGACTGATGCCACAGTAATTGGTAATGGTTCTGTTGTTGGTGTTCAAGTTGACCTTATGAATGCCCAGAAAGATGGGTATAAGCGAAATGCAGAACAGCAATTTGCACAGATCATGTCTAACAGTTGGAACGTTCGAAGACAGACTGATGAAGATACCTCAGCTAACTCTACCAACTTGTTGGACGATGCTACAGTCGGTAAAGCCATTCAAACTATGGCTAGTGGTGTTGGTATTATTCTTACACCTACATAAAAGTAATGTAGTATACAGGGTGCTTCGGCACCCTTTTTTATTGGAGAGTATTAATGGGTTTATTTGGTGGTAAGAGTAAGACATACCGTGATGTATCTTTTGCTCGTATGATTGACGATGCATATTTGCCTGATGTTATAGGTCAAGCAATTATGAAATATATCCTTGATCCTACAAACACAGAAAGCATGACAGACTTAATGATGGAGTATGGTCAGAAAAGTTTGGACAAGTCCTATAATGCTATCTATCGCTGGGCTAAGAAACCGGGTAAATATTACTATGGTGTACCTGTTGCTGCTGAAATTAATGAATCTGATTTCACTGGTTCAGAACAACTATCTACAGTTCTTAAGCAAGTTTCAGGCCAAGCTAACTTAAATATTATTTATAGTCGTTTTGGGACTATAAATTACAGACATGGTGCATGGCAAACCGGTGTATCAACTTACGGGTATAATCCCACATCTAATGAACTCACAGCATTAACTGGTGCCGTGGGGGCTACTTGTTATCTATACGATATGCAGACTCATTTTGCATCCTCTACCTTACAGTGGGCAGTATCTGATGTTACTTCTCAATATGGGTTACCACCGCAAGGGGGACAAACACAGAAAAGAACACAAGATTACAGTAGACCAGATACCCCATATGTAGAGGATAAATCTGTAACTAATAACTTTGTTTTGATTGGTTATACTTTTAGGGGTACACAAACTATAACGCAGATCGTTACTACAACAACTGTAATTACTACAGTTAAAACCCCTAAGAATGATGGCTCAGGAGAATACGATGAAACAACTTCCCAGACTTCAAGTAGTGATACAAAAACAACTACTGATCTAGGAGGTATAACAATACCTGAAAATATTGTGGATGTTTCCCAAGTCTCTACAAATACCACAAATAGTACAGACTCTGATCCAGATAAAACTAATGAAAGTACTGACCCAAATGGTGTTATTACTGAGGTCGTTACTCAAGTTAAACGTGATACTTCCATTAATGTAACTGTACTGGATGTGATCGCTACAACCACAATTACTACAGGTAAGTACGATTTTGTTGCCCCTACTAATGTGGACACAGGTACGGTACTTGATGATGACGATATGGGTAATTACGATCCGGATGCACCCTTAGATCCAAGTGGTGAACCAGAAGGAAATGATCCAGACTTTTATCAGGTTTGTTATCAGTACACTGATGCTGGAGGTAAAATTCATACTGGTTATTTTACCTATGAATACGGTTCAGGAATCTACCCTAGCTTAGATGGAATTGTACCTACCCAAGTTGCGGATGCTGGCTCATACTTCCCTAGAATTTATGCACGTTTGGATGGTAATCGTTTAAACCAAGATAAGTACAAGGATACTGATGCTTATAAATCTTCGAGAAAACTGGGGAATAAACTAGGTATTCAGTGGGAGAGTATGGTTGATAGTTTACATGATGCGATAGGTTCTTTAGATAAAGTAAGGGATATTTTTATTACTATGTGTGTCCCTGCAAATACTACCGTTCCTATTGAGCAACGTTATTTATACGAGTACTTTAAGCTTTTATATAACCTATACAAACCTGTAGATCCTCCACCAAAACCAGGCAGTGAAGCTGAGCTGTGGAATGCACATACAGGTACTGGAATAATTGCAACAGATGCGGCTCTGTCTACTAAACTTTTCTTCGATGCAATGGGATTAAAAACTGTAGATGGTGTACTTACCGAAGGCGCATATCAGTCTGGTTACATGGGTGATAGTGCAGAAGGTAAAGCCCACCACTACTTTAGATTTCAAATCTCAGATACCCAGTACGAGGAAGTTCGTGTTTGGGGTCTAGGATCATCTGTATCTATTGGGGGTAATTGGCAAGGAGCAAGAACAACCGAAGAAAGTCTTATGGTTCCTTTGGACTATGCATTTAGAAATAGTTTTAGCCCTAAAGAACGTGAACAGCTTTATGCAAGATCTCTACATATTGCAATTACTACAGAATACACAGTAAAAACCAAATGGTATCAAACTGGCCCATTCAAAATTGTGGTCACAGCAATTGCTGTAGTTGCTTCTTGGTGGACAGGCGGGGCATCTCTAACCCTTGTAGCAGCCTTAACCGCAGTAGCTACAGCAGTTGGTATGCAGATTGCATTCTCTCTGGCTTCTAAGTATATCTTTAGTAAGTTGGGTGGGTGGTTTGCTGTGCTAGCTCTTGTAATTGCTGTAGCCGCAGCTGTGTATACAGGTTACGTTGCTGTATCTGGAACCACCGGTGCTTTTAGTTTAACGGCACAGCAACTAATGAGTGCTACAAATGTTGCCTTTAAAGTTCAACAATCTGCCCAGCAAGGACAGATGATACAGGTGCAAAAAGACCTTAAAGATATCCAAGATGAAATGGCAGATAAGAATGAAGAACTTAAATCCGCACAGGATCTCTTACAGAATCCTTCGAGTGGTATCCCAGATTCTGTCTTCTTATCAGCTAGTTCTGGTTTTTCTTATTTGGGTGAGACACCGGAAGATTACTATTCTCGTTCTCTGAATACTAATCCAGGTCTAATAGCTTTACCTATTGCTGATGTGTACTACGCAATGAGTTTGTCCTTACCAACGCCAGTATCAATTTTCCAGCAAATGCAGCAAAATAACGAAAGACCGTTTGATCTAAACGAAGACCTATACAATATCTAGGAGGCAGTATGAGTATGTTTGATACCCTGAATAATCAGGGATATGGTGGCTACCAAAATGGTTTGTCAGGTTTAGGTTTTGGTTCCCAAGGTTCTGGTGGATTTGATCCCAGTTCTATTTTAGGCGGGTCAAATGGAACTCAAGGTGCAGGAAATTCCCTAGGTACCTTTGGTAGTTCTCTAACTAACTTTGGTAATTCCGCTTCTGGTATTGGTGATTTATCTACCCTTCAATTGGGTCAGTTGGGTATTGGTGGTTTGACTGGATTAGCTAATGGCTATCTTGGTTTCCAGAATATGGGTCTAGCCAAAAGACAAGCAGCACAGGCACAGAACAATTTTAATACCCAGTGGAATGCTAATGTGAAGTCTACTAATGCTTCCCTATCTGATCGACAAGCAGCTCGTGTGGCAAGTAATCCTAATGCCTACGAGTCAGTTGACTCCTACATGAAAAAATATGGAATCTCTTAATGGCTACTATCCGTCCACAGATGATTGCACCCGTTGATTACAGTGGATCTAACCGCCTTCTTCAAGCTGCCCAGCAACAGATTCTGGGCGGTTTGGGTAACTTTGGTGATTTGGTTACTGGATTAAGAAATGATGCAATTAAGCAAAATACTGCCAGTGCTGTAGGCACTCTACTTGGTGCACAGAATCAGGGAGATTTAGCACAACGACAGCAACAAGTATCCAGCATGTTACAAGGTTATAAAGGTGACGTTGATGCTGATGCTGTTAACCGTGCAGCAGCTACAATGCCTGATACCTTACTAAGTAGAGCATCAAACCAGTTAGGTTTAACTAATCAGCAAAATCAGTTAGATGACCAAAATCTGGCAGGGCAGGCATACTCATTAATTGCTAAAGGTGATCTTGCAGGTGCATCACAGATTGCACAGAACATGCATGATCCCTCTAAAGTAATTGGGATGGGTTTGGATGCTCAAGCCAGACAGCAACAACTGGCAATACAGCAACAGCAACTTGCACAGTCTGGTTCTAATCAGGCTGCAAGTTTGGCTATGGAACGCCAACGACTCAAGATGCAACAACAACAGTACCAACAAGGTAGAGAAGATAAACAATCTGCCTTACAGTATATTTTGGGTGGGGGTTTACCTCCAGGAGTTGGAGGGCAACCTACCCAAGGTGGAGGTGCTGGGGCAGGATCTCCTCTTTCTGTGTCAGGGGGTATGCCGGGTACTGCAACTAAATTATCCGGTGCAGGACAAAAAGATGCTATTCAGAATGCATCTACTTTGAATTCACAGAATACTTCGCAAGATGATGTGTCTACTGCCGGTAAAAATAATCTGGATACATGGACAACTTCTAATGATAGTTGGTCAGGTAAGTATGGGTCTAGAGTCAAAGACTTAGCAGGTAAACTCCCTGGATTTACTGACCTTCCACCAGCACTACAGAAGAACCTTTTAGATATTGGACTGGAATCTTATAAACAGAATTCAGGTATATCCAATATGTTTGGTTCGACTAACCCTGAAAGTGCTGCGATGGATGCAATGAATTCAGCATTAAATCAGCATGGTAAAAACCAGCAGAATACGGTTACACTACAGTCCATGCAAAACCTGCTAGAAGCCCAGCAAGCGGAGGCTCAGAAGAGGCAGAGTTTACTACTCCAATACCTAAGATAATAAAGGATAACAAATGGCAGACACTCGTTTAAGTCAATACCTTAACGGTACAGCGTTTGCCTCAATGCCAGCCCAACAACAGCCTGCTAGTCAGGCTGTTCCTTCTTCTGCTAAACAGGCTGATGTTGAGAGTGCAGTAGACCGTATTACTTCCAATTTTGCAGCAACTGGAAACTTTCCTACTCTTGATGGTGAAATCTTACGAATTCAGGATCAGAAAGCTCAACGTGCTACAGCTGTTTCTGATTTTGAAAAAGCTGGTGGAACAGGTTATCTGCAAAATGCAAATCTCGAATCTGCTGATCCGTGGACTCGCTATCCATCACGTCTGGCTAACATTGCACAGGGTGTTGCTGATGGTATAAATAAATTAAACGTATCTGCGGGCAATGCAGGTAATTTCACACGTAACCTAATTTCAGATGCATTGGTACCTCAATCAGATGCCGATGCATTCCAACGGTCACAAGACCGTAATGCAAGTGTGCAGGCTAACTTACAGAATGCTACTGCTTTAAAAGGTATGGCTGCATTTGAAGGTCAACCGGGTGCTTATGATGATCAGGCTCAAGCTCAAGCTATACAAGCTGCTGCAACCCCTCAGATTTCAGAAGCTGACCAAGCTACGTTAGGCCGTACTATTCGTCCATTTAACTACATGGCTCAAGGTGGATTAGGTCAAACTACTGTAGGTGCTGCATTATCTAAATTGGCAGGTAACCCAGGTGAAGGTGAAGCTGCCCCTGCAAATATTGCTAATCCTCTCTTTGTAGATCGTGCTTCAAAGGAAGCAGAAGAAGCAGGTAAAGGTAAGACAGGTATTTCAAAACTGGCTTCAATGTCTGCTGCCTATCTGTCGAACCCCCTTGCAGTAGCACAGGGTATGGCTGAGTCTGTACCGTATATGGTGGGTGGCATTCCTGGAATGATTGCATCATCTGGTTTGTATGGTTTAGATGTAGCTCAACAAGCCACGCGTAACCTACAGAAGAATGATGGTTCTGTTTTACCTTCTGCTGCTAATGTTGCAACAGGTTTAGCTCTGGGTACTGTAGATGCAGGTTTAAACTTTGCTGAGGCAGGTATTAACCGTTTAGGCTTAGTAGGACGCTCTGTAGGACGTTCAGCACTAAGTCCTGTGACTAATGCACTTGCTGATACTGGTGCCTCCCGTGCTGCCTCCCGTCTTGCTCAGGCTGCTGCTTCTACCCCAGCTGGCCGTATTGCAGCAACCGCTACTGCACCAGTGCTTAATGCAGCTGAACACGTTGCAACGAATGCTATTACAGAAGGTCTGGTTTCAGGTGCTCAAAACCAGATTGAGCAACAATATGCCAAAGGTAAAACTGATTGGGATAGCCAAGGTAATGCCCTTGCCTTTGCTCAAGGTGCTGCGACTGCTGCTGGATTCTCTGCCCCAGGTATTGCACGTCAAGGTGCAGTAGCTGCAAGAGATGCTGCTGCCAATAAAGTTAATGCGGCCAATTCGGATTCAGCTAAGTTAAGCCAGACAGCTCAGACAAATTCATTCGAGGATTTAACTAATCCACAAAGTGACTCATATAATCCTGCTGCTGCTGTTAGAAAACAAGCTGATGTATTCCGTAACCCAGAAGCTACAGCTGATGATCATAAAGCTGCTACAGATGCTGTAGTAGATTATGTAGGTAACTTGCAGCAAACCCTGCCAATTATTAAACAGTACCAAGATGCTCATGTTGAAGCACAAGGTGTTGTTGATGATGCACAAAATAAACTTACACAACTTCAAGATGAAGCCAGTACTCTTTCTGATCCAGAAGCTAAGTTAAAGAATGTGTCTGATGTGCAATCTGCTAAAGCTGAATTAGCTGCTGCCCAAGATAAGATTTCACAGATGCCTCCAGTAGAAGCTCTGAATACCTTATCAGACCAGTACACTCAAGCTCTAGAACAGGTACAACCAGAACTGGAACGTTTTGACCGTGTATCTGGTCAGGCTAAAACAGATGCTCAAACTAAAACTGAGAATGTGGATACTCTTACCCAACCAGAAGAGGCCACTACTCCTGCTCAGCAAACTACAGCTGCTCGTGATGTAACTTCATACCCAATGAAGTACAGCCCAGAACAGTTGCGTACTATTGCAGATAACCCGCCAGCTAATATGAATGAAAGCCAAGTTAATGTGGTTCGTTCAGTTGCTGATGCTCGTGAAGCTGTTAGCGAAATTAAGGATCAGAAAGGTGTTACCAGAAGTATCATTAAAGATTCTAATGGTGCTGACCTTTCCTTACCTGATTACCTAACAAACTTTGCTACTGCGGTAAGGACTAATAATACTAAGCGTCAAGACCAGCTATCCACTGCGATGACTAACTTCGAACAAAGTCATGTACAGAAAGCAGATGCTTTACGTGAAGCTTTTGATGCTGTTAAAGGTCAGAAGGGTAAAACTGTTCAGGTATACAAAGACGAATCGGGTAACTGGAATGTCAATCCAGATAAGAAAGTTAAGGCTGCTAGTTCTATCGATGTGCATCTCAACTCTAATAAATCTAATGGTGGTTTAGGTCTCATTGATCGTGTAGCTAAAGAAGCCCAAGCAATTACAGCTACTCGTAAGGCTATGGAAGCTATGCAGAACGTTGATGCATCGGCTCAGCCTACTGCTACCGCTAACGCTACGCAGTCGTCTTCCCCTCGCACAACGGCTGACTTGTCTAATCTTGGTTTCACCCCTGACCAAGTATCCAATATGACTGATGCTGATGCTCAAAGAATCTATAACCCACAAGCGGAAGCGAGTGCAGAAACTACAAATCCACAGGCGAAGCCGGAGGATGCAGTAGTGCAGGCACAAGCTGATGCTCCTGTAATTAATCCAACACGTCCAATCTCTAATTCAGAGATCCGTGCAATGGATGAACCTACCGTACAGAAGCATCTAGCTACTATGCAAGAAGCTGCAATGGATAATAACAATCCAACTATACGTGACAACTTTAACCGTCTGGATTCAGAATTAACTCGTCGTTCTGATGCTGCTGAACGTATGACCCAGAATATCGATCGTCCTAACCGTAATGTGGTGGATAATCTTAACCCTACTAAACAGGCTACCCAGACAGTAGATGAAGCTGTTAAGCAGGAATCCAAGAACACACAGAATGAAACTGTTACCAATGAAGAGAATAATGACTCCGCTGAACCTTCTGTATTAACTGCCGAAGATACACTGGACTCTAATCCTCTCATTGCTTCCAAGGTTGAACTTTCTCCTAAACCAGAAGGACAGATTTCAACACTGGCTTCTAATGAAGGTCGTGACGCTGAACGTGCAAAACCAGCTACTAAGCAGAACCTATTGGTATCTAACTTTGTACAGGCTGTGCGTAAAGGTTCCCCTAACCCACTAGTTATGGTTAAAGACTTTGCATCTTCTATGCTCAAGCCTGCTCTTGCATCCGGTCAATTTACTGATATTAACCGGATGCTTGCCAGTCTTGTACACAAAGGTCATGCAGCCTCTAAAGCTCAGGTAGACTTATTGAAGGGTTTCAATACCTTCAATGATAAGTTACGTCCTCTTATTGAGGCGTCACTAAAAGCTAAACAGGATGTAACCACTCAACGTGGTAACAACTATGCAGACTTTAAGTATCAAGATCTGATGCAGTTTATGATGACTGATAACAACGGCAAAACTGACCTTGACGAGAATGTTAAGACTGCTATTGCTGCTGCTGCGTTTAGTCACATCGCTGAAAATGCTTCTGGCTCAATGTACAAATCACGTAAACAGTTCGCTGCACAGTTTGGTATTCAGGATGAAGCTTCTGTACCTACTTCCCTGTACAACCGTTTGTCAGATGCTGGTGATAATGCACAGGCTCTTGCACAAGATATTGGCCGTAAAGCCTATCAAATGCTTGGCTTCAAACTGGCTGATAATAAAGTAGATCCTAACCAGGCTAACAAACTCCAAGTTGCTCTGGGGGCTTATACTCTCCGTGCTATGGAAGATGCAGGTTTGATGGAACGTACCACAATTAGCAAAGCTGAATTGTTTGGCCTTACTAACTCAAATGTTGATGCGAATACCTATGTTCGTAACTTCATTGATGAAGCCAAAGCAAACAATGGTAACCTTCCAGCAAGTAGAGACACCTTACCTAATCCAGCTAAAGTAGATCGTGCTCTACAGACTGAGTTACGTGGAATTCTCTCAGCTAAGCCTACAAGCTCTGCCGGTGCGTCAACTGCTCCAGTGTCCTACGTTCGCTTTAAATCAGAAGTAAATCCTGAGACTGGTTTATTAAAACCAAGTGCTGAGGTAGCGGCTATTCCAGCACTATCTAAAGGTACCGAAGGTTTACTCTCTAAACTGTTCAGTTTTGAACCGAACAAGACTGACCCTAGTTTGGTTGCACCTAAAGAGCATCGTACAAATACCTTTGGTGATTTTAATCAGGAGATCCCTTCTGAGGCTAAAGACCGTCTTAACAAGATGGATCGTCAGGCTAATGGTATAAACGAGCCTATCCATAAAGCATTCCAGAATGCTTTGGCTTCTAACTATGCTGGTCAATTCATGCGTATTCTGGGTATGAAAGACTTAAATTCTGGTGACTTGGCTTATGCACACAAGAGCATTAAAAAGTCTCAGGAAGCCAAGAATAAGCAATTAGAAACCAGTGTTGAAGATGCAATGGGTTTCATCTCTAGACTGACTCCTGATGTTAATGGTCGTCTACAGAACTTCTACCTGCCTACTGCAATGTGGTCTAACCAACGTGTTGGTATCGCTGCTAACACAATGAATCCACAGGCTAACAAAGTGCATCGTATCCTTTCTGGTTTACGTGCCTTTGATACTGTAGTGGATACCACAGAAGGTAACTTTAATACTGATGGCTCCCCAACTCGTCTGGGTTTAGCTAAGGCTGTAATTGCCCAAGGTATGGAAGAGGTTCCATTTGGTAACTATGTAGATCTTGGGGGTCGTAGCAAACTACCAACTATCGACAAAGTTAATATGAGTACCTATCTGCCGTACTTTGACCAGTATGTACAGCAACCCCATGTTCAGCGTGCTATTCAGGGTATGAATGCACTAGTAGAAGGTACCCCTTCTCGTACTGATATGGATGCTATTGAGACTGCTGTGTCTGAGTTTGGTATGGGGCCACAATCACTTTCAGCATTACATTCACTCTCTCTAATCGATAAGGGTGGTAAAGCTACTTTGTCGATCGGTGGTGAATCTGATGGTATTACAAATGGCCCAATGATTACCCAATTACTCTTTGGTACCGGTGATACAGAGTTACTGGCTAAAGGTGGTATGTACACTGCTGATGCACCATATAACGATATGATCGATTATCGTAATGCACAGAAAGGTGACCTGTACGAAACGTTTGGTAATGCCCAGAAAGAATCCCTCCAGGGTGTTCTTGCTGAGTCCCCTAACCTTGTACCGGTAATGAATGCTCTTAATAACCTTAACCCATCTTTTGGTAATCGTTCCGGTGCTAAACCAGTTGTAACGAAAACTAACTATGGTGCAGGTGAGAATTCAGTACGTACAGCTACTGCGGAAGAGACTGAAACTGCAATGTACAAAACTATCTCTAATATTGCCAATCGCTTAGGTCAGGGTGATAAAGCTGGTGCATCTGAGATTGCTAAGAAGTTTATGGGTAATGTTCGACGTGCCACAGGGGATACCACATTCACTATCCCAAGTGATTTAGAGGCATTACAGAACTTTGATATTCCACGTAAGACTCTATCAGCTCTCTATGAGGCTGAGTCTCAAACTCGTGGTGAAGCGTCTGTTCGTGCGCTAAATAACATGTTCCCTGAGTATCAGGATACACGCAGTAAAATGACTGTAATTGCTAAAGCTGCCTTTACACTTTCAGAAGTACTGAATAACCGTAAAGCTCAATTGGCATTAAATGCTGCTGTAAAAGATGGAAGCATCCCAACTACTGCTGCCGGTAATCCTATATCTGGTTTGACAGTAGAGCAGATCCGTAACCTTGATAAAGCACAACAAAGCTACCAACCTGTTATTGAATCTTCTATGGGTGCTATGTCTTCTAACCCAGGCGATTCAGGTTACATGGCTGCTAAGTCTGGGAAAACTTATGGTGATGTAGCTTCACGTAATGAAGTTAAAGTTGAATTTGCTAAAGGTGGTTCTCGTACCAATTTTGAGGCTTACCCTTCAACTGCTGGCCGAACTGACCCAGGTGTTTCAATGTCTGCAATGGTGGTACAAGGCACTGATGCTAACGTGGCAACCAAGGTATCAGCCAACTTGCCTGCGTATAACTTCCATGACTCTAACGGAATGTCTATTCAGCATGTGGTACAGGGTGCTCAATTACAGAACAAGTCCCTGTTTGAAGCTGTACGTGACTACAACGTAGGTGAAGCATTTGAGAATGCTTTAGTGCGTACTGTGAAAGGTGTTGCTGATTCAGCTAATGCTCGTGAACTTACTGCTGATGACTCTAAGAAGATTAAATCTGCTATGAGTGATTTAGCTCGTGGATTAGGTTTACACCCTTCAACACGTCCTGCACAGGTAATGGAAGCAGTGTCTAAGTTTGCCATGATTACTGACGCATCTAAGTTGAAACTCATGCAGCAACTTACCAAGTATGGTCAGTACGGTTTTGAGGGTGGTACTTACCATGTCCCACAAAAAGACTTGAATGACTTGGGTAAACGTCATGCTGCTTTAAGAGCGAGCTATCAGGATCGCTTGGCTGCGGCTCGTGAATCTGTGAAAGGATCTCAAGTACTGTCCCCAAAGGCTGAGGCTGCACCGAGTAACGTAACAGCTATGCCAGAGGGCAAAGTACGTAAAACGTTATCTCAGGTGTTGAGTGCCAATGAGGCAGGAACCACAACCATCGGTGATTTAATGACACTGGTTTCTTCCCACCTACCGGAGGGCAATAAGCCCTCTACAGTAATGGCTAAGGAATTAACAAGTGTCATTCAGCAAATCGTACCGAAGGATCTAAAGGTTAACTTACTCAATGAGTTTTCCAATGACTCTGCGGTATTGGATGCACCACAAAATGGAAACTCTCGTGCTTGGTTTATGCCTACCAAAACTGGTGGGCAGATCAACATTCGCACTGAGGGTGTTACTCCAGAAGTGGTACTTCATGAGGCACTTCATGCAGCTACAGCACACGTATTGGATGCAGCTCGTCAAGATCCTAAAAAATATCCACAGGCAACTGAGGCACTTAGTAATCTAGAAACTCTGCTAGGCCATGTTCAAGACAAGTTAAAGATGGACTCAACTGATACCCAAAACCAGTTTAGCCATGCAATTGCTAATGTAGATGAATTGGTGTCATGGGGACTTACTAATCCCGAATTCCAACACTATCTATCGCAAATGACTGGTTTACCAATGGGTAACAGGAATCTATCAATCTTGCCTACAGGCTTGCGTAATTTCGTTACTAATGTTCTGAATGCACTACATGGATTTTTGGGGATTAAGACTAACGGCAAAACCATTACTGGTTTAGAAGCTTTACTGATGGATTCTGCAAGTGTACTGGCTCAAGCCAATACAACTCCATACTTTGATGGAGCCAGTCTGCAAATGGCTAATGCTGCAAATCAGGTAGGTAAGTATACCCATAAGGAACTTTTCGATTCACTCGGCAGCTCAACTAATGGGTCACATAACTCACCTCAATTTAAGGCACGTATCGGCGGACTGATGCAGGATGTATCAGATAAGCTCTACTCTGTGATCGGTGGTTCTCAAATCACAGGGGACAGCTCAACTAACTACACACCGGGCCAAGTTTGGGGGGAAGCTCTTACTACTGGTAAAGCTCCCTTCACAACCAAAGCTTTAGGTGCAGGGTTCAGAATGTCAGATCAAGAAGCCTTTGCAATTGAGGCAATTGAGACAACTGTAGGACACACACTTAACTCAGCCTTTGGTACTGCTGAGGGGCGTGAATTACGTAAGGCATGGGAAGCAGCACGTAAGAATATTAAACCAGAAGATTTCTTAACTGGTTCAGTAGCTAATGCAACTGCGACTGAAAAAGCTTTAGCACAGAAACAATGGGATCACCTGTTCACTATTAAGGATGTTGGCCCGGCGGATCTTAATAATTATCTGGCTCACTTTGCAGCTATGGGCCTGGGTCATGAGCAGACAAGTAATATGCTTAAGTTCCCTGCTAATGATGCAGTCACTAAAGGCAAACATGACTACAGCAATTTTGAGAAGGTTGCAGGGTACTTTAACCATGCTGTGGATTGGGTATCAGGTCGTCTCTCTAATACCAATGTAGGTGAAAATATTGATACTAAGTTACCTATCCTGATTCGCCAAATGACTGAAATTGATTTAAAAAATCGTGATAAGTCTACAGATAAATTAGGGGCTACCTTGGAATCAATTCAGCATGGTGCTGATAAAATTTCAGATGGTTTAAAAGCTGCTGCTGCTAAATTTGGTAATGCCAAAGGTATCGCTGATTCCTCAATTACCCCTGTTCGTGCATTGGCTGGTATTAGCAAATTAGCTGGCGAAGGTAAGATGAACCAGTTAACAAACGTAATCCAGAATATGAGAGATACCGTTTATCCAAGTAAAGCTAACGGTGAGATCATGTCTATCCTGAATGAATCCACTGTACCAAGCAAAGTACGCAGTGCTGCTGAACGGTTGAACCGTCTTACAGGTAATATTGAGCAACAACGTCAACGTTTCGCTGGTAGTGTTACATCCACTATAAATGAGATGTTTGAGAATAAAGGTAAAGACCTTACTCAAGATGATCGTACATCTTTAACTTATAGTCTCTTACGTACTGATGCCCATAGCTTACTAAACAACTATAGCTTTACAGACATTCACCAGTTCTTGACTGATGCACCAGCTCGTCAAAAAGCAATGGCTGATATGCAGAAGCAAGTAATGACTCTGCCAAATGGGGATGTTAAAGTAGCTCGTGCTAAAGCTCTGGCCTACTGGATGGTAAAAGGCATCGCCACCCATCCAGCAATGGCTTTGAATGCTGAGGCTATTGCCCGTGACTCAGGATTACCATTACAAGCAGATCCACAGGTTGATGCTAACAAGATTGAAGATATTGATTCGCTGGTTTCGTTATATGCTATTCATTATTCAGATCAGAAACATCTAAACCAAGCTGCCAATGTAATGGGTAAAGAATTAGCTCGTGGCAAGGATAATGGTATTGGGATGTTGATGGGTACCCATCGTGCACTGTCTACGGATGCTGCCTCTACCTTATTCTCATCCAACCCATTATCTATTCAGAAAGGTTATACCCCAGAGGTGACAAATCCTTACCATGATGTGAAGATTATGTCCCGTGCTGAGGCGGTGGAATCAGGTCTGGCTGCTTTAGGCTATCAAGAGGTATCAGAGGTGCACCCTGATCCAAATGTAGTTGGAGGTACAACCAGAGTAATGTATGTCACCAAAGATAGCGGTTATCAACGTATGGTGTCTGGTTCAATGAGCTTTACTGGTTTACAACGTAAAGGCTCAGATGCAATTAACGGATACACTGATGCAGCTGGCAATGACGTATCAAGAGCACAGGCTAAACAAACAGCCATTAAAAATGTTGTTGATCAAGTTAACCAGATGAATCATGCAACCTTTAATCCTGAGACAGTTAAAGTAAACCATATGGTTCCTGTACTGGATACAGCCGGTCACATCATGGACTTCCGTTACACAATGGAACAATCCAACCGTGACACGTTGTTAGATCGTAATAATGACTTTGCTGACCTGCTTGGAACGTATGCTGGGCAGTCTATTGATAAGCAACAGTCACCAAAACAAAACCAAGTTGTTCTGGATGCAGCCTATGAAGACTACTCCAACAACTATAAGTTAAACCCGGATGCATACATGCATATTGGCCCACAAGCTGCCACTGAACGCGGAAGAGAGATTTGGGCAATGCTGCCTCAAGACTCCAAGCAACATGCTGCTCAACAGTGGGGAGATGGTAATGGTATGTATATCAGGAATGACTTAGTGAACCTGACTTTTGGTTTCCGTAAGTACTCATTGGGTGAGATGTTTGATAAGGATCAAGACCAAAGGAACTTCGTAGAGTCAATGCTTACTAGCACACTTGAGGGGATCTTAGGGGTCAATGCCAAGGCTTACACTGTTAAAACTCAACGAGGTGTACATGAACTTATGAGCCTGTTCAAAGATATTGTAGTCGTTAGAAACGTTAAGACCTTAGTAGGAAACCAGATTTCCAACTCAGCAATCTTAACGGCATACGGTGTGTCACCAGTGGATAACGTTAAGTGGTCTAAAGAGGCGTTACAGTCTGGGATTTCGTACAGGAAAAACATGGCCCTTATCCTGAAATATCAGGCAATGCAGCGTGCTGGTGTAGGTGATTCCAATGTACTAGATCAACAGATTTTACAAGTCCAAGATCAGATTAATCGTAACCCACTAAAAGAGTTTATAGAGCGTGGAGCAATGCCAACTATTGTTGAGGATCTCTCGTCTGACTCCGGTGATTACACCTATGCTTCCAGTTTGAAAGCACGAGTTAAACCTTTAACAAATGCCATTCCTGATCCAGTAAAAACTCTGGTCAGATATGCAACAGTTGCTAAAGATACTCCGCATTATAAGTTCTTACATGATGCTACTGGCTTTAGTGATTTTATGGCTAAGTACGTTCTGTACAAACATGCTACGGAGAAAGCACGTACTAAACTGGATAATGATGCAGCATTCCAAATTGCTTCGGATGCATTCGTTAACTACGATATTCCTTCTACCCGTTTACGTCAGTTTGCTGATGATACTGGTTTGATGATGTTTACCAAATATCGTATCAGGGTGCAGCGTGCAATGTTCCATCTGTTAGGGGAACGTCCAGGATCTGCAATGGCACAAGCTGTGTTTATGGCTCGCTTCACAAACCAAGAATCAGCATTATCACCATTCTTTATGCTGAACTTAGGTAATCCGTTGAAGAGTTCAATCTTCCAGATGCCGGGAGCAATTCTACAACCATTCCCAATCCAGTTGGTCAGTGCAGTGATGTAAATGAAGAAGCCCTCAAATTACGAGGGCTTTTTTACAAGCTTCCAACCGGGAGGTACAATTCGGGATTTGCGTACTTCACTACCGCCCAAGTTCATAATTAAACTGGCTTTCTTTGGTGAGATCCCATGCACTGTATAGGAATGCCCATTAGGACATTGCCAAACTTCCTTAAGCCCAAACTTTTGCTCTGGCATAATTATACCCAATAAAAAGCCCTCATTTAGAGGGCTTTGTTTTTTCCAATGCTTCGTAAATTACAGCACCTATGAGAATACCCACAGATACTACGACAAAAAGGAATGATCCAAATTTGAAGATTAACCAGCAAATGGGAACTAAAATAAATGCAAGTAACATCCCAACAACCCCACTAATTAATCCTCTCATTGTTTATCCTTAGTCGAATTTATCGAATGGGTTATCATTGATAGCTGGCTCAGAGAAACCTTCTTTACTGGTTCCTGTGACTTGAGTCACTTCAACTTCGTTATTACCAAATAGATTTTCTTCTACGTTTTGAGCTGGATCTGCATCGTTCTGCAAAGCAAAAGGATCTGCTTTGTCAGCATCCGTAGCTGGTTCTGGGGCATCCTCGAAAGAAGCAAATGGGTTATCATTTACATTCACGTCTGCACTATCCAGATCTGGTTCTACAACCTCAATCGGTTTGGCTTCTTCAACAGGATTGTTATCCACTTCAAAAGGAGGTTTATCCTCCTCTTCTTTTTCAGTGGAATCAGAAGCGGCAGCGTTATCTGCTTCGATCTGTTCCTTCGTGCGACGAGAACGTTTACGTTTACTGGTTCCAGTATCGTCGCTCTCAGCCTGTTTAACAGCTGCGGTACCCACAGTGGATTTCTCAGTAACTGGTTTATCAGTATGACCAGATACCAGATCGGTTGCATCGAACAGTTGATCATCGGGTTCTTCTTCGATACCGAATTGAGCAACCAGTTCATTATTCAAATAACCCAAGCTTACTGATACCGGTGTATCTTCGGTAAGGTTCAGTTTGGTACGAATAACTTCAACCAGATGGTCACGAACTTCCAAATTATTAACGATTACGATCATTACATTATTCCTTTTCTGGCTTGAACCAGAAGTTTAAAGTTGTCTGTTTTCATTGAAGCGTAAATTGCAGCTACAGCATCAGCCATATGCTCTGCCTTACCTTCAATAACTCGTGTCTCACCCTTCTGGGTTATCATAGGCCAATTTGCATCAGGATGTTTTGCCATAGCCCACTCAATAGCTTCACGCTTAGTGGCTCTTGGCTTACCTGTGATTACCGTTCTGGTTTCATTAGCATTGACTTGGATAACAGGGATAGAGCCTGAGACATACACTCCAAGGATCCCCTGACAGATACCTGCCAGTAACGCTGCACGAGAGTTTTGAGATCCACTGGGTACTTCGGCACAGATAACATCTGCTACCTTCGCCCAAGGTGCAACGCCTTCAATTAAGGCTAATGCACGTTGTATGTCTTTACTACTCTGCCTTACGGCTTTAGAGCCATCCAGTTCGGGTGAGACAATCGCGAGACTAAGGAGTTTCAATTCCCCAGTTAAAACGTTATAAGTTGCTGCGGCTTGCCCCCAGTTACTACCAGAGGGATCCCAACCTACGATGTTAATTAACGGGTTTGCCACTTTCCGCATCTACCTTAACTGCCGTGAAAGGCAGTTCACCAATTTGAGTAATGGCGAATTCAATACCGGCAAGGAAGCAATCACGTTCACGACCTTCCAGTACTTCTATTTCACCCTTGGGATCAAGACGTACCGTCAGTGGAACCTCAGTTGGGAGATGACGAGCAGTCATGAGATTGTTCATGATGTTCACATACCAAACATTAACCCAGCGTACTAACTGGTCAATAGTTAAAGGTTTATCACCCAGTTTCTTTTCTTTGTCGCTCATTACTACCTCTGGTTTAGAGTTAAAACTACAGGGCCATTAAGACCCTGTAAGGTACCATTACATGAATGGGTTATCAGCTGGTGGTGCAGAACCTTCACCAGAAGTTGCAGAACTTCCAGCAGCAAACTGCCCCGTAGGTGCACCAGAAGAACCCTGTACTTTTCTAACCCAGTTATCAACTTGACCTTCGTACTTAGCTTTCCAGTCTTTGATGAATGAGCCTTCGGTTGCACCGGCACGGATTTCAGTTTCAGTACAGGAATCACGGAAACGGAAAACCTTATCCAGTACGTTTACACTTACGATGTCTGCCGTATTTACGTAGACATTTTCCTGGTTTTTAACACGCTTATTTTGTTCGCGTAACAGGATACCCGCTTTGAATTGTTTGCCTACAATATCCACCAACATCAATACTTCGGTAGGGATATCTTTTTTATCTTTGTAGCTGTACACATTGATAACTTTCTTTTCCATACGCTGAGATTTGATAGCCTTACCATCAGTAAGCAAACACAAAGCATTCATGGTCAGGAAGGATGACATGACTTTCATCTCACCTGTTTTTGAATCTTTGTACTCGTTTTCACCAGCAGCATTACTGATATAGACGCTTTCTTTATACGTCTTATTATCTGGCGTTGTTGCTTCGAGATTAACTGCCCATGCACCTTTTTCAGATTGGGTCAGGTAAAGCAACTTAACAGTCAGATCGTAAACATTGCTTGGCAGAGGGGTAAACTTACTACCACCGAGTGTGTCAGCATCGACAGCAGTTTTTGAGTCATATTTCATTTTGCCAAACGGGTTTAAATCGGTCATGATTTTCTCTCTTCTCTTTTAGTTAGCTACCATGATTCTCATGGAAGCCCAGTTCAATTAATTTTAGTCTTCTGGCTTCAAGTGCTTTCGACTGTTCGGTGAAAGACTTCTGGTAAACCTTCTTACCATCCATCGTTATTTCAGCTACCCAACGATTACGTTTTTTGTTAAACCAAATACCTTGCATACCGGATACAGTATTTTTCATCTGTGCACGGTTACGCATGTTTTGAAGAAACGTAAGGTCATTCAGATTTGAGATCCTATTATCATCTCGCTTATGGTTAGCGTGGTCAATTTGACCAGCAGGCCATTTACGATGATAAAGGAACCAGCAAATAACATGTTCAGGGTATTTAACCCCGAACACAGTTACTTCACGGTAGCCTGTAGATTTGTGCAAATTACCTGCACGGCTACCGACCACAACGCGTTTACTATGATGCTTGCTACACCAAGTAAGAGTTCCAGTAATAGGATCATATTTGAGTACCATATCCACGATTTCGGGCGTTAAATCCGCCTTTGCTATCTTCATGCATAATATTGGTTCAGTCGGTCAAGGACTAACTGAGCATCATTATCGATGAAGGTTTCAGCATCTGTGAACAGATCTTCTGGTCCACGGATACGCTCATTTACCGTCTTCTCTGTGACCATAGTTTGGAATACGTGTTTGTACCCCAGCTTACGTTCACGATCAGTGATAGTTAACAAAGGGTTCGTGTACTCTTCCAAATCACGCAATTGCACTTTTTTGGTTGAGATTACTTGGGAGAAATAGGATTCGATACCTTGGTTCTTCAAGGCTCCTTTAACCGGCACAAAGACTTCACGAACCATTTCGGTTTCGTTTACTTCATCTTTGGTATGGGCAAGGAAGATAACGTTCTTAGTAGATGTTGCTACCTGAACCTGCATCAGATTTTTAAAGGTCTGTGCAAACTGACCCCACGCTTGTTGGGTATTGGCACTGGTGAGCACTAACTGGCTTTCTACCATGTCGAGCCAATAAGTAAGGCTATCCACAACGATGGTATGAATGTTCGCCTGCTCAGGTTTTTCTGCCCAGATAAAAGCGTTAGCTACCAGACGAAAGTCAGAAATAATGTGTTCTTTGAAACCAGATTTGAAAGGTAACTTTTTACCTGACTCGCAGTTAAGATACAAAACACCAGACGGATTTTTCAGATTTTTTAACGCACGGGATTTACCCGTCGCTGACTTACCTACAATAAGTAGGAGCTTGTCATTTACAGTTTGGACTTGGCTCATTACTACGCTCTCCTATAGATGCCCCAAGATCGAGGCATCCCAGAAACATGCCCGGAGGGGCATTATTTAGCAGCTTTCTTCGCTACAGTGATCATGATACTGCCATCGATTTCATCGTTGGACAGTTTACCGGGAAGCTTACTGTTAGTGTCATACAGCATTGGTCGAATATCAGCTGCACTGTAACCAGCATCCACAAGAATCATGGCATAACGTAGAAGCATTTTATTGCGGTTACCATCACCCGTATTATTGAGAACCCAACGTTCCAGACGGTCCATTGCAGCCTGATCATCCATCTGCAACTTACGTTGTTCATCTTTACTGGTTCGTGGGATATACGGTAGTACATCGAAAAGTTCACCATCAATGTATTCGTAGGTACCTGGATTAGATAACCACTTCTTACAACGATGTGAACATTCTTCATCAACTTCAAAAGGCAAACTTGCAATGATGTTATTGACGAATTCTTTGTACTCTTTCGCATCCATCTTCAACTCATAGTTGAGTGGTAGAATGATACGATAACGGTTAGTCTCTGGAGTACTTCGCTTAGTTGTATAGAACAAAGCTTTATAGCCCTGTAATAACATCTTCGCTGTACTCATTTGACAGGTACCATCTACATCCAGAACCAGCATATTAAAGCCAGGGATCGCATTATCTTCATTGCGATAACCATTGGCTAACTCATGGTTAATCCAATGATAATCCTTGCTGTTTACCAACTTATGCAGGTCTTGGAAAGGTACACGTTTTGCCACGTAACCTGTAGTCATGTCCCGACTAAATGAAAGCAGACACTCGTTAAGGTTAGTAAGTTTAAGACTTTCCCCCGTTAAGAACAGAATACCTTCTTGGAAGGCACGTTTAACAATGATGTTGTTCTTATACCCGTAAGCAATTGCCATGCTAATCATTTCTTCACGGTTTTGCTTACTACCACGGAAGTAGGGCAGGTCTTCATCCAGATCTGATAAAGTTACAGATGATTTCTTTTCAGCCAGATACTTAGCCAACTTAACGTAAGAACGTTCAGGGGTCATAAGTTTCATAAATGCTGAGCCAGAGTCTTCGACAAGCTTAATAGCATTCTCTAGGAGATCTTGTGTAATTTCTGACTCTTCATCTACGAAAGCATATGCAGCAGCTAACTTTAAAACTTTAAAGTAGCGGTTGTCCATTTCACCTTTTTTGATTGTCTCGTACTCATTATATGCAGCACCGAGCTTCTCGCAATCCAGTCGATACTGGATTAGGTTAAGTAGGACATTTTTACTGATGCGAATTTTCTTACGCATATGCGTTTGATCAGCCAGATTCCCCAGACGATCTGATAGCTGTGCAATGTGGGCATTGGCATTAGCATCAAACATATTCTGAAGTAGCTGATCAGCAGTCAGGTCTTTACGTTTAGTTGAACCGGTTACAAAGCCGAAAATACAGCGACGTGCATAACCCATTTCCAACATATCAAACAGACGCTTCTCAGTATCACCACCATCGAATAACTTAGTAGGTGTACCGAAGAGAAGCATGTTAGTTGGTGTGGCACCATTCAATCGTTCATGTCGAACGTTTTCTGTGGTGGATTTAACCAGCTTTTCTTTAACTTTACCCAAGTCATACAACTCAAGGAAGGTATCCAGAATTTCAGTTTGACCGATCAGGTTTGCACCGATTTCATCAATCTGTAAATTGACTGCACCAGCATCACCCATAAGCAGCTTATGACGCATCTGTTTCACTGCTGGTGACGTACCTGAGTCAAAGCTATAGAGTAGACTACCCAAGCCTTCAAACTCTTTACGTACACGCTCCAGTTCATCGTCAGGGTCACTCTGTTTACGTGAAGCACGTTGAGTGGCTAACTTAGCCATATGAGTCTCAGCCTCAGCTGGGAAGACATATTCTAAGAAGTTCTCACGAAATTTATTAACAATTTCGTCTTCAATCAAACTCGTTGAATAGCCTTTACCAGTACCTGATGGTGATAGATTCATTGCATAGATATTGATAGGCAAATCACGGCGATCAAAGCCAGAGATTACTGCACGCATTGAAGATGCCATTTGGGCATAGTAATAACCCAATACAACTCGGAAGAACAAACGTTCTTCGTTCTGTGTTTTACTACACAGGAAGTCTACCAACCCTTCTGATAGGGGGTGATAGCTCATTTCACTTACTGGTTTTTTGCTAATCATTTTAGCCTCTAATTAACTAAATCACCGGATAGGATTAAGCGATCCTTCTGGGTACATACGGGATAAGCAGGGCAGTACGCACATGCTTTAACAAGGCCTGGGATCATTACAAGTTCCCCTACAGAACCGTCAGCAAGGAATCGTTCGACACCTTCTTTTTCATTGTCAAAGTTCTTCGTTGCTTTAGTTTTCTTCTGTGGATTTTTATAATATTTCCACACTGGATCAGAACGCCACAACTCGGATGCTGTACATTCAGGAAGGTCTAATTCAGCTGCATCCTTGTACTTCATGTACTGCTCAAGACGGTTACGTACATAAGCCTCTGTCTCTTCTAAACTCAAAAGTTCAAAGCGACGAGTTGCTGTTTTGTACTGTGGGTAATTAGCGTTTTGTTTAGCCATGAAACTTTGCCAGTCTGTGAAGATAAACTGAATGCTCATGGTATCTTTAGTGATGATATTTGGGTTAAGCCAGCGATAGATTGAACCCTGCAAAACGTAGTCTTTGTCTTTTGTACCAGACATAAAGGAAAAGGTTGACGTAGTTTTAAAGTCTTCAAGAGCACCATCACCTACGAAGTCAAATTTACCTGAGATACGGAAACCCATGAATTCCTTATAACTACGGAGTTCCATGTATACCGGTATGTCAGTTGCAGTGACAGTTTTAGGATCAGGGTTAATTTTGAACCGTCGGATTATGTCAGGGCTATACCCTAATTTTTCCAAGGCTTGTTTATGGTGGTCTGTCCATGCCCTTTCAATACCATCATGAATGGCAGTACCATTACGGGATGATAACAAGTCAGCCAGTTCGACAGTCATAAGTTCAGGTGGTACACGTCTGGACAATATGGCTTGTCGTAAAGGTTTCAATAAAGCAGTGGCAGATAAGGTACCCGGATCATGGTCATAATGATCCACAGCTAAAAATACAGCCATTGATAAAGGTATCTTTGCCTTATTTGTTATTTGGCTTTTCGCCATTTTCTTTCTCCTGATCAAACCAGATTAAGAATAGAAGGCAGCACACTGCATGGGAAAGATGATTAAATCCAGTTTCTGGATCTTTCTTCTCACCCTGATGCCAAGCCAAGATATGACGCATTGCTGCATCAAAATATCGGGTCTCCGCTTGGGGTACTTTCTTCCAGTTATCGAGTGCATATTTCTTTGCACCGAATTCTAGTACGGCTACTACGCTTTGGATTGCCTTCCAGGGCAACAAACTAAAACGTAGTTTGGACGAATCGTTTTTACGCCCTTCCTGAGAAAATAATTGTTCAGCTTTAGCTTCTGCATACGTTTTAGTTTCTTTTGGCTCCTGTGCCTTTAGCCTGTTAATACGAGACTCTAAATACGTAATTCGGGTTAACCATCTGAATTTTGACTTCTCTGCACTACTCTGATTTAAGTACTGATAAGCGGCACGTAACTCAGATTCTGCCCGTTTTAATTCTTCCGACGCCATAATTACCTCAGTCAAAAGAGTGGCCGGAGGGCCACCCTAAGTTTTGTTAAGCCTGACAAGCTATACATTCGTCTTTCACAACCACACCACTTCTGGAATAGATGTAATAGATGGATAGTATTTCCTCGTCCAGTACAGCTCTGGTAAGAAGGTCTGAGATCAACTCTTCTGAACCAGTCTCAGGTACAAAGAAGTTAATAGACTGACCTTGGCATAACCATTTCTGTCTCTGGCTTGCATAGCGTAGTAAGACATGTTGATCCATTTCGAATGCTGTTTTAAATACCAGCTTCTCATGCTCGTTTAGCCAATCTACGTGTTGGACTGAACCCACATGATCAATAATGTCTTGAATAGTCGCTTCTGAGTAAACACCACGTTCCTGCATTAACTTGTAAATCTCAGGTACTATACGTCTGAGATCACCGGCAGCAGAGCCTGCATCAAAGACCATTCCTGGATCTGGGAACCATGATTCAGATACACCACCCATAAGTAGGCTAGTGCTCTTAGTCGGGGCTAAAGCAGTTCGATGGGTATTACGTACTCCGAAACCTTCACACCATTCTGGCTCACCCAGCATCTGTGCTATATCAACTGATGCACGGAAAGACTCATCATGGATATGTTTGAAGATTTCATTGTTTAGGAATTGAGCATCCAAGGATTCATAAGGAACACGATTAGCCTGTAGGTATGTGCTAAAGCCCATTACCCCTAAACCAATCGCACGACCCTTAATAGTGAAGTCACGGACCTTTTCCAAACCTACTATACCTTTACTGGTTTTGATGAACTCAGAACAAAGGCAATCAAGGAATATCGTTGCTACATACACAGCATCTGTATTCTTGATCGTATCCCAATGCGTTAAGTTCAAAGAAGCCAGAATGCAACTGTAAGTGTACTCATCGCTTGAATGCAGCATAATTTCAGTGCACAGATTTGTTGCACGAATATACAGCTCTCGCTCTTTGTACATCACAGGACGGTGACGGTTAGCTTTATCAATAAAGAATAAATAACCTTTACCAGTCAACATTTTAGTATGTACGGCATCTCGGAAACGTTGGTTCGCTTCATCGTCACCTGCTTTTAGTTTTTCAACAAAAGCATCATTAATGACCCAACCATAATTCTTACCATTCGGATCTGTTTTCAAAGCATTGAGACATTCGTAAAAGTCTCCATGTTCAATATTCAGATAGGCAGCTACAGAACCACGTCTGTTTCCACCTTGGCTAACTTTAGAGGTACAGGTAAAGAAGTCATCAATAACTTCTTTTGCACCATTAGCCACACCACCTTTACTGATAGGTGTACCACGAGGTCGAATGTTAGAGAAATCAGCCGAGGTACCAAAAGCATACTTAGATAGGATTGCAGTTTCCCGTAGAGCAGAATAAAAGCTATCAATACTATCATTTACTACTTGCCCTGAGCACGAGACAGGCATACCACGAGAAGTTCCTGTGTTAGCCAGTGCAGGGGATGCCGGAGACAGAATACCTTTCCACATTAGGTTAAAGAATTTAAGTTCAAATTCAGCCTGTTTATCTGTAGGAAGGTGTTTAGCCAATGTATGGGCAATTGCTTGATGACGTCCACGCACAGACTCTTCACTACCATGTTGATACTTGGCAGAGAACATTTGGTATGCCTGTGTGGTATACCAGTCTGGTAGAAGGCCATCTTGCTGTAGCTGTTTGCGTTCAGCACTCAGTGATTCAAATTTGAGTGTGGTTGAGTTATCTAAGCCAGTGGGTTTAAAGGACATTAGAGCACCTCTGGTTTCAGATAGCTGGTTAAATTCTTCGCTGGTTTGCTAATTTCAGCAGCCAGATCAGTATTAAATCCAAGCTTATGTTTGGCCCAATCACGGGTATATTGCAGAGCAGTACCGGCGAAGAAATCGACGTACTTATAGGTAGAAAGTGAGTTGTAGAACCAACCACTAATTACACCATTCTCTTGCTCAAACATACGAGGTGCACCAAGACGTTCCAGTACGATATTGGTACGGTCACGTACAAAGTGCTGCATCTCTTCTTTAGTCACGACACGAATTGTTTCTGGTGCGTGTGAAAAGATACGTTCGATCATTGCCAGCTCATGGTTACAAACGTCTTCTGCCATACGCCAAACTTTAGTTTGAATTGCTTCAACCTCAGCTTGAGACATGGTGTTGTTTTGAATACGTTCTTCCATAGCAGTACGGAATAACCAAGCAGAGAAAATAGAATGATAGTTCTCATCTTTAGCTGAGCCATCAATGCCATTAACGAAGTGTGGGATCATATTGAAACCACGGGTATTAAAGGATTTGAAGTAGGCAAATGCGGAGAACAACATTACCCCTTCAAGGAATGCCAGTGCAGCAGCCGCTTCCAATGCGTCACCTGTTTCAGCTTGTTTACCAATCCATCCAATATGCTTAGACAGATCTTCATCACGCTTCCACTCGGTATAGAACTCGTCTGTAGCCAAGTCTAATGCCTTGTTAATCAAGTCATAGAATGGGGCATGAGAGTTTAACTCTACCATTGAGAAAACAGCACAAGCACGCTGAATCTCTGGACGTGGGAATAAAGCAGCAATACGGCCACCCCACATCTCTTCACCACCAATCATTAACTCATACTGAGTTAGTACTGATTGGAGAGTCAGGATACCCTCACGCTCGCCTACAGACAGTTTGTTGTGGAAGTCGGATACGTCTTCTTCAACTCCCAGTTCTTCGGCAGGCCAGAATATAGCCATCTGGCTTATAGCAGCTTGGGTAGCAGCGGGGTATGTTTCAACATAAGACTCTGTAGGAGTCTCAATACGGGACTTTGGTTTGGTCATAGGTTACCTGATGGGTTAGGTATGGAAGAAAGGGAAAGGAAGCTTACAACATTCTCCCATTCCCACGGAAACATTTATTTACCCTATGACCGGGTGAGTGCTGACCAACTTACAGGGAATAAGGGTTCCACAAGTCCTCTGACCAGTCCAGCGAGTTCTTGGATTTCTTGTTGTGCATGAGGGTCAGATCGTTTGTTGTAGAAGTTAGCAAAGGCTAGAAGATTTCCTGTCCAAATCCAGTTAACCATTGCACCTTGTGGCAAGACCAAACGTGCTTGTTCTGGAGCTATGCCATCTGCAATCATGCGTTCATACAAAGCTACGGCAGAGTTAGTTTGCATCTTATACTCATGTTTCCAATGTTCGTTAGATTCATGAATACCTGCACTACCTTGCTTAATACTTCCTTCTGGTTTCTCACGAAACTCAGGGATGAAAATTTCAGGCGTGGCTGAAATGTATCGGCGAGATTCCTCATTCTCTACCAGACCTTGCTTATGCTTAAAGCACTGAGTGCGAATAGGAATAGGGGCTTTCATACGCATTGTAATTGCGGTATGGGCAAAGGGTGTCCAATGTACTGCTTGATGACGGATATCGTCATAGAGCATTTCTGCACAGTCTTTTGCACACTCAATATTATTAACTTGACCCATGTAACCTTGAGCTAACACACTAATAATATTTTCACGATCTTTACTGGTTACACCGTTAGCCAGAAAACGAATAAGGCTTGCATCTTTCTCTGGGGTACTTTCTTTTATCAATGTACCAAAAGAAATACGTGCAACATTTACCACGCGTTCATCATCACCCATGTGATCGATATACTCAGCAATTTGCTGTGACATAACTTTTTCCTCGTTAGTTACTTCATAAAAGGGCAGGGAACTGCCCCAAGATAGAAAAAACATATATCATACGTTTTATCCAAATTAGTGAGGTGTTTACATGTTAAAAAATACAACGGCCATTGATGTGTACCTTAAAAATCCAAATGGTACTCCAATGACCTTTACTGAGTTTGCCGTCAAACCAGTTAAGACCGGATTCTATTCAGCTTTCGTGGGATTGGTTGAAGATAAAGAGATTCTTTATCGTACTGATAATAATGGCTATGTTCGTATTAATCTTTGGCCTCTTCCCTTCCCTTATATTCTTTTTTATACCGATGAGGACAATGAAGAGAGCAAGCCAGGTAAATTTTTATTTTATGTTCCTGATGTAACCACTGTGGTTAATCTTCAAGACTTGCTGGTTGTTCTTGCGGATAGTACAGATAAGTACATTGACACTGTGTTACAGCAAATTATAGATGCCAAGGTTAGAGTTCTGGCTTCTGTAGATACAGCAACACAAGCAGCAAGTTCAGCTACAGTGGCTTTAAATACTGCAACAAGTACAGTGACTGACGGAGTAGCTAAAGTTGTTTTAGCTCAACAGGCAGTTTCCGAGGCACAGACGGCAATAACTAAACAGGCTGCAAGTATTGCAACCACCGTTAACCAAATCCAAGTAATGAAGTTACAGAATCGTTTAGTCCTCGGATCTTATACATTGTGGGTAGATACACAAGGTAACCTTCGAATCATAAACGGTACTCCAACTACAGATCTTGATGGTACTATTGTTGGCAATCAACCAGTTTGAATTAAGGAATGTCTATGTGCTCAAGATGTGGGTGTAATCCGTGTGGGCATGTCCCACCATTTAACGTTCTGGATCAAGCAGTTCAGGATGCTTTAGCAAGTCGAGTAGTAGAACTTGATGGCCTTGCAGCAGACAGTAAAGAGTCTGCAAAAGAAGCAGGGATATCAGCAGATGCAGCGCAAGCGTCAGCTGTAGCAGCATCTGCGTCAGCTACAAATGCCCAGACTTCTGCTAATACAGCGTCAGAAATTTTAACCTCAGTAACGGATGCAAGTGCAACTATTAATGCAGCCGTTGAACAGGTTGAAGCTTTAACTGAAACCCTTGAGTCTGAAATTGCCAAACTAACAACTGCCCCGTTCTACCATATGTGTTTAGCAGGTGAACAGAACGTTGTACTACCAGCAGAATTTTCCACATTCAGTGTTCGATCACTGTATATTGCTGGCGTCCGTCAAGATGTTGGGTATGACTTTACTTTTGATAAGCCTACCCAAACTATTCGTTTATCCAATGCAATTACGGCAGATGATATTGAAGATGCTGGCATTGATGGTTTACGAATGGTGGCTGTGTGTGATAATTACAATTCCGATGATGCTACAGGTATTGCTACGATTTTAAGTAGTACGGGTGGTGCCAATACTGTTAATACCTCAACAGGTAAATCAGTACAGGCAGAGTTGGATGCAATTAAAGCTCAGCTGGCTTCATTGAATACTTAATAGAAAAACAAGAGGTAATATGAATACTTCATTTAACCAGCCTAAAGGGCCGGTATCCAAAGAGTCTAACAAACAAGCTATTGCACGTTTGTTGGGTATCAAAAAATCTCAGGTATCTTATCTGACTACTGCGGTAGCTATTGATAGCTTCCAAGTTTTATTTGAACCATCATCTCAACTGGTTTTTTGGCGGGGGGATGCTACCGGTATTCCTTCTACATGGACTGTTGATAATGGTGTTTGTACCATTACAACTTCTACTGGAGTCTATTCACTTTATGCAGCTTATGCACCTGCTCAGACTGCTCCATCAACATCAGAAGCAATCTCAGTAGATGATATGACTGTTACCAAGGGTAGTTACGATGTAATCCCTTACCCAGATGAGTTACAAGCAGTTGCAGCACACACATTTGGGGGTTCCAAGAATACTGGTACTGTTTTGATAGATCAGTTATGCCGACCAATCTTTGCTTCTTCTGTGGATGGTATGCCTGCTGGTGAACCGTTGATGGGAACCACTGCACAAGGTACCGGTTATTTTCGCGGACCCTATGAAGATGTTCTTGTATCCTTCAACGTTGCAGGAAAGGCTGATCCAGACAAGACATATAAGTTGTTATGTTCTACCGATGAGGTAACTAAACGACCACGTTTTGCTATGGTTCATCCACGTACTTATGACAAAGAAGGGTTAATTACATTTGACCCATTCTTGTACGCATATGGTACCCCTTTCCGAAATCAGGTATTGGAAATTGCATCACTAGGTTCTATTGGCTATGGATTATCTAAATCTTTTGATGCCGGTTTCCTATTTAATAACCCTGGTATTCGTTATTACAAAGTTGCAAGTTTTAATAACCCAACCAACGTAGGCAACGCATCCTTAACTGCTAAAATCGTAATAGGTAACTGGGGTTCTTATGCACAACGTTCATACAATTTAAGTGTGAATGCCCAAAATGCTAAAAGCCAAACTGTTACTAAAGAAACTATTAATCAGTGGCTTCAATTTACTTGTGATCATGGTCGTCGCGATGCCAGAGTAGAATCTTCTGCATTGACACCAAGTATGGGTATTGTCCAAGTTAAAGATGCCCAAGGTAATCCCACTGGTGTATTCGATGTGTATTTAAAACTCCCAACTAACTCACGTTTGTTTAGTTGTACAGTTTTGAACAATGGTGATGATACTGTCATTAGTATGGATTGGACACTGGCAACAACTCGTTATACTGATTTGCTGTCAACTGAACCGACCGGTATTGTCTATGCTAAAACAGCATGGCCTTTCACTTCTAATGATACCATTATGCTTAACAATGGTACTTTGGTTCCATTTATGGGAAGTGCTGTATTACGTGTAGGTGCAACAAATATTGCAACTAACAGACCAGACTTCTTACAGACTCCATTTGTTTCAGGAAGTGCCATTCATGCATATACAGATGTAAGTGCATCTTTGGCTGCAATGACTGTTACACAGAATGCGGATAATACCTATACGGTTACAGGTGCAACACTTACTTGGAATTCATTCCGTAGTAAAGAGCCTGTCCCATTCAACTCTCAAAGTGCTGGTAATACTTTCATCAAGCCAACGTACTATTTGGTATTTGATGCTGTGGATGCAACCGCAAAAACATTTACCTTCTCGATCCGTACTAAGGTTACGACTGCAACTGTGAATTCCACAGTAACCCCTAATACGGTATCATTGTCTGAATCTTTGAGCGCCCCTATCGCAATTCCTGCGTATACCTGGGCTGACTTTGAAGTACGTTGGTAAGAGGGCTACCCATAATGAATTATTTATACGTTAATCCAAAGTCACCAACGGGTGTTCCTGAATTGGGTACTATGGCAGCACCATTCCGTACTATGAGTGCTTTGATCGCAGGGGGTATTACTCACCCCTGTACCATCTTCTTAAAGCGTAATACTACGCTAGTAGATGATGCTAATTTTGGTACTACTATGGTTAACCCTACTAGTACTGAATCTGTGATCATGCCTTATGGTTCTGGACGTAGACCACGTTGGTTTAAAAAATCTACCTCTGGTACGCATATTCGTATGGCAGATGCACGCAACTGTCGTATCAAAGGTTATGATTTACGTGAGAGAAATGATCGAACTACTGTGAACAATGGTGGTAGTTATATTGATATCACTCTTGTGAATAACACTGCTCAAGCCATTGATTCCAATGTCTGGATTGATGATGTTAACCTTACAGGACCATCGCATAACCGTTCTGGTTTAGTAGGCGGTAATAAGTCTATTTATATTCATGCAGCAGATGCTAATACCAACCGTGTTAATAAGTTTGGTTTACTCAACTCTAAACTTCGTAATTTGTCTCGTGGTGTTCAGTTACAGGGTGTAGATCTTGCTGATGATAAAACGGATAACTCCAAGGGTACATACTACTCAAGAGGCGTTGTTGTTCGTAAAACTGCCTTTGTAGGTATGAGTAATGGTGCTGTCTGTTTTGTTGGTATAGAGAGTCCTGTTAGTGCATACACCACTGATGCAGACCAATCAGGGGCTTTCCGTTGCACTTACAGTTCCTACCGTTGGGACAGATATGATGGCACTACAATTCGTCCTGATGCAGCATTCTGGACATACCATTGTAATAATGTCATGTTTGAACGTCTAACAGGTGGGGGTATGCAACCTACTGAGGCTGACTCTGAGTTTATTGACTTTGACGGTTTGTCATGGGGTTGTGTAGCACGTTTCATTGTTTCTTATAACAATGGTGCAGGTAGCTTGTGGATCTCTACAGATAAGCAACCTCGTGCAGCTTATTCAGACTATAGTACGGTATACACTGAGTTTGAATGGTATTACACACGAAGAAATGGATCTGGTAATAACGTCATTGAATACTCAATTTTCTATAATGACGGAAACCAGAAAGCGTATGTTAATCCAAGTACCTCATGTGCTTACCATCGCTACACAGGTTATCAATATGGAAACATTGTTCGCAATGTTGTGCATATCAATACTACTGCGGAAAACTATCAGTACATTCTGCATGACTCCTTTGCAGCAGTTACATCACAGGTACCTTCTATTACCTTTGATAGCTGTATGTTCTACTGGTTGTACTCAGTAAATACTGCAATGGTTTCAGATACAGGAAGGCTGAATTCTACAACTTTGAAGTTTGTTAACTGCTTGATTAACTCTAAAGTATGGGCAACAGCAGACATTACGGCTATGCTTGCAAACTTAGGAGCAGTTGCTTCATTGACTGGTACTTTAACGGGTGATCCACTGTTTGAATTTGTACCTACTCAACCATTGGTAAGTTTGGATGCAGCTAAGTTAATGAACCTGTTGTCTACTAGTCCTTGCTGGGGTGCAGGATCACAATCTACCTCAATGGATATTAATGGTAAGCAACCTAAAGATATCTTCTGGAGAGCACCTTCATGAATTACAATGATGCTTTAGTAATTGTAAATACAAGTGGCACAGTTCAACGTCCCGGTTCAGCTTTCACTGTATTTAAAGGTTCTGTTACTTTCATCTCGATCAGTAATGATGATGCGGGTAACATGGTGGAAACACCTACTCTAATCCAGGGGATCATTCGTAAAGAGGGTAAAGTGTACTCTAACTACGAACCTTCCCAAGATGACTTAGATGCAAGTGATTGGTTTGAAGTCTAAACTTTAGTAAAAGTATAAGGCTCCTTCGGGAGCCTTTTTAATGGAGAGCGTAATATGAATACAAATCGCAAAGCGTTCTTGGGTATGCTCGCTTGGGCCGAAGGCACGAGTACGAGCAAATACACCAAGAACAATGGTTATGACAAAATCGTTGATGGCATTAACTCACCTAAAATATTCACGGATTATTCAAAGCATCCTAATATTCTGGTTCAAGTTAATGCCACCTTGAAATCTACGGCAGCAGGTCGTTACCAATTGTTGTATCGCTATTGGCAACCCTATATCAAACTTCTTGGTTTGACTGGCTTCACGCCTGATGTACAGGATGCTATTGCCATCCAGCAGATTAAAGAACGTAAAGCTCTGGATGATATTGACTCAGGTAACATTGCTTCTGCTATTGCTAAGTGCTCTAACATTTGGGCTAGCTTGCCGGGCAATACATATGGTCAAAAGCAACATCAAGTTGATAACTTAATTGACCAGTATAAGAAACAAGGTGGTACTCTCGCATGAGTTTAATACCTCAATGGAAACTGGCGTGGCGTTGGTACTCAATGCACGCTCTGGTAATTGCAGCAGCTTTACCTTTTGTATGGGATTATCTACCTACAGGGTATGAACCACCTGAATGGGCAAAGCTCACTATCTCAGCTTTAGCTGGTATCTCTGGTTTAATTGGCAGACTGGTTTTGCAAGAGAAGCCAGTAACACAGGAACAACAAAGTGAAACTGAAAGTAACAATAACCCGACAGCTTAAGCGTATGCTTATTCTGATCCCACTATGTCTTATGGCAGCTTCATGTACTGAGTTATCAAGGGTTTCTTCTAATCCTACTACCTCAAATAGCTGTGGTAAGACCCTTGAATTCAAGAATTTAACGGAGTACCCAAAGTGTGAAGAGTGCGATAAATCAGTTGATCCCACTGTTCTTAAAAATTATATTCAAGAACAGAAAAATTGGGCAATCAGATCAATTAGTATTACAACCTACAATTCAGCCATTCGCGATCAGACCATTGAATGTATTAATCACTGATTCTATGGCTCTAACAACTTTTAAACCAAAAGAAGATAAAACTATGTCAAACCTAAACTTAGCTTCACTTTCTGCAATTCTTGGGGGTATTTCCTCTATCTCATCTGGAGTTGTTACTGTTGTCAGTAATGGTGTTCAGCTTCTCACGATCCTTAAAAGTGCGGTCGTTAAAGTAGAAGACCAGTTCAGTTCCCTATCGGGTACTGGTGCAACGAAGAAAGAAATCGTAATGGGTACACTGGCTGTCGCGGCAGAAGTGCTGGGCGAGTCATGGGAGTCCATTAAGGCTTATTTCTCTGCTCTGGTTGATTCAATTATATCAGTCTACAATCAGGCTAAACTGGTGTTGTCTCAGGTATTAGTTGGGCCTGTACAAACTATCCTAGTGGATGCTGCACCCGAACTTACCCCTGTAATCGAGTAGGCAAAACTGTAGGTATTCAGGTACACTAACTACCTTGCATATCTTTTTTAAATTGACGAAGAGGTTAACTATAAATGGCTGATAAAATTACTTTGAATGCCCTAGACGAACAAGATGGTGTACGTGGTACCGATCCTATCGGTAAAGATGTCCCTACTACTGACGCTATCGTCCGTGCTGGTGGCGACTTCCTTTATCTGAAAATGGCTGGCATGATTCACGTTAATGACGCGATCATTGCTGCTATTCAGAAGGGCGATTTTGCGGGTGCAGTCAGTGAAGCTACCACTACTACTGCCGGTATTGTTAAGAAAGCTGCTACTCAGGCCAACTCCACCGCTACTGACGTTGCTGGTTTGGTTGCAGACTTTAACTCCCTGCTTGCGAAGCTTAAAGCTGCCGGTCTGATGTAATATCAGATATTAAAATAGAAGCCTCCTAAGTGGAGGCTTTTTTATTGCTTAGTCATTACCACCACTGGCACTTCTGAACTTCTTTATGGTGTATAAATGATTTGAAGCCAGATGCCCAATGCTGCGATTATAAGTACGCTCACCTTCTAAAGTAGCGTTTCTCTCAGCTATCACTTCTGGCTTCTGGTTCAGCTTTTGTAATTTCCTTGAGCACTTACCGTGCACTCTTCTATTCCGGTGTTGTCCACAAACTGGACAAAACATTGGGTGTGACCAAATCATCTAAGTATTGCCATAATGTCATTTGCATCGTGTCGGGTATCAGCATTGGCTGCGATATTTCTACGTGCAATCAGTGGGTGAATTTCAAAACCACTGGCCTTATATAAATCAATAAGAGCAGGGGCTGAGCTATTGGTAATCATAACTTTAGCTCCACGTTTCTGGGCATCTAAACAACATTCTACCAACGATCGCTGGTGGTCCATTGTGAAGGTACTTCCTGTGTATGTAGTAAAGCCTTTCTTACCGGGTAATGGTTCGTAAGGTGGATCACAGAATACTGTGTCATCCTTTCTCACCAGTTTGAATACCGATTTAAAATCTGCACTGAGTGTTGAAGTACAAATGTTTAATTGCAAGTACGTACCAAGTTCCTCTTCGGGAAAGTATGGTATTTCTTTCTGTCCCCAAGGCACATTGAAACCATTCTTGCTATAACGACTTAGGCCATTAAAACAAGTACGATTTAGTACTAAGAAGAAAACAGCTTTGCTGAAAGAATTATACTTACCTGAATTAAACTGGCTACGAAGCTCAAGGTAACGTTGTTCTGAGTTAACCCACTTCTGTAGGTCTTTGGCTGCAAGGATTAAATCCCAGCCTTTCTGACCCACTAGATTTTGATATATACCTATCAAGTCTGGGTTCAGATCATTTACCAGAACATCAGTATATCCTGCATTCATGAAGATTGAGCCAGCACCTACGAAGGTTTCTACCAAACGTTTACCCTTTGGTAACAGAGGTAGTATCTGGTCTAACTGGCTTCGCTTGCCTCCTGCCCATCGAAGGAATGGTGTGATCATTTTTACCTCAATTAAAAAGCCCTCCGAAGAGGGCCAAACTTACTTAGGGTTTACATTACTACCAGATAACAGTTTAGCCTCGATAATATTCTCAGCATGTTGCAGGATACGCCCACCAAGGTGAGCACATGCACAGGTGAAAATTAACCTTGTGATGCTATGTGGCATAGAATCTTGAAGGTTTGGATAGGTATCCCAAGCAAGGAAACCAACCAATACAGCTGCACCCACTTCTGTTACAACCCAGAGTAGAGGCAGTCCTGTTCCTTTGAGAAGTCTTCGACCAACTGAGATAAGGCCACTTGTTAAACTGATAATAATGGCTCCCGCTACTTGTGCAAAATAACTGGGTTCATTATCAGGTGTCATCTGTACGCGCTCCATTTTTAATATAAATGGATTGTACACAGCTCAGACTTATCTGACTATATTTTACCTTACGCCAAGCGTTGACATCAGCACACTACTTTCACTCAGAGGAACCAGATGGTAAAAGTTAAATTTAGATTTTGTTGGGGCATCACTGAAAGGATGAGTAAACGTATCCGTATGCCTTGAAGTGAGTAGAAAGACTTCACCTTTTTCATCTAGATCCAACTCCTGTACGTATGGGGTATTGAATATCTGTTGCCCCATATCGTAAGTTTTAAACCGTAAGAATCGCCTAGCTCTATTCTGGTATATTGCTTCTGCAATACCTACATAAGTTACTATTCTTCCATCTATACAAATTATATCCGAATGCTGCATCAATAATTCGACAGGAATACCCATACTAGTTACCCCGGATACGCTTGAACTCTCCTAGTAGTTTTTCATGGAGAACCGATCCCCACGTTATCACTTCCAGATTTTTGAATTGAATTAGACCAAACCTACTTTCTGCAACAAGTTTTTCAAGTTGAATACGATCAGAGGCATCGTATTGATGCAGCCTGATAGTCTGGTCAGGTATACCAATATCCCCTGTGATTTTACCTGCAAAACCTTGGAGGATATGATTACCCCATAAAGGAGTGAAGGGCTTACTCAATGATAACTGGCTTGGAAGACTTGATGTACCATCCTCCAGATTAAGATGAATACCATCACAAACCAGACGGGAAAGGGCTATTGATATAGTTGCCATAGTTAACCTGCAAAGCGTGGATAGTGGATTACATGAATACCAAGATCTGTAGCCGCTTTGGTGTTCTTACCGTCATCGTCAATGAAGACAATATCAAAGTGGTTAGCATAGGTATGCATACGGGCAGCTCGAAGAATTTCCAGTTTATAGTCAGAAGATGATCGGTTATCTCCCTTCATACGAAAGAATGTTGTAGGCACGACTTCAAGTCCGTGTTCCATATACCATGCTATGGTTTCTTCTTCCAAACCGGTTGAGCGGTTAGTTAGTAGCGCAACCTTATAGCCTACTTTGGCATATGAATTAATAAGCTTAATCATTTTCTTATTAATCAGCTCATTCTTAAATGCTGCGTGCCAGTTAAACCATTCCTCATTAATCCAAGGGGATTTTGGTAAGAAGGCTTCTCGGCAAACTTGACTGTTGATTACACCATCACAATCTACAAAAAGTAATTTCATTGTTTGTACTCAAAGAAAAGTCCCCGAAGGGACTTAGTTAAATAGTGGAGCTAAGGTTTCAGATCCGTAGTTCCATACAATCCAGTCATCATCAATTTCGAGGTCATCCAGTATTTCATATACCTGGTCCTCTGTTACCTGTGACTGGGTTACCTGCCCATTTACCTGAACAGTGTAAAGCTTATTTGCTTCTCGGATTTCACTTGCTAGGCGATTTCTCATAGTACTTCTTAACCCCGTTAATAAGCGTAGTCTTGATTGTTTCAACGTCTGCTTGATTTGGGAGTGTTATACCGTGTGACCAGTTTGGATAGAAGATATCCAGATCAGCAGGTAGTGGTACACGAGGGTCAGCAATTTCTGGTAGACCCTTCCAAGCCATACATTCAACCAAGTTGTCATTGGCAAACTTAATCACCTCTGGTTCAGCTTTGATTAAGAGATAGATTGCATCGTGGATCAGAGCTACTGGCATGATTTTATACTTGAACTCACTGGCCCATACACGGGACATAAATTCATTGGCAGCTCGGTTATTCAGAAGGCCGTAGGATTGTCCTGACACTGCGTTACCCAATGACCTTGCTTCGGCATCAGCTTCACGCAAAGTCCTGCGTGAGTTCATCTGGCACTTATGAAGCAATGGTGTACGAATGCGTAGACCAAATGCCCCAGTACCATATCCAATCTTACTGGCTTCATCGATTTTAGCTTTAACCCATGTACCCGAAACTGCATAGAGTTTATGGAAGTTATCTTCAATTTTCATGGCTTCGTCTTTGGAGAAACCACAGTTCTTAACCAGAGTTGCCCATGTACCTAAATACTGTAAAGCAAATGAGATAGTCTTACTTGAAGATCGCTCTGCATCATTCTCATCTTTAATACGGTTTATGCCTTGTACTGTATTTGGAAGATGCTGAAACTTTTCAGGCCAGTAGGCATAGGTACGCATTGAGTGAGGATCGTAACCATCCGTAAAGACTTTAATCTTATTCGGGTCTTGGGTAAGCAATGCATTAATACGGTCTTCCAGTGCGTTGAAGTCAGCACCACTGAATAACCAACCTGCTGGTGCAGAGAAGCATTTCTTCACCATTTTACCGTAGGTACTTCCGGCAGGAATGTTCTGGAGATTCGGATCAGACGAGCTGAGACGGCCTGAGAGAGTCCCTCCAAGGTTGAAGCTACCGTGGATATAGATACGCCCATTACCTTTATTAAAACCAGCCTTGAAAGCAGGGATGAAGGAAGAGAGTATCTTTGAAACCTTGTTGTAACGGTTCAATGCTTTGAGTACACCTTTGCCACGATCCGTAGCATGGTTCTCAAGCTTCTCCAGAGTGTCAGCATCGGTAGATGGGTTACCTGCTTTAGTCTTTTCAATAATGGGTAATCCCATTACTTCATAGAGCAGCTGGCCCACTTGGTCATTACTGTTTGGATTGAATACAATATCTGCGAACTTTTCAATTGGATGTTGAAGAGTCTTGAGTGTTGCATTCTTTTTAACCATTGCAGCATGACGCATTGAATGTTCTACCTTAGCCACTTCTGGCATTTGGGCAAGAACACTTGTGATACTGGTACTCAGATTTGATAGCTCACTTTCCACTTTATATAACTCAATCGGATCAAGCGGCATACCCACTAATTCAATTTGAGTTATTACTTTCTGGCTTGGTAGGAACATCTCAACATACAACTGTTTCTGATAGTCTTTAACCACTTTAGGCCAGTGCTTGTCATACACATACCATGTAGATAGACAGTCAATAATGTTGTACTGCAACAGTTCAGGTAAGGGGATCAGCATGATATTTTTAATATCATCTTTTGCCCAGTTACCAGCAAATTCATGAGCCAAGGCTTTCAGCCCTAATTCATTACCTGCGGTACTATTAAGTGATAGATAGGCTACCAGACGGGTACAGTCCATATCCCGATACATAATATGCAAGCCTTCGAGCATACCTACATAATCCAGTGGATCCTTCATCCAAAGGTTGTAGATAAGTACTTTGATATCAAAGCCAGCTTTATGATATTTAAGATTACCTTTATACGTGGTAAAGAATTCACGTAACTGAATACGGAACCATTCATTAAAGAATCGTTCATTCTCCCCATTGGTAACACGCATATCACATGCAAATGCAACACCCCCTTCTTGGTTAGGGGCAAAGGCAATGGTACCAATACCTGCCTTAATGAACTCAAGACTGAAAGTCTCTATGTCACAAGTAAGGGATGGGAAGGTATGCAGTTTCTCAAATGCTTTAAGAATCTCTGCGTGACTCTGGGGGTAATGTGCCCACTTGAGTACATCCTTGCCTGGTTCAGAAAAGGTGCCTCCCAGATAGCTACAGAGAGCATTAACGGTCAGGTTTAACTTCTCTTCGTTGTTGGGATTGTATAGCAGTGTCTGGTAGTTAAGCCCCAGAATCACTGTCATATCTTCAAAGCCTTCAACAGAACAAGGAACGTGGTAACCAGCAAAACCTTCGGATTTCTTACTTTTAGTAAGAGACTTAAAGTAATGTGAATCGGCACAGTAGATCGTCTTAACCCCCACTTTCTTGAGTGCTGGTAAGAGATTACTTAGGTAAGCCTTACACAAGCCTGCGGGTGCTTTACCACTTGGGAGGTACTCAAGTGTGAACGCTACTACTTTTTTGGGATCGTAACCGGAACGGTAAAGAGGGGTTACATAATGCTTTCGAATTTCAGATTCATAGAAAGCACTTTGTTTAATCAATACTGCAACTTCGTAGGAGGGTGAACCCCCATCAAATACAAGGTGACGCATATATGACCTCTCTCGCCATAAAATTGCCAATTAAAAAAGGGCTGTTTCCAGCCCTATGGTTTACGCCTCTGTATCTTTCCATCTATAAGATTATCTAGATGGGCATCAATAACTTGCCTAACAATTTGCCGGTCAAGCTCATGATAGTGAGACAGATCCCCATCCCATAAATAGCGGATGGTTTCTGCACGAATTGCATTGATACGTTTACCTCTTTCAAGGTACACAGCATCTAAAACTGCCCAGATAATCAGATTACCAAAATGGAAAACTGTCCAAGCCAGTAATGCAATTGCTGTGGGTAACACCACTTCATGATACCGTGTTACTCCCACATACCCACCCAGAAATCCCCAGATTAGAAAAGTCAGAGTTAGGTAAATTCGCCATTTCAGTTTAGTCATAATGACCCCCTTTAAAACTAGATTATGGGGTCATTATGTTAATACTGGAAGGGGTTTTATCTTAGACTTACAACCAAGTCTTAAGTTTATCCCCGGTATCTTTAGGCAAGCCTAAAGCTTCCCAGCCTTTTTTCTTACGAGTTTTAAAGAGTGACAACTCTTGTGCTGCATCTTTCGTGTTAGCACGATTACCAGATGCTTTAGCTTCTTCAAAGAAGCCCCAGAGTTTCTTCGCTTCTTCACTGCTTGTCAGAGTAGTGGACACTTTCTTTTCCTTAAGCTTAGGGCTTGACTGCTTAGCCTTCTTCGCTTTTTTAGACTTAACCGTAGCAGCTTCTTTCTTCGGTTTGACTGGTTTAGCCACACCTTTAAGTTCTTCTGCTGTAACAGGATCACCAGTAAGACTGGTCTCATTAAAACCTTTTACATCCAGTGATTGGTTGGTAGGTTCTAATACAGTGTTTTCAAATTCTTGGACATTAATACTACCTGATTCAATGTCTTCGATTTTGAGTCCTGCCCCTTTCTGTCCGGTAATTTCAACCTTCTGGATTACCTCAGTATGCAAACCACGAAGAATGCGGTTCAATACCTGTGCACCTTCTGCATCGCACTTATCCAGAAGTCCTCCCCCGTTTACCCATTTTCTGTGTACAGAATTGAGTACATGTACAATTTTATAACCACATACACGCATCTTAGTTACACTGTACTGGGGAACAGCAATAACATCCTCTGGGGCAACTTTACCAATAATAGTTACATCACCTGAGAAAGATCTGATGTAGTCTTGAGTTGCAACATGTAACCCATTAGAACAATCCTGAGTACGGTTGGGGTCTACCAATTCTTCTGCCATAAAGACATGGCTACCCAGCTTTTGTTTAACGTTACCGGAGTGTACGTCAACAAAATGATTCCCCTGTTTGTTTAGTCGTTTGTAGATGACAATTGAACCATCATCTGCAATAGGCATATTGCCCTTTTCCATAAACTTAAGTAGGTCTTCTACTGAGTGACGACGTTTATCTACCACAGACATAATGCGGTCCATAAACGCATCAAAGCCTTTGAAGTCTTTCAGCCGTGAGGCTTCCTTCAAAGTACTGTGAAGCTTCTGGATATCAGGAATAATCTTGCCATCTTTAACGGCTACGATTGTTTCCTTTTTCTCATCCAGATCCTTGTGGAATTCAGGACTTTCAGTACCCACACCAGAATTAACTAAAGCATCTAATTTCTTACTTGCTTCGGCAATTTTCTCGTCGTTACTCATAACAACTGGTTTAACAGATTGAGAGATACCTACACTGCTTTCCACTTTAGGAACAAGGTCAGACCCCTCCACTTGTAGATTTCCGAGGACTTCCGGCGTAGGTAAACTTTCTACTACTTCTGGGGTATTTGGTTTGGTATCCCCCTCAAGGAATTCCATAACTTTTTTACGGGCCAGACGGAAGAACTTAGTAATGCCACGGCTATGTGACTCATATTCACTATAGCCAACTTTAGGAGGGACAGGGTAAGCCAGGTCAACTTCAACGGGTTGTTTAGCCAGTAATGACGCACGAGACTTCTCAATAATTGCAGGGCCACGAATGTCATTTACTTGCATCACGTAACGCGTACCATCCTGCTTATACAGGGTGATATAGGTCGGTGTGACTACGATAGCAATAATCGTAATTTTACTTTCTTGGTTTTGTTCAGTCATTTTCATTCCCATGCTTAAGTGCACTTAAGATAAGAGATTTTACGAGCGGGATTCGCCCAGGATAAGCCTCCATCACATCAATTAACCCATCAATGGATAACTGACGGATGATAGGATCTTTTTGAATTTTACGGATATTAGTTACCCAACTTGTTTTGGGTAAATTTTTAGCCATAGTATTAATTACTTTGTCTGCTTCCACAGAAGTACATAAGCCGTTTTCTGCCGCATTAAGCATCATTTGATCTGATACTTTAGAAATTAAAAATTCAAAGTAAGGGTTGGTAGAAAGTTTTGGATTACCCTTAATGGATACCCCTGCTTTCTCTATTATAGCCAGTGTTTCATCTTGAATGCGGTGTACATCAAAGAGATCATCCAAACGTCCTTTACTCTTATAGAGTTGAAACTCTTTAGAGAGTAGATCTGGAAGTACTCGCTTAAACATATATTCCTGTATAGTTATAGCACCACGGTGAATAGCCTTATTCTTCTCTATCCCGTTGGTTACCCATACACCCAGCTTTAGTTCCTCTGGTTCTAAATTGCCCAATGAATCAAACCATTTATACTGTTCAATACCGTTTAGAGTACCTTCTATATAAAATACAGGTTTGTCATTAATAACTTCTGGCATATGTTTAAATTCACCTACCGATGCCAGACTACTTATTCTAGATTCAATCATACCTGATAGAACTTCGAGAGACCGAAGTTGGTTAGGTGATTTATCCTTAATTACAACTTTTTTCTCTTTCTTTTGACGTACTTGACTATCCCATTCGAATCTCTGGGTTAAATCAATAACTGTATAGCCCAGAGATACTAAATGCTCTTTAGTATCCTTTTGTATGCCTGTGTTTTTAATAAACACAGCATGTTTCAAACGAAGTTTAGAATGTTGAGAGTGAAGATGTTGTTGATGGTCAATAAATGATTTAGACGCACCTTCAATACGATCCCCAATATAAACTATTGGATTTAAATACCATTGTGCTACGCTCTTAAAATCAAAATGATTATGTACGTTAGCACTAAAGTTTTTAAAATTACTTGGGGTATTTTGAATTGCACTCATAAAACGAATACTGGATATATCAACACCTGTACGATTAAGGATTTTACATACTGGTTTGTACATCAAATCTCTTAAAATCCTTAATTGCTTTGTAGATGAATCACGAGTGCTTTTATGCTTTTTAAGTGTCCTCTCAACAAGTTGTAACTTACGATTATTTGTATTTTTATCAAATTGCCACTCAGTTAATGCAGCTTTAACTTCAAGATTACGGAAGTGATTTTTCCAATGTTTGCGATAATCATTACCATAGCTAGAATTTAAATAGCGGCCAACCATACCCACACGTTCTAGTAGAGTATCCCACTCGTAGTAAGAATACTGACCACGGGAATGTTTTTTGAGGAATTGAATTAAATCTTGTGTTGCTTGAGGAATCTTTGCTTTGATATCCGATTCCAAGTTATTAACAAGGTCAACACAAAGTTGTGTAATACCATCATCAGTCATTTGCTGGCTGGACAAAGCTTCACGGTTTGGGGTTAAAGCCAGAGTCCCTGCTTCTGCCTGAATAACAATACGATCGATACCAAGTACCCGCATAAACTTATTAATAAGTTCAATAGCAGGTGCAGTCTTAGTAGAGATCAATGCAGGATAGATTACATTAGCGTAACGGATAAAGACTGAATGGTTACCCATATGATGGAAATACCATGAATTAGATTTAGATGAAAAATCAACTTCATAGCTACCAGATTCAAAGGACATACCCATAGTAGGTAATTCCGTTTCTTCACTCATTCCCATAGAAGCATTCTTGAATAAAACTTTCATCTCACCGTGCAGAGTAATAGCTCGGATATAACGACATAATTCATGCATATCAGAATGACGGATTGGGATAGAAACAGTAACACCCGATTCGGTAGTTGGCATGGAAACAATAGGAACAATACCTGGTTTTCCCCCAGTCTCCAGAGAAGCTTTATTCATCTGGTAAACTGTCTTTTCCCCTGCATTACATACAGTCACAGTAAAACTGTCTGTGTATGAAAAGGGTGACTTAGAACCTAAACCGAAACCACCAGTGGCTTTGGTATCATTACGTTTAGTTGATGCACCATAGGTACCGTACACTTCACCAATCCGGTCTCGTGGGATACCCAGACCAAAGTCTTGAATGTGTAATTCGTTATACTCATCGATCCATACTTTAATATGGGTATCAGTTTTACCTGCATCAATATGGGCATCCCATGCATTACACAGAGGCTCACGGATAATAGCTAGGTTAGGGTTTGAATACAGGGTAGCAGAAAGCATATGCATGAAGGATGCATCACTGGTGATCCCAAACTCAATGGCTTCACCAACATTACCGATGGTTGCAGAGTTAGCGAGGTCTTTTGCGTTTGATACTTGCATTTTGGGTTACCTAAATAAATGATTTGGGGTAGATACCTACCAAGTAGGTAGCTGGCCGAAACCAGCTAATTAATGTGTCTTACAGAATCCACGATAGCCACCGAAGTCTCCCGGCTTATGCCGGTGAATACCTTTCTGGTTATCGGAGATTGTGCGTACACGATGTTGAGTGAGGTTTAGATCAAGTGCAGTTTGACGTTGAGAGTGTGTCTTGAGGTACTCAATTACACTGGCTTCCTGTTCAGCTTGTATACGCCAACGTTCTTCACGAAAGCCATAACAAGTGATGGCACCATCTACAGCATAGTATGTCTTGCCCATAAGTTTCGCTATGTCAGCTACCTTACGACGGACTACACAATACTCATGTTGTAGACGATCCAAGTCCTCTCTTGGCCATAAAATTTTACCCATTGTTATGCACCTTTGGGCAACTTACCGGCCATAGCTTGTAGGACAAATACAGCAAGGTCTGAGGCTTGATCGTCAGATACAGGGTCATTGTATGCACCCAAAGCTAAGTGACCTTCCTCGTCCCATTCATCCAACATACGTTGGACTTCTGCTAAGCCAGCTTGAACCATTTCCTGCGTTGGTTCATTGAATAGCTTTTCCAGCTGCTCAACACGGCTTACCAAAGCAAAAATAAGGCCATCACCAGAAAGGTCACGCCATTTCTCACCAAATCGACGAGCGTGAAAGTTAGTACCATTATCATGGCTAACTTCGTACTTACCATTTTCCAGGATTACTTTAGTAGTGGTCATTCGACCTCCTCTATTAACGAATGTTTAGAGATTCAAGAAGCATATCTTCATAAAGACGTTGGATATGTTTCTCGTAATTTTTATTAAAGATAATAATAGTTTCTTCCGAGATTTTGGGTTCTTCAATCCAAACAGCGGGTAATATAAAAGGCTCTATAAAACAATGAATTTGTTCAGGTAAAAGAACTTTTAAATCTCCTACAATTTCTATTGAATTACATGCGGCTCGTATTACTGTTGCAAATCGTGCACGTCTTATCCCTGTAGTATCCAAATAATCTTGGTATACAGGGATAAACCATTCTGCAACTGAGGAAGGTAAAGCCCTTGCTCTAATTGAGTCAGATGCTTTGTAATAAAAGTCAAGAATACTAAAGCCATGTTCCGCTATATCAGGTGAAATTAGTACTGCTTCCTCATATGCTCTTTGTGCTTTAGCTTCAAATTCTATCTTCGCTTTTTCTACAAATTTACTACTGGCACTGGTAATTATGCGGTTAAAATCAGGGTGCCTCATTGAATGTCCCCTGTCATAATTACCTGCATACGTGCACGACTGAAACCTACGTAAAGCATACGCATTTTCTGATCATAATCACGGCAGTGGTTAATATCACCTAAGTCAATAAAGACTCTACGGAAAGTGGAACCCTGAGCTTTATAGACAGTTGATCCATATACAGGTCTAAAGTCTACCCAAGTGTCCTTAACCCTTTCAAACTCAGACCTTAACTCAAACATTTCTTGTGAAGGAATAGAACCTATCTCCACAAGTTTTTTACGTAAACGTTCAGTCATACGACTTTTTATAGTGCGGTCTTCGGGCAAGAAGTAAGGCATTGAAGGGTTACCTGTAATTGCTGAAAAACTGCCCGGAGGATTTTTATCAGTCCAGATATGAAACCCATTAATAGTTTTACCATCAACGGTTATTACAACTTCTTTAACTTCTTTAATTAATACCAGTCGGTCTGTTCCAATTGCAGGGCATTGTTTATTACCAGAAATGTATGCATTATTTATGGCATACTCTCCTGCTTTCAAATTTACAGTGTTATGCACCTGAGCATAAATAAGACTATTGAAATAGTTAACAGTCTTATTTCGGAAAGCCAGAAACTTACTGGTGTGGTACTCCCATTTAGGATCAGTCATATCCTTAAGCAGGAGTTCCTCAAACTTTGGGCGATCTACCCAGATAATATGCTTCTGGTCAATATGACCTTCTGGAATACGTTCCCCAGCAAGAATAGCAGCACGCAAACGTAATGAGACAGCTTGGATAGGATTACCATCAGATTGACGCATAATCTGTGTCAGACTGGCTTCTGGTATATCCATCGTAAATACTGGCATCTCAAAGTTTGTGATTTTGTACTGCTTAATTGCTGCTATTACTTCTGGTTTAAGAAGTAAGTTTTCGTACTCATCAGGATCAGATGCGGTCTTGCATTGTGCTGAATCCCCCATGAAGATCACTTTGCATGAATCTGTAGTCTTTTGGAGGATATGCATAAAGAGAGGTAAATCAATATAGCTACTCTCATCAACAAAGATGATTGTGTTATATACCAATTCAAGTGGACGACTACTTACAAGAATATCCTTCATTGTTTTGGGATCTTCTTGAATCACTAACCGTAGTTCGCTATGGATAGTTTTTACTTCGGTACCCACAGCTTGTTCTAAAGCCTCTGCTGCTTTATTCGTTGTTGCAGTCATACGAATGGCACGCGTGTCCACAGGCAGCTGGAGGCTTTCATTAAGGCGGTTTAAATTACGAAGCCGTTCAGTAAAGTGGCGAACAACAGTTGTTTTACCCACACCTGCTGGCCCAACCAGTCTCATGAAACGGCCCGGTTTGCTCATTACAAAATCAACCATCATATCGATGGCTGCATCCTGACCTTTATTAAGTTGCATGGTTTTCCCTGTAGGGAGCCAAGCCCCCTATTAAAAGTTAAGATCTCTTGCGGAGAAGTGAATGGCTCTACCAAACTTTGGAACAAAGCCAGGATTGTCATAGATAAGCCAAAGAACTGGTTTACGTGGGTTAACCAAGTTAGTTTGACGTAGATGACCATCAGTAAATACAAAGAGTGCTTCGGCTTTATCCTTCGCAAACTTTTCAATTACTTCCTGTACATCTGTTCCCCCTCCACGACGGAAAGGTACACGCAGGAATTCATCAATACTCTTACACACATCTTCACTCACAATATGAGTGTTGAATTGAATGACAGAGATTTCCTGTGGGTTATACCGTTTAAAGATATAAGCCATCTCACTAAGACTTTGGTTCCATTCACGCGTGCTCACGGATCCAGAGATATCATTGGCCCACATCAAACGACCTATACCTGGACTGTTCAAAGAAGGAAGGTGGTAACCGTGAGCCACATACTTACGATGTGGTTTACTGTAACTCTGATCCTCCTTTACCGTTGCTTGACAGAAACGGTCCATGATCCGACTCCACGGTACACGAGGTTTAGTTAGACGCTCAATAAGAGCATCCATATCTGCACCTAGTTTACCTGGTGGTTTCTGTCCGGCCATGTCAGCAGTGGTTAAGGCGGTCATAACCATTTCCTCAACCTTCTGCTTCATTTCCTGACACTTAGCCGGAGAAGGCTCTTTATCACCTTTACCATCTCCTGGTTTTAAATCCCCAGAGTAATTTGGAGTTTTATGGGAACCCGGTTTTTTATTCTCTTCTGATTTCAGAATGTCGTAAACAGCCTTGGTATCCATTCCTTTAAAACGAGTGTCAAAGAGCCAACTTGGGATAGCTTCAAAAGCATTATCATGAAGGATAAGGTTAATCACATAGTCGGCTGCTTTATTCCAAAGTTCTGGATCCATACCGATACAACGAACACCACAATGCTCTAAGACAATATGCATCGTCTCATGCATCATGAGTGTTGTTTGTTGCTTACGGCTCAAGGAGGTAAAGAACTTAGGGTTGTACTCCACTTTAAGGCCATTTGTCCATGCAGTATCACAGGCAGGATCAGTAGCTTCTAAGTGAGGTACAGATACCAAAAGGCTTCCAAAGAATACCAATTTAGCGTTGGTTAGCAATTCAACTTTAGCCTTGCCTAGATCATTTGCAAATGACATATTTTAACCCCACATGTTATGGGCGAATGATTTACTCCAGTTACTTAATGCACTGGAACCAATTGCACTATTACCTTTCTCAGCTGCGGGCAATGATGCATAGTGAGCAGACATAGCACGTACTGCAATGTACTGGAATTCCATATCCATACGTCCCAGATACTTAAAGACAGCATCAGCATTCTTCTGGTTTGTTTCCACACCCAGCTTACCTGCCATTGCAAATTGATATGAAACTTCTGACGGAATTTTAGCACCTGTAGGGTTAGCCTCAATTTCTTTAATGTCAGTAAGTTTATCGAAGTACTCAATGAAACTGGCAAATGCACGTCCAGCAGAAGCACCGATAGTACCTGAAATCAAAGCCAGTGATTTGAAGCCTTCATTACCTGGCTTAATGTGCTTAAGTTGTTTTGACAACATTTCATAAGTACGAGGAGAGCCGAAAGTATCATCCGTGGTTTCAGGATCGAAGTTGAAGAACATGTCTTTCTTATATTCCAGGAAAGAGATGATTCGGTAATCAATACGCCCTGCTTGCTGCATGATTTTACGCCATGCATTGAAATCAGGCATAAGGTAGTAGTTAACCATACGCGAACGCAGAGCTGAACCCATCTGGTTTACAATTGCACCATCAGTGTCAAGGTTACCTGCGGCCATCATCATCACATGACTGTGAAGCTTATGCTTGCCTACCTTGCGATCAAGGATCAGCTTGTACGCAGCTGCCATTACAGCACGACTTGCCGAAGACAGCTCATCAAGAAACAGTAGCCAACCTTTGTACGGTTTACCTGTTGCTGGGTTGATTGGGATTGCTTCCCCTTCCAGAGGGAAGTTCTCCATTGGAATAAACTGAGAACGGCTGCGATCTTCATTAAAGTTCATGAGACCGTTAATTTCACCAGCATCGTAGCTGGTAAGACGTTCATCCAACAGAAGCAGATCCCAACCATCAGCAATGGATTGAGCCAGAGAAGATTTACCAATGGCAGGTGAACCATGCAGCATCGGTACTACACCAGATTTCAAAGTTGCCTTAATCATGTCTACAGCAGAATTGATTGGGGTAAAGACGAAATTGTTTTCCATTATTTTTCCTATACAGATTTAGATCGGCTTACACGTCTACGATGATTTTCGCGGCATGTAACCATTTCAAGATGAGCGGGATTACAACAAAGACGATTGTTGCACTTATGATCGATTTGTTTCTTTCCTGGGATGTACCCATAGAAATGGGTAAATACAACAAGGTGAGTCGCTACTGTCTGGCTTCCCAAGGACATACGTCCATAGCCTCTGCCAGCACCAGTTCCATCACCTGAGTTTGGACCTGTCCAGATTAAACATGGACTTGGTAAACCCTCAATTGTGTGTCCCATGTCTTTGACCACAACACGGGAGAATACACGTTCAAGCACTTCCTCCCGTCTAGTTGGGAGATTGCCTAACTCTTCCAGTATTTCTTTCATTGATAACCTACGAAGATGCACGGAGTGCATTGGTTACTGGTTTACCTTACTGGTTCAATAAAGTAAGGGCCAATGTAGAAAAGTGAATGCACCTCAGCTTCACTGAGTGTCATAGTACTGCCAGCATCAGTAATGGCTTTATAAGCCTCACCGTTATAACCGTTTAAGGTAATGATTTCAGTAATACGGGCATTACCACGCTGACGGCCATCACGAGTTTGTAACTGAGTACCTTTTTTTAGTTCCTTATTCGTGTTATGTCCTGTAGCCCATTCGGGTAATAACTTCATATACTCTTTTTCCAGTTTAAGGAATTCCTCACTTTCTTCATCATTACACATGATTTTTACCTTGTTCTAACATCTCTTTGATAAGAGTGTTGTGGTACTGCATAACTAAGCCATGCAGTACATTAGGATCTGTTATAGGGAGATTAGCCTTGAGTTCTGTCATAGCAGCATCAAGGCTATCAGCCGTCTTAAACAGTCCCACCTTTACTGGTAGAATTGTCTTGCTCATTAAGGATTTCCAGCATTAGGCTTTTTGCCAAAATGCGTTTTTGATTGATAGTTAAGTTAGCAACCAGAGCGTTAACATTTTGCTTAACCAAACGTCCACGCAACTGCTCAATATTAAAGATATCGAACTCACGAAGCACAGTAGTAATTTCACCAAACTGTTGTTGACGTCGTTCGATACATTCAGGATGGTCACAGAATTCAGACTCACCTTCTTGTTCTGGTTTAGCGTTGCCTTTATTCTCTGCAACAAGAATAGCCAGTACTTCTTCAATCAGAGAATTGAGAGTACTTGGCATATTTTTAAGAGCAGGATGTTGAGCCAAGATCACTTCACTTACAGCAAAACTGTTAGCAGGAGTAGAGCTTGGGATACGGAGAGAATTTACAAAGTTAACCATGGCTTTTTCTTCCAATGCAGCAAAATTTAAATTAGGGATGGATTTACTTTCGTTCACTTGAGAACTGATACGATCGAATAAACCCGGTTGGTGACTACTTCCATAACGAGATGGAAATGAGTTAGCTTTAAGTGAAGCCAGAATTTCAGCAGGTGTTGGACCATTTGAGAATTCTTGGTTATTTTCACGTAAAGAGGCGAATGCAATTTCACGTACTGCATCAATACGTAAATTGAAACGACGTGCTACTGACAGAGGGCTTTGCCCATAGGCTAAAGCAATCTCTACTGCCTTATCAATCTTCTTACTGATAATCATTTTTGATTTCCCACAGGAAAGGGTAAAAACAATTCAGGAGGTATATCAGGAAGTCGGTTATGTTCCCACCATTCACTACCATCATATTCACCACGACTGGCCCATGTACCATCTGTAAACCAGAGAATACCAAACAGATGTTGACCACCAAAACCTGAGTCATAATCAAAGTTTAAGGAATCAAGCCATAGTTTTAGGACACTCTCTGAATGATCTACATACAGAGGATAATTAAAAGCATCAGGACTAACTACCCCAAGTTCAGCACCATAAGATATCGAGGCACATTTTATAGTTAATCCCCATTGTTTTAAGATACCTTCTATTTCCTCCTTGGCGTTTGTATCACCATTACTCGGCATCGAAAGTACCCCAGTTCTTATGCTCTGGGAGCCAAGTTGCCCAAACGTTATCGAAATAACAGTTTTCAGGTGCTTTAGCAAAGAGAGGGGCTACTCGTTGATCTTGTAGTCCAGCTAAACCACATCCGATACGAGTAACTTTAAAGTTGTACTCAGGGTGGTCTTTTGCATAAGCGATGAACGAATCTGCATACTTTTCAATTTCATCAATATGCAGTGTACGTAAGCCAGCAGATTTGGTAGGCAGGGCATAGCTATTACCATAGTGACCAATACCCTTACCATACTGTGCACCATAGTGGTTAAGTGCAAACTTCGCAGCACCAGCACCATGACGACCTGCTTCATTGGAACCAAATACAAAGATCACTGGTTTACCAAACAGACATTCTTGTAGAGTCATTTCGACTGTCTCCATCTTTACTTCTTTACGTTTAGGACGGTATGCAAAAACATCAATACCATCTTCCCAATGATTTCCCCAGACTCCTACAGTCCAAGCCGTTAAAGCTTGTTTTGCAGATTTCTTTTTGTCTATCAAACGGGGAGATCCAATAAATCCAGGTTCATGCTCAGTGTATGAATTACTCTGGTTTATAGACCGGCATTCAGGAAGGTAAGAGTGATCTTCGGCATTACGGTTTAACCACCAGGTTTGTTTCATACTTAAGCCTTATTCAGATCATGACGATTAACAAACTCTCTGCGCTGTTCTTGAAGTTGAGACAGGCGTGACTCTACTATAGAGATCTCTGCATCCATATCTTCAAGTACATACAAGAGTTGTTCTTTACGGGGGGAAGGGGACATATAAACAGAAGGGCAGTCTTTGTTAGTCTGTCCACAGGGAAATGCACAGGTACATTTAACCATTTGTATACCAAATAAAAAGGCCACTTTATGAGGGCCTTTAATTAATTAAGGGATGATTAAATTCCAACCAATCTGGATTAAATCAGGATTCACAATAATCCCTCGATTTGCCTCAACAATCTTAAAAAAGAGGTAAGGATCATTGTAGTACTTTTGTGAAAGACCAAAGAGAGTGTCACCACTTACTACGGTATGAAATCGGATACCATTATTAGCAATGGCTTTAATACAAGTTTCAGCACGTTCAGCACGTTCACGTAGTTTTTCGTTCTCTTGGCTTAATTCAAATACTTTGAATGCTACCAAACTACTAAAACTGCTACGAAGCTTAATTAGTTCTTTAGCTGCAATAGAAGCTAAATTTTCTAATTCAGAAATATGTGCTTTTTTACGTGAGAGATCTCCGAGATCTCTGTCACTGATTTTATCGCTCATGGTTTCACCTTCAAAAGTCATAGCAACGAATTGTGTAATTCGATGATGTGGACTGCCCGTATTTATCCGCAGAAACTTGGTCCTTAAAAGGCCCAATTTTTCTATATGGGTTGCTTAATATAACAAACCATTTCATCAAGCCTCCTCGCCATCGGCAGATTTAACGTGGCAGTAATGCTCACCGTTTGGCCTTGTTGTCGTTCTTTTGCATCGCGGGCAAGTATAGCTATCGGACAACACAACCACCGGCACCGGCTGGGCGTTGGTGAATAAGGTCCGTTTTTTACCCCCATACTGGGTATAGTCTAATTCATTAACCTCTTCCCAGTCGTAACCACTATTTTCTCCTGAGCAAAACATCCAAATTTGGTACACCGGCACCGCATCGCCTTTAAGCTTGGCGAGTTTTTGCACAGCATCGATTACTTCTTTCGTCTCTGTATTAACAGAAAGAATATCAGCTAGCACGTTCATGCAACTTTTTAAAGCTTGATTCTCAGCAATGTGGGCCTCTGCTGCTTCAGCACGTTCGAACTGTGTATTGAACGCCTTGTCTGCTGCTTCGAGTTGGTCGATGGTTTTTGCCAGCGTGTCAATAATTTGACTTCCTAATTCACGTGCGAGAGTTATATAAGAAACCCTACGCATTTGCTTACGCAGATCTTCTACCAGTTTTTTATTGGGCATGAGGTTGATCCTTGCTCAATGAGGTTTGGGGTACGAATTCCATAACACACTTTTGACTACGTGGAATGTTTAACTCACATTTAGTTTTAAGATCTTGTATACGATTTAAAGAATTTTCAGGTAAATACTTTAAAGACAGACCAAGTATTAAAATCCCTATGAAAACACCGAGTAAAAAGGTAAATCTTGTTTTTGTATCTGAGTCATCCATAGGTCTATCCCCAATACCATACGCAGATACCCGTAGAAGCCCAAACTACAGACCAAACCAGACATACACGTATATGATGTTTAAGCTCAGCAACTATCGTTGCACGTTTATTACCCGGCACCCATAAGGAACGAATATTTTTAATATCGCTCCAGTAATCTGATGCATGAAGTACACACAGAAATGACAGTACAAAAAGTACGATCATGATTGTGATATGCCAATTATCTAGCATGAATTGCTCCTTTTGGACTGTCTTAGAATTAGGTTGACCTTATGCCAAAATCACGATTTTTGAGATTTTAGACTTAGGGTATAAGAATTTAGAGAACTTCTTGAGAACTACTAGAACTGTACAAAAAGTACTCAACTAATAGGTAAAAGAAAGCCCACTCATTGGTGGGCTATCACTGGTTGCCATGTTTTATCGTTAGCTACAGATCCCTCGAATCTGCGTTAAGCGGGGAGTATCCCCCAAAACCGGCCCGTAATACGGAGCATTAAACATGAACCTCTTTACGACTGTTATACATACATGGCGGTAGTAAAACAGTAACGACATAAGAAATAGAATGAACATCTATAACCTCCTGTCGAGTGCCTAACACTATGTTAATCACACTGGTTTGTAAAGATACAAAACACTGAAATCAAACTAAAAATAAGGGTAACCATATGGCTACCCTGTCCAATTGGACTTGTAAGGATTGAGTAATGCAGACGCATCACCCACAACAGTGACCGGAGGTCACATTCTTACATTAGATAAGAACTTAACTTTACTCTGATCCTTTAGAACTTGGTCAGTAGTATCATGCCCATTAATCTGACACATTAAGGCATATACACTAATACCTTCTTTGTCTTTTATTCTGTTTAACTGGCTCTCAAGACCGGGGTTATACACACCATCCTTTATACTTAACGTACCCTTTTTAGGGTAGTACGTGATGTGACCGAGGAAGAAGATAGAACGGATCTGGACATGCCCGTCAGTAGGTACTGATGCGATGAATCCAGGGAAGTTATTAATTTGACTGGCTGCTTGTTTAGCGTCCATTGGGTTTACCTTTTGGATTAAGAAATTAAGATGGGGTTCTTCAAAACAGTGCACGGAGTGCACCTATTTAATGCCACTTAAAGTAGGTGTTTCTAGTTTTTGCTTCTGTATACATCTTTAAGTCTTTTATACCTTCTAAGTCTTCTAGATGATCAGCATCGATAAAACAGTAGTGACCTTTGCTCCGTTCTTCCCATTCCATATCACTAATCACTAATTCTTTAATACCTAATGAATTTAGTAATTTAACTTGTGGGAGGATGAAGGTAGGAACCATAGTCACATTGGATGAAGGGAAATTTCTACTACTCATATACACCTCAAAAAATAATCCTACCCCGAAGGGTAGGATTGGTGTTTATTTAGGGTACTTAGGATCATTATCCTCAAGCCAGCATTTATACTTATTAAAGCTGTTAACCAAACGGTTATATTCACCCCCTGTTATGATATTAAGCATATCTAAACCGCAGGAGTATGAATCACGTAAGTTATAGATTTCTCTACGTAATTTAATGGCTTGGCGTTTATGCCACCATATTTTAAGATAAAGCATAATTAGATCCTCTGATTAATTCAGCAAGGTTAGGACTCAGCTTGGTGTATACACCATCACTGGTTCCATGTAGTTGGTTCATGATCCACTGCAACAGATTGGACTCAGCAAACTCTGCCAGAATCTCCTTATACCAGTAGCGAACCTCGTTACAGTTATTAGGATGTGAGCCAAATGCATCATGTACAGTCATGATTTCAAATGGTTCATATGACAGCATATCGTTAACAATACGTAATAACTTACGTGCTAACTCTACTGGTAATTGCAGATAGTTGGTCCAATCCAGTGCTGTGAATATTACAGTGTCAGCCATTGCAGACTTACCCCAAGCCCACAGATACTCACCTAGAGCTTCTGTGGCAGCTTCTTGGGCAATACCAGTACTATGAGCTAACAGACGAGCTTCCAGAATCTTCTGTGCCTCAAGGATTTCGTGTATATCATAGTTACAACGACGATCCAGAGTACGCAGAAGATAGGCATCACAGCTGTGAGTGGTATTGGCTACATTAGCCAAACCACGCTCAGTACCTTCATTAACCTTGTATTCCAGAGTCATAGTGGCATGGTCAAGCTCATCCACTTCAATTCTGGTTTCTTTAGTTTCAATGACCTTAATACGTACACTAAACAGGTCAGGCATAATCCAGTTATGGGCTAATGCAAAGGGTTGCCATGTAGCCAACAACTCATCCATTAAGTTGAATGCACCCGGTGCTACGATACGTGTAGCCCCGTTAAACACTGGAAGCAGGTCTTCACCAAAGGTACGCTTTGGCACAGCTTTAGAGCCATACCCAGCAGTCATGAAAGCATTCTTAATCTTCCCACGGGGAATCTTAAACTCACTCAGACCTTTCTTTACTAGCAGGTCATTCATGACTTCCGTACAGTTGCCATAGGCATCCATACGCTTCTTCGGATTAATCATCCCTGTGTTAGTTGCACCAGCTATACAGCCAGTCAGTGCACTCATAATCTGAATGCCTGAACACACACCATCCCAATATGTGATATGCCCAATCTCTTCGCCACGACAAGCACGACGAAGGGACATGACAGCTTTGCTGTACAGCTCAGGAGTTTCAGCCGTAGCTGTGAATGCCTCCAGATCCTTGAAGTTATCCATAACCCATTGAATGCGTGGCTCAAATTCTTCTTTGTCCATACCAAAGTAGTTCGCAGCATCGATACAAAGATACTCAAAGCCTGTGAACTTTTGGAACCCAGCACCATAATTCATTGAAGTCTGCATTAGTTAATCCTTAATTTTTAAATGTTCTGGTACGCCTGATACTTGCTCTTTATTGGCAAAGTTTGTCATGGCTTTCTTGAATGGTGTACCCATCGGATTGATGTGATAACCAGATGAATACATACGTCCTCGTTTATCAAACTTATTAGGTACGTAGTATTTATTGCCTTGGTTCACGATAAGGGAATAGAAGTAATAAGACTGACGCTTATATCTATCCCAGTTTTGTTTCTGTTTACGGATAAGGTCAGCCTGATCCCAATGACTCAGTTTACGTCCTCTGGCTTCATACTTATCCAGAGTCTCCTGAGACACCGTATTCAGGTCGTAGGTTGGTTCCTCTTCATAGTTACATAGGAATTCAACGTCCAGTGATAGAGGTACTTTGTTGCGTTTATTAAGCACATCCAAGCAGATGTTTCCATCATGATGATTCATTGCCCCACCCAAGATTAAGCTATCAGCTTCATGGGTATAGTAAGCACTGGACATGTTATGAGTGAGTTCCCTTGGCTCACAAACCAGTGGTGGTAAGAAACAGGAACGTTCAATGAAGTCCATAATTTCCTGTGGTAAACCAATACGATTAACGATTTGAAGACTGGCTTGTTTATGAGCTTTGGTGATGTCAAACAGGTCAGTTTCACAGAGCACAGCCAGTATTTCAGCTACAGTCTGAATGCTGTCACGCTTATCATCAAAGCCAAGACGTGAAGCTAGTTGACCTATTACGTTAATCATTGGTGTTGGGTCATTACCCAAATAGCAGATACCTACGAATATCTCCTGCACAAGCTTCTTAAGATCAAGATGTTTAACATGACTAAGACGCACAGCCTTACTATCAAAATAGTCCTCGTCAAGCCAGAGTTGTAATAGTTCTACACCTTGGTTTACCTCAGCATTGATGTTTTCAGTACCTTCGAAGAGGTCAGCACGGATATAACCATCAATATGTTTACGGTTAAACTGACGCTCATTAATGAGTTGTAACTCTTCTTTAGCTAGCCACTTATGCATCATAATTCCTCACTTTGAATTCCCACGTTGAACGTTCTACTTCTCTACCTGTAATACCGTATTTCACATCTTTTCCATTCAAACTTCTAAGGTAGAATAAGTAAGAAGGAGTATCTCCAACCCTCATTCTATTAATTGAATTTCTACAACCACACTCAACCTTAGCTACAATAGGTAACTCGGTTAATAAGCCAAGAGAGTTATTTAATCGAATCAGGTTTACAACCTCTTTGGGTATAACACAGAACATATTTCCAAAACGATTTAGTAAGTATTTACCTTCTAAATCACTTAACATTACATGTCTCATGTACCCCACCTCCCTATTCCCGTGATTTCTTAACAACAACCTCGTATCTAATAGGTGTTATTTGAAATGCAAGTAAAGTCCAGTAAAAACCAGCCCAGTCAGATTCAACAATCCTAACTTTTGATACCGTTGAAGGGTAAGATGCAGGAGCATAATTAGGTCTATCGACAATAATTTCTACTTTCATCGGTAGGTTTAATGAGAATTGTAGGCATAATTCAGCTATAACTGGATTTGTTAGTTTAAGGTAATACATACCACATACTGTGGTAATAGTCCTACCCTCGTGCATCAATAATGACCGTTTAAATTTAGTAAAGTCCATATATGACTCCAAAAACAAAGCCTAACCACGAGGGTTAGGCAATGGATATTACAAGCCCAAATCGAATTCTTCGGTACCGTCAGATGCCTTACCATAAGTAAGAACGAGACGAGCAACCAGGTCTTGAATACGATCAGGATGTTCTTCACAGAACGTAGCAATTGCTTGTTCAACAGCATGGTCTTTACGCAGGATAATACCTTTGCCACCATTCAGACGTTTAACATTGCCGTCTTTGCCCATAACACCAACATTCAAATAACCAGCAACATTAGCTGAACGGTCATTTGAAGAAGAATTGTTTTCAGTAGATTTGTTTTTGAAAGCCATGATGAATACCTCGATAGATAATTAATTGAATAGAGTCTGAGTTGGACAGGCTTTTGCCTTCCACATTAGCCGCCTTGCGGCTTATTACATATGAAACAAGCAGCTGACTTTATCAGCCCACTTGGTATATTCCACAGCCTTGGTTTCGATTTTATCGTTGAGACGAATGAGGGAGTTAATAGCTTCTTCGGACATTAAAGGAAGGATGAAGTTTTGAACTTCTTCCATAGTATCGCCAGCAAGCATACGGTGACTAACACCCTTGCGAAAGAGAAAGAGAGCCAAGTCTGGTTCTCCATTCTCATAATTAATTTCAGCCCATTTAAAGCAGCGTGTTGCAGATTCTTGTTGCATCATTATTGAATATATCCACCAGTTGTTAATTCGGTTGGGATACCCAAACTGGCTTGCAGCTTAAGTGTATTCAGGTCACCCTGACTAATACGAAGAAGAACACGATAACTATAAGAATAACCAGCCTTTTTATATACTACAGGAACACCAAAGTATACTAATTGGTTAGGACTTCCCGTTGGGAACTCTTTAGTTATTTCAGTGAATCGTAGGGTAACAATATAGTTACCACCACGGGTGATAGCTTCATTACTATCTCCAATTTCTATGGTTCCTACAAAACCGGGACCAGTCATTGTTAATATAGGCATAATCTTTTACCTGTTTAAAATAAGCCTTATGACCCTTGAGGTATAGTTTGGCTAATTATTTCAATACGCCATTTACCCTGTTTCTTACTCACCATCTCAAGTAAGTAAGCATGTACAAACAATCCATCAGGTAGAATGGATTCTAATTTAATTTCATCTTTAGCCTTTATCACAACAGCATCAGAAGTATGCGTAGTTAATATAGCTTCATACCAGTTAGAGATACTTAAAGAAACTTCTAACCTTATTTGGTTTAATAAGTATTTTGGTATAATTCCATATACATTAGATAAACCAGAATATGTTTCATTATCGTGTAAACCTGCATCAGCAATAACAATTAGCATAGTTAATCTCTATTCAATACCCAAGGGTGATTGTACGTAACAATCTGAGCAACTGGCTTAGCAACGGGCTTCACAGCCGGTTTAGTCTCAGTATTACTCAGATCTACCATGAGGTGATACATACCACGTTTATGTTTAATAACGTCTTCTTTTGTTCCCAGTATCAATGACTTTCTCATTATGATTAATACCTCTGGTTTTAGATTTAATAAAATCTAGCTGCTTAGCTTTTAAAGCTTTAGCATACGATTCGTTTGATGAATAATACATTGTATTTATGTATTGGTCATAGAATATACCCTGAGCAGATTTACCAGATGCCCTATTTGAGCCTACACGTATATTCTGTATTCCACCATTAGTACTTTTATATCTTCCACTGACAACATCCACGAAGTATTCAACTAAGGAGAAGGTATAAATGTTAGTGTTGGGTACCTGTTCAACGGTATAACGTTTGTAAAACCCACAAGGAACAAAGTAAGGAATAGCACATTCATTGTTAGTTACGTGATAATAAACCTTACCTTTATAATCAAACTTAGGAATCTCTAAACTTCTATTTAGTTTAATAAGATTCTTTAGTTCATCAGAAAATTGTATAACTGAATCACCTACCCTTAGTAACATAATGTCTTACCTCACCCAAATGCACGGAGTGCATTATATAAAGTCATTGCCCCTTAAGTGGGGCAACGGTTATTTAATTTCAGTCTTATCTAACTTCGCTAACTCGTCCATGTGGAAATGGTATTCATCAAACAACTGGTTCAGACGATGACCAGTTATCTTGTCTTTCTCAATACCCTTAAACTTATTAAGTAAAGCATCACGTTCACGCTTTACAAGATGTGATGATATCGTGTGATACCAACGTTTGAATGAAATACCAAACATAGCTTTAAACACGAGTATTTCTCCTTATCCCAGTAATAACTTCGTCATTAAGTACACGGTCATGAATGACAATAGCCATAGCATGATTATGATTGTAGAGTTTACGTGAATCAATATCCCACTCAATACGATGAGTATGCTTTGATTTAGGGTAAAGCTTATTCGAACGAATTAGAGCAAACATACCTTTAAATGTATTACTCATAATCGTATCGTAGTACTTGAATGCACGGTCTAAGTTATCAAGATTATTTGCCATCTGGATTCCTTAACTTATAAATAGGGTTAGTTCCATTGTTATGGTTAATAACTTCAACAGTCAGCACCTCAGCCGCATCAGGCACAAGTATAGTCCTACTGCTATCTGAGGCTAATACTGCATTATGGATATCCCCATCTTCTAGTGCTTTAATAAACACTGAGGCATTACCATATACCCAGGTACTATATAATACAAAAGCTGTACCATCATTAAGTTCGCCGAATTTCATTATTTAAACCCCATTATGTCTGAGTAACTATCAATAATCACTTCTTCACCAATGTCATTCATTAAAGAATAAAATAGTGAAAGGTACTCAAAGTCAGACTCTCGTTGACCTTTAAGCCAAGTCTGTGCTTCCAGAACAGTAGCAAACATCTTCTGAGATTCTTCTACGTGACTATCTACAAATTTAAATACTAAAGCTGCATATGACTTAATTTCTTTTACTGATTCAGACCAGAGATAATTGCTATTGAGTTCATCAATGCATACAAATCCCTGACGTACCAACCACGCAGCCAATACAAGATTATGCACACACTCAAACATGATGTTGTAGTTATTCTGCTTTAATACTCGCACCAACTCAGAGGTGTAACCCTGATTCTGTTCAAACACAGAAATATTAGATACGACTACCACATCAGGTCTATCAAAGGTAAATACACGCAGATATATACTTGCATGATCTAACTTAACATAACGAGATGTGGCTTTATTCACAGGGTTACGAATATGCTTAAGAATTGCCTGCATATCGGACTCAAACTTATGAGGCTTCATAGACTCTTCAGCATACTGGATTGCTTGGCGAATCTTACTACGTGACAGAGTTACACCACGTTGTACGTAATAGCTAATAACCATTGAACGAGGCCATTCATTAAACACACCAGTAAACTTAGTTTCTAGGTATGAATCTGCCAATGCATATTGTTTGTTATTCATCATCTTCTTCCTCATAAACACACACAACATCGTTACAATCCTCACAAAGAGAGGAATAACCAAATTCATCTGCATTAAAAACTTGATCGTCATCCAAGGCCATACCACAACGTTCACATTTACACATATTACATATCTCCAAGCCCTGGCTTACACCAAGGCATATTAAATTAAGGTTGGTATGCAGAGACTGCTTTTAATGCTTCTCTTTGGGTAGGATACGGATTGGAGCACTGTCCAGCTTCGTCCCAGAACACATAGCAATACTCTCGTGTCACAGGGTCTACTAACATTGCGGTACGATTTACTAACATATACGTGTCCAATTCCATCTTCTGTAACTCAACCCACGTAGATGGAGTAACTGGTTTAGCTTCAAACATATACTTAGGTATATCCATATCCCTGAACATACTCCCAGTATTACCATTCACCACACAGCGAGCGAATGAACGCATGGTTTCTTTACTTAATACCAAATGCTCAGATGCTTCCAAAGGAGTCTTAGTAATGCTCAACTCCATAAGCATAAAGGCACGACACTTACGATATAAAGCAGCCACACGGTTAAATTTACTAAAGCTAGGTTTACTGGTCATACCCACTCCAAATAGTTAGATGATTAATCTCCAACATAGTCCCCTTGGGACATACTCAATCGTACATGTAACCTTCGTACTATCTCGATACTACACACTACGTGTTACGTATCTCGAAGTACTCAGGAAGTAATAACCATATAAAGAGTGTGGTTATATACATAAACATGAATAGTCTTAAGGTAAGATTAAGGTAGATGGATGGGAGTTGTTACGATTAAGGTGAGACAGGTAGTAGTTAAGTAGAGTATATCTAAACTAATATATTCACACTAAAACAGTACAGTATCCCTCTATAGGTGGATAACTAAGTGCTTAGTAAACTGGTTAAGTATGGGTAAGTGATGTAGTGAATCGTACCACTCTGTCAATAGGTCAGAGGTATGCATTCTATTTATAATGGTATGAGTTCTGTTTATGAGGATATGAAACAGGTACATAGAAATATCCAAATTAGTTATAAAGTTAATTGGGTACACAGTTAGTGTGTATGGATTTATGACCCACATTCCAAAATACACAGTTTTGCCATAGGTTTTTAAACGCGGTAGCGCACCTTACTGTCACGCGTAGATGTGTGTAATGTGTAGTGTGTAATCAGTGTGTAGTGTGTAAAAAGAAATACCTAACCCGAAGGTTAGGTTGAGTGCGCACTTCCATGTGCTTGCGTATTACTTCTTGCTTGCTGGTGCGAGTGATGCGAGTTGTGCATCCAGTGCAGCTTTGGCAGTCGAGTACTTCATCTGGTCTTGAATAGAGATGAGAGCAGCGATGTTGGTAGCTTTGGTATCAGCTACGCCAGCC
>Ga0116228_10000034_pt1 | contig 74949 bp, 72 predicted proteins | sample S1TSphfallax_2_FD_89694 | JGI IMG/M metagenome (GOLD analysis project Ga0116228, IMG submission 89694) | Host-associated microbial communities from peat moss isolated from Minnesota, USA - S1T2_Fc - Sphagnum fallax MG | ecosystem: Host-associated > Plants > Peat moss > Unclassified | place...
GACTGGGTCATGAGAAGCTGTAGACGCGCCCGCCGTGAAACTCAAGAATTCTCCGGAATTGCCGACTTTCAAGAAATCGCGTTTCATGAGAGCCCGCCACGGTCGGCATCACGATGTCCATACGCCGACGACTGCTGCTGTTGGGTGCGCTGGCGACTGCTTCGATCTGGAGCGGCGCGTTGCTGCAATATTTGCAGATGCGGGACCAGCGAGTGCGGTTGGAAGCGGTTCGAGCAACCATCGAAGCAGCCAACCTCTTCGCGGAGGCAGCTCATAACGCCGCGCGCGAACGGGGATTGAGCTATGGATGGCTGTCACAGGACGGATTGCAGACCGAGTTGGCCGGGCCGCGGCGTGGACTTGATGCAAGCCTTGCGGCACTTCGGCCGCAACTGACGACCGATGATGCGCACGGCGGCCTGCTGGCCGCAGCACGCTCCCGCGTCGGCGAACTGGGGGAGCTTCGCGAGGCCATTGACCACCGCGATCTTGCTCCACTCGAGGCGTTCCTCAGCTATAGCGAGATCATCGCGGCGCTGCAGGACGTCGCTGCACGCCGGCTTGCAGACGGCATGATCGTCGTCGCACTACCCTACGAACATGTGAATGCCTTGGAACAGATGGCCGAGCAGCTGAGCCGCCTTCGTGGCCTGACGCAAGGAGTGATTCGAGCACAATCGCTGCCGCCGACGATCGAGGAACGGCTCGAGCGTCAGATTGCGATGTACCAGGACGCGGAGCGCGCTTTGAAGCGCTCGCTTCCGGACTCGCGTGTTGCGGAAGGCGCCATCGCGGCCGAGGCACCCGTCGTTCGGGACGTGCTCGGGTTGGTGAGTCGGCTGGTCCAGTCGCAGCGCCCGGACGCGCTCGGAAGCAATGCAAGCAACTGGTGGAACGAGGCAACCGAGGCCGTCAACCGCGTACACCAGGCAGCCGTAGCAGAGAGGCAGGTCCTGCGTCAGCAAGCCGAGGGGCGGCTAGCCGAGCTGCAATCGCGGATGCAACGCACCGTGGCCGTGCTCGTCCTGCTCGGCATCGTGACGCTTGCTTTGGTCTTGAGCACCGTTGGGCGAATCCTTCGCGGTCTGAATCAGTTGCTCGACGGCCTGGAATCGGTCGGGCAGCGTCGCAACTTCAAAGCGCGACTGGTCACAACGGACGGCGACGAGTTCGGTACGATTTCGACGGAGATCAACAAGCTGATCGCGGTGGCGGGTAGCGTCGTCGAGGAGCAGGAAGAACTTAGCAAGATCGACCCTCTGACCGGGGCGATCAATCGTCGAGGCTTCGATCAGCAGCTCTCGGCACGCGCAGCGCCAGGGCGCCGGTTCGGCGTGCCATTGTCGCTCGTCATGATCGACGTTGATCACTTCAAAAGAGTGAACGACAGCCTCGGCCATGCGGCCGGGGATCGGGTACTTCAGGGACTCGCGCAACTGCTGCGTCAGGCTTTGCGGCCCGACGACGTCCTGGCCCGATTTGGTGGCGAGGAGTTCGTCGCGTTGCTGGTTGGCTGTCCAATCGAGTCAGCCCTGGAGGTGGCGGAAAAGCTGCGGGCGACTGTCGAGGCGCATGATTTTCTCATCGGTTGCCGGGTCACCGCCAGTTTTGGCGTGGCGGAACTGATGCCCGGTCAAACGTCCGAGAGCCTGCTGGTCGCCGCGGACGAACAGCTCTACGCCGCCAAGGCCGGTGGACGGAACCGTGTCTGCCACGTCCCTAGAAGTGGTAGCTCAAATCGACGCCCGCCGTCAGCGGTTGGTTCGTAATGATGCGGGTGAAATCAGGTTGCGGCTCATTTTCCGTGAACATGCTTTCGAGCTCCGCGTGCTTGTTGGTGAGATTGTTGACGAACACCGCGGCGGTCAGCTTGTCGCCATACTTGATTCCGGCACGGACATTGACGAGGTCATAGGAGGGCAGCTGTATGTACGTACCGGTGGCCTCGTAGGGGTTCGGGAAAAAGATCGAATACCGCGTGCCGGTGAATGAGTTTTCCAATCGAGCCGTGAACGTGTAATTGGTGCCGAACGCCTTGGAATAATTGATCGACGCGGTGCCGCTCACCGGCGAGACCTCCGGCAGTCGATGGATGGGTTGAATCACCCAATGGGGGCCGCCATCCAGATACTCGTAGAGATAGCCGGCGGAGACTTCGAGCTGAAATCCCGCGCCGAGATCGGCCCGCGTGTCGATGTCGAGCCCGTAGATATGCGCATAATTGCCATTGATGTTGAGTGCCCAGTCGTTCGGATAGGCCTCGAGCTGGATGTGCTCCCAATCCTCGTAATAGATGCTGGCGTTGACGGTCAGGCGACGATCGAAGAACCGTGATTTCTCACCCAGCTCGTAGCTCACGACGCGATCCGGCGCGTACGTGGCGGGCCACTGGCCGCCCGCCTTGTAACCTTGTTGTTGGAAGGCTTCTCCCCAGATGGTCCCGGGGGTGGTCGGATACAGGGCGTTGCCGCCGCCCGGTCGGAAACCGGTCGACACGGTGCCATAGACCATGAGGTCCGGGCTGAACGTGTAGGTGGCATTGATCTTCGGGTCGAAATTCGTGGATGACAACAGAATGAGACCGCGACACGAGGGAACGGCCGCGCCGAGGAATGAACCCCAGCCGCTGATGCACGACGAGAACCGATAGTCGTAGCGATTGACGCGGGCGCCGAAGTCGATCTTGAACTCGTCGCTCAAGGCATACGTCAGGTCGCCGAAAGCCGCATATTGCTTGATCGTGGTGGGCGAGTAGGCGTCAAACCAGTGGGGCGTGGCCGCCGGTGCGAGCGTGCCATAGTCCATGTACGACGTGTAATTGGGCGTGGTGCCGTTGAAGGTCCACAACGAGTAGAAGTCGCTGAAATAGAGACCGCCGACCCAGCTGGCCTTGCCGCTGCCGGTCGATGTGGCACGCAATTCCTCGCTGAATTGATGAGAAGGGTCGGCCTCTATGCCGTACTCGGGACCGGATCCGTTGGCGCCATAATAGCCAATGTTGGGCAGGCCATAATTGGAGGCATAGGTCAGGGCCTCGAGCGGGTTATTGAAGGCCTCGCTGGCTTCTTCTTCCTGGGTGGAATACCGGTTCCATCGAGCCGTGCTCGAGGTCAGATCGAACGTCGGGAAGTTGTAATTGATGGTGAGGCCGTACGTGGTCAACCGATCGGTCAGCGGTTCGGCGATGTTGAACGGCTGGTAATGCGCCAGAGTGCCCGGCGTGCTGTCATAGGCGCTGATGCCGTTTTGGGTGCTGTTCTCGTGGAAGATGGACGGCGTGATGCTCAAGTCGTCCGAGGGCTTCCACAGCAGCGTCACGCGCCCGGCATAGATCTGATAGGCATTCGAGCCCGGATATCGCGCTTCGACGGGGGCCGATTGGACATTGCCGCGCACCGTGCCATCGGGATTGCCGCCGACGACGGGCAGGTCGGAGGAGACGATGCGATCGATCCAGCCGCTCGTGTAATCCTGAGACCCCACGACACGCAACGCCAGCGTGTCGTTGATGAGGGGAATGTTCAACATGAGATTTTCTTTGTGATTGAAACCACCGCCATCGGTGCCCGAAAGCACGCTCTGCGCGCTCCCCTGAAACTCCGTCAAGTTCGGCTGGTTGGTGATCAATCGGACGGTTCCGCCCATCGAACCCGATCCGAACAACGTGCCTTGGGGTCCACGTAAAAGCTCGATGCGATTGAGGTCATAGAGATCTGGGTCGATGACGACGTGCCCGTTTTGCGCGCTCGCCGGCCCGGTGAGGGGAACATCGTCGAGATAAAAGCCGACCGTTGCCGAGTTGCCGCCGCTCGAGGTCATGCCGCGCATCTCGATTTCGGTCTGACTGGGCCCTTCGCTCTTCAGCGAAACACCGGGCGTGCCCTGGGCGAGAGCGGCCAACGAGGCGACGCCACGCGCCAGCAAGTCATCACCACTCACCGCCGCGATACTGATCGGCGTGTCCTGTACCGTTGACACCCGCTTCTGCGCGGTGACCACGACTTCTTCCAAAGCGCTGCCTGCCGATGAGCTGCCGGCGCTTTCGGCGGCGGTGCCGGTAGCAGCATTGGCGTCGGTATCGGCATCGGCATCGGCATTCGTATTGGCTTGCAGGGTAAACAATAAAGTGGCCAGAGCCGCTCCGCTGACCGAAGAAGCCGAGTAGTTCCCAAGAATGCGCATCCCTCGTTCTCCACAAGTGTTTATGCCAACTCCCGCGGAGAATTTTGGGATTTCAGGCTGTTAATTTGCTGTTAATAAATGCGGCTCTGCGACGGAGGTTTGGATAGGTTTACCGCCACGGTCGCTGTTGCCGGTGCCGTCCGCAGCGCGGTAGTATGGACGGCCGCGGTGTCGCCGCATTCCGGACGTGAAGCCCTCTGAACGCGAATTCACCGGACACTCGATCTGTGCCTTCAGCCGCCATGCCGCGGGGCATCCCGTTCATCGTTGCGAACGAATTCGCCGAGCGATTCTGTTTCTACGGCATCAATTCGATTCTCGCGATTTACTTGGTGCAGTCGTTGCATTACGGCGATGCCCAGGCGACCACCTGGGTGTCGTTGTTCAAATCCGGCGCCTACTTTTTCCCGTTGGCCGGGGCCGTGCTATCGGACGTGTTCTGGGGCAAGTTTCGCACGGTACTGTGCTTTTCGATGGTGTACTCGGCCGGCTGCATCGTGCTCGCCCTCGCTCGGGAGCCGGCGATGATAGCCGCCGGCTTATTCCTGGTGGCATTCGGCACCGGCGGCATCAAGCCGTGCGTGGCGAGCAACGTCGGCGATCAGTTCACCGGCGCCAACCAGCATTTGATCGAACGTGCCTTCAGCTGGTTCTACCTCGCGATCAACAGCGGCTCGATCATATCCATTCTGCTGTGTCCGGTGCTGTTGCCCGCCTTCGGTCCGACCGCAGCTTTTGGCGCCCCGGCCTTGATGATGTTCCTGGCCACCTTGGTCTTTTGGGCGGGCCGTAGGCGCTTCGCGGTGGTGCCGCCGGCCGGTAAGGTGTGGTTGCGCGACATACTCTCCAAGCAAGGTTTGGCGACGGTCGGTCGGCTGCTGTTGATCTATGTGTTCATTGCCTTTTTCTGGGCGCTCTGGGATCAGAGCAACGGCACCACCTGGTCGCTGCAGGCCCGGTCCGATCTCATGGACAAGGACTTGGGATTCGGCGTCACGCTGCTCCCGGCGCAGATACAGGCCGTCAACGGAGTGTTGATCTTGGCGTTGGTGCCGGTCTTCACCTACGGCATCTATCCCTTGGTCGGCCGGTTTTTCGAGGTCACGCCGCTGCGCAAGATAGGCGCGGGCTTGTTCGTCACCGCGAGCTCCTTCCTGGTGATCGCCTGGATCGAGTCACGTATCCAAGCCGGCTTCGTGGTGAGTGTGTGGTGGCAGATCCTCGCCTATGTGATTCTCACCGCCGGCGAGGTGCTGGTGTCCATCACGGGCCTCGAGTATTCGTACAAGCAGGCGCCGCTGTCGATGAAGAGCTTCATCATGGCGTTGTTCTATCTGTCGATCAGCGTGGGTAATCTGTTCACCGCGGCCGTGAATCATTACATGGTGCGTCCGCTCACCGCGTCAGGCATGGAGTTGGGAGCGGCGACATGGATATCGGTGAGTGGAGTCGCACCGCTGGTCGCCGGTCAGAAAATCGATTTGGGCGGTGCCAATGGTGTGCAGGTGGTCGACCCAGACGGCAATTCGGCGGCCCTGCAGGGCACTTATCTGGTGCGTGCTGTCGATCACGGTCGCTTGCAACTGATGGATGCGGTGACGCGTAAACCCTTGGTCACGCGCGGCAGTTTCGATGCCGCCAAGGCGACGGTCTCCACGTACGCTCTGGTGGGACCCGCCTATTTCATTTTCTTTTCCGAGATCATGGCCGGCGCAGCCGTCATCTTCATTTTCGTGGCTGTGTTGATTCCTGAAGCCACGTTTGTGCGCCTGGATGCGCCGGGGGAAGACGAAGCGAATTCGATGCCGGCTTAGACTCGGACAGGCCCCTGTCGACGAAGTCCAACACCAGCGCCGCGCATTCCCGCGGTCGGGATTGCAGCAGCAGGTGGGGCCCGTCGATGCAGACCACCTTCGCATGCGGCAGCCGCGCCGCGAGCCAGCGCGTCGCGGCGAAGGAGATGACGCGATCGTTGCGCGCATAGACGATCAAAGTGGAGGTGTTGATACGGCGTATGGCGGCGGTGGTGTCGACCGTAAGCAGCGAAGCGATGCGCCGGGCGACCACCGAACGCGCCACTGCAGCGATGGCACGGTCGGCCTGAGCGGGCGCGGTCGCCGACCGGGGCGATCCCCACATCAGCAACGCGCGCAAGCGGCGGGGCAGCGAATGAATGGGCACGAGGAAGGCCAGTGGGCTCATCCATCCAAAGAGTGGATAGGGATTCTTGGCGAAAGTCGTGCAAAGAATCAGGCCGGTCAAGCCGGGCGGCCGGGACGCGGCCAGGCGGATCGCGAGCGGGCCACCGAAGGATTCGGCGAGCAGAACGAACGGACGATCGGTCGGCAAGGCGGGGCGGATGAGCTGCTCCAGCTCTTCATAGCCCAGCGGCACATCCTTGGGATAGTCCAAGACCCGTGAGTCGACCTCCTTGCCCAGGGCTTCGATGAAATTGGTCAACAGCTTGCCGGTGCCGTCGAGTCCCGGCAGCAGCAACAGGAGGAGCGGCGGCGTCATCGAGCGACTCTTGGCGGCATCGAGCAAATCTTGCGGTTTGCGGCGTATTCGCGCCACAGGTTGGCGCCACTTTTACCGCACAATTCTTCCACGGCACTCATGGAAGAGATCCTAACAGCGGGTTGTTGCAGGGATGCGCGGCCGTAGGGTGGCGGTGATGCCGAGTCGCCGCCACCCGTCTTTCTCGTGCGGTAGGCTCGGCTCTATGAACGTCATTTGCCCGACCGTGGACGACCTCGAACCCCCACGACGCCCCGACCGTTGACTTCTGCCCCGATCCTGCTGGTGGCATTCGCCATGGTGGCGCTCACCGGGCTGACGAGCTTCGTGGCGCGTCGGCTGCACGTGCCGCAATCCATCTTGTTGGTGATGGTCGGCGCAGTACTGGCATTCATGCCGCACGTGCCGGCGGTGGAGCTCGATCCGCATCTGCTGTTGCTGTTGTTTCTGCCGCCCCTGCTCTATTACGCGGGCGTGGGCATGAGCTGGCGCGGTTTCAAACGCAACCTGACGCCCATCATGTTGATGGCCGTCGGCTGTGTGCTGTTTACCGCCACCGCAGTCGCGGCGACCACTCATTGGTTGCTGCACCTGCCCTGGGATGTGGGCTTCGTGCTGGGCGCGGTGGTCTCGCCGCCGGATGCGGTCGCCCCCATGGCCATCGCGCGCCGGCTTTTGGTGCCCAAGCAGCTGCTCATGATTCTCGAAGGTGAGGGCTTGGTGAATGATGCCACGGCCTTGATCCTGTTCAGCTTCGCGGTGGGCGCGGTCACCACGGGGCATTTTTCGTTGGCGCATGCGGCGGTCAGTTTCAGTGTGATCGTGGTGGGCGAAATCGGCTGGGGTCTTGCGATCGGGTCCGGCGCCCTGTACGTGCGCGCCTTGGCGCGTGACCCCGATGTGGAAATGATCCTGGCGTTGCTGACGCCGTTTGCCGCGTTCTGGCCGCCGCATTTCCTCGGCGGTTCCGGGGTTCTGGCGGCGGTAACCGCCGGCCTCTACACGAGTTGGAACGGGCCGCGCCTGATCGCCCCGGCGACCCGTCTGCAGGGTTTTTTCGTGTGGGGTTTGGTGGTCTATATCGTCGAAGGTGTCGTGTTCTTTCTCACCGGATTGCAGTCTCGGGTGCTGATGGAGGGTCCGGTCACGGGCGAATGGCCGCGAACGCTGCGTGCCGCAGCGATCACCATCGTGATGGTGCTGTTGATCCGCTTCGTGTGGGTGTTTGCGCTTGCCGCGGTGCGCAGACCGCCGAAACGGCCGAGCTGGCAGGAGACCTTCCTGATCGGCTTTACCGGCATTCGCGGTGTAGTTTCGTTGGTTGCAGCCTTGTCCATTCCAGACCTCGCCGGCGCCGGGCGATTCCCGGAGCGGGACCTCATCTTGTTCGTGACATTTTGCCTCATTCTCGTTTCGCTCTTGGGGCAGGGCGCCTTGCTGCCGCGGGTGATCCGTTACCTCAAAATCGATAAGCTCGGTCAGCGTGAGGCGGAGGCGGCGAAACGCGCGGAAGTGGCGGCGCGCGTGGCCGGCATCGACGCCGCCCTACAGCGGCTCGGCGAACTCGAGGCGGCCGGACAAATCAGTCCGTACGCGGCCTACATGCGGCGCATGCACGAGGATCGGCGGCTGTATTTCACGCAAGCGGCGCACGCGACGCGGACGGCTGCGGCAAGCCAGGCCGCGTCCAGCACGAATGATGGCGAAGCGATCAGCCAGCCCGACTCGGTGGATGTCCGGCTGCTGCTGCTGCAGGCGGAACGCGACAGTATCGCGGCACAATTCGCCGCGGGTGACTTAACTGACGAAGCGCGCCGGCGCATCGAGCGGGAACTCGACCTGGAGGATGCGCGCGTGCGCCACACGGCCGACAGCGCCACGGGTCAGAGCTTCGGCGAACTGTAAATTCCCCCACCATAAGTCAAATGGCCGTCTCGCCGCGCCGGGATCGTTTATGCTCGGCATAGCGAGGTGTCATCATGCGTCTGGCCAGACCCGTCTATGAAAGTGTGCCTTTGATCTACGCCCTGATCGGTGCCGGCGCGGGTTACATCTCTTATCTCGACCCTGAGGATCCGCGCATGTCGATCGCGCTTGCGATCGGCGTCGTCGGCGAAGTCGCGGGTCTGACGGTGTTCTTGCGGCGGCAGGACTATCGGGCGAGGAGCCGCGAGTACGGCGAGATCATCGAGTTGCCCTCGCAGCCGCGGCGTTGAGGCAGACGGGTTGCCGCTACTCGCTCGATTCTTCCTCGATGCGGGCGGCATCGTTCAGCGGCGGTCGGGGGCGTTGCGGGCGTTCATCCAGATACATGATCTCGTGCTGACCGACCTGCACCACGTCGCCATCGTTGAGGTTGTGCCGCCGCACCCGTTTGGATTGCACGTAGATGCCATTGGTGCTGTTCAGGTCTTCGATGACACAGGCATCGGATTGGGTGACGATCTGGCAGTGATGGCGGCTGATGAAGCGGCTGTCGATCTGCAAGTCATTGTCGGAGGTTCGCCCGATCACCAACCGGCCGGGCCGCAATTCCCTTTCGATCACCGTCTTGCCGCCGCTGGCGAGCAGTATACGGCCGACGCAGGGAATCTTGTCCGACGGCTTCGGCGAGGCGACCAGACTGATGTTGGGCAGGCGCATCCGGTTCGTTATGGAAGCGAACTCCACCCACTGTAATTCGCGGATCGCGCTGTCGAGATCGGCCATGGTGACCGTGTCTGATTCCCGTCCGAAGGCGGCCATCATGGCCGTGTCGCACAGGGTGTTGACCAGCCGCGGCACCCCGCCGGTGTAGCGGAAGATCATCGCGTAGGCGTCGTCGGAAAATATGCGCCGACCCTGTGATCCCGCAACCTCGAGACGGTGTTCGATATAGGCGGCGGTTTCGGTCTTCGAGAGCGCGGCCAGATGAAAGCGCAGCCTGACGCGCTGTGCGAGCTGGATGAGTTCGGGCGAGTTCAACTTGTCGTTGAGTTCGGGTTGTCCGGCCAGGATGATGCGCAACGCCTTTTCCTTGGCCGTCTCCACGCCGGACAGCATGCGCACTTCTTCCAGCACGCGCTGGCTCAAGTTCTGTGCTTCATCGACGATCAGCAGCACCTTGCGGCCGGCATCGTGCATTTCCATGAGGAATTGATTGAGGGTTGCCAATACCTCCGGTTTCTTCATCTGAAAAGGAGTGAAGCCGAATTGCACCAGTACGGTTTGCAGGAACGCCGTGGGGTTCAGTTGCGTCTGATTGATCTGCGCCACCACCACGTCGGGTTGCAGTTCCCGGAGGAAGGTCTCGATGAGCGTCGTCTTGCCCGCGCCGATCTCACCGGTGATGACGACGAAGCCATCGGTGAACCAGATGGTCGACTCCATGTACGCCTTGGCGCGCGCATGCTGTTTGCTCAGGTAGAGAAACTGCGGATCCGGTCCCAGCCGGAAAGGCAGCTCCTGCAGCTTAAAAAGCTCTAGATACATGATGGGTGCGGAAGAAAACTCAAGTCCATTCGATCAATTGTAGGGCTTTCTTCAACATTTCGTTGCGTTCCCGCGCCGTGCGCTCGATGATGGTGCAGTGCCCCAATTTACGGCCGGGCCTCGGCGCCTTGCCATAATCGTGGACGGTCGCGCCATCGAGCCGCAAAAGACCTTCGATGGCGGGCATATTGCCCAAAAAGTTCACCATGGCGGCGTGACCGACAGCACGAGTCGAGCCCAAGGGAAGGTCGCAGATCGCCCTGATGTGGTTCTCGAACTGGCTCGTGACACAGCCTTCGATGGTCCAATGTCCCGAATTATGGACGCGCGGCGCCATTTCATTCGCCACCAACCGGCCGCCGACCACAAAGAATTCGAGGGTGAGGATACCGACGTAGTGCAATTTTTCCATGACACGCTTGAGGTACCGCCGGGCCAGCCGTTCGAGGCGCGCATTGGCGAAGGGAGCTACGCTATAGCGCAAAACACCGCCCGCGTGAGCGTTGGCGGTCAGCGGGTAGTAAACGATGTGGCCGGTCGCTGAACGCGCACCGATGATGGAGACCTCGCGCGAAAAGTCCTGGAATTTCTCGTAGATCAGGCCGCGCTGACCCATGCGGCCCCAGGCCTCGGCGATATCCCGGGCGCCCTGCAGGGCGAACTGGCCCTTGCCGTCGTAACCCAAGCGGCGGGTTTTCAGGATGCCGCGAGCTCCGAGTCGCCGCACGGCCCGCTCGAGGTCGTCGCTGCTGTCGACCGCGGCATGTGCGGCAACCGGAATTTTCAATGCGCTGAACAGCGCCTTCTCGTGCAAACGGTCCTGCGACACCTCGAGCGCGGCGAGTGGCGGACGGATGCGGGTGCCGTGTAGCAGGGGCGCGAGCCCGGCGCCGTCGACATTCTCCCAATCAAAGGTGAGCACATCGCACTTCGCCGCCAGTTCGGCGAGTCTTGCGGGATCATCGAGTTCGCCCAAGAGGATGGGGGCCACCTGCGCCCCCGGTGCATCCGGGCTGCGATCGAGAAAAAGACTGGAGAGGCCCAGAGGATAGGCCGACAGGGCGAGCATCCGGCCGAGCTGACCCGCGCCGACGATGCCGATCCGGGAGCGATTCAAGAGCGGCGGGGATCCGGCCTCGCGAGCACCGAGGCGGTTTGCGCGTCGCGAAACGCATCGAGTGCGATACGAATTTCGCTCGAGTCGATCGCCAGAATCGACGCGGCGAACAAGGCCGCATTCTTCGCTCCGGCAGCGCCGATGGCGAAGGTTGCCACCGGCACGCCCGCCGGCATCTGCACGATCGAGAGCAAGGAATCGAGTCCGTTCAAGGCCTTCGATTGCACGGGAACACCGAGGACGGGAAGCGACGTTTTGGCCGCCGCCATGCCCGGCAGATGGGCCGCGCCGCCGGCACCCGCGATGATGGCTTTCAAGCCTCGGCCACGCGCCGATGCGGCATAGTCAAACAGCAGATCCGGCGTGCGATGGGCCGAGACCACGGTCACCTCGTGAGCGATTTTCAAGGAGGCCAGTGTGTCTGCCGCGCCCTGCATCGTTTCCCAATCGGACGCCGATCCCATGATTATTCCAACCAGCGGTTGCATGCGGCTAGTCTAACAAGAGTCAATCGAGAAGCTTGCGCAAAAAGGCGAATAACTCGCGGGCACCCGCCGGCGAGCGCTGTTCCGCGCGTTCGCGCTCGGCCTTGTCCAGCAACTTCAGCAGGGCGGTACGGTCGATGTGAGGATAGGCCTTCTCAAGTTCGTCGACGCCGGCCGTTGGTGCTGACAGCAGCCGATCGCGCCAGCGTTCGATTTGTTGAAAATGGCGGATCTCCAGGTCGTGGCGCTGCTTGCGCTCGGCGAGTTTGGCAAGAACGGGTTGCGGATCGATGCTGCGCATCAATTTACCGATATACTGACGCTGCCGCACTTGGGCGCCGTGGGAGGGCAGGCGGCGCAGGTCGCGGAGTGCCACGAACAAGGTCTCCGGCAGTCCCAAGGCTTTGATTTCCTGGTCCGGAAGGGCGGAGAGTTGGACGCCGAGTTCCTGCAACGAAGCGGCTTCACGCTTGCGCGCGCTCTTGCTCAAGGCCTCCTCGGGCGTCTCCGCGGAATCGTCGGGCTCGCTCTCGGTTGTCATATTACGCATGCTATCACTCGAGTCGGTAGAATCGCGGATCGAAAATGAAGACAGAATTGGAGAGGACGATGGCCGTCGTGCCCTTAAACCCGTTGCGTCTTGGCCCTATGGATCTGGAAACCATCATCGAGCGTGCGCTCAGCGAGGCGCGCTCGCTGGGCGCATCCCAGGCGGAGGCGGCTGTCAGTCAGGATACCGGTCTTTCGGTCGGCGTGCGACTCGGCGAGGTGGAGACCCTCGAACACCAGCGGGACCGCAGCATGGGAATCACCGTGTATTTCGGTCAGCGCAAGGGATCGGCCAGCACCGCCGACTTCTCGGCGGATGCAGTGCGTGCCACCGTCGCGAAGGCCTGCAGTATTGCGCGGTTCACCGCTGAGGACGCCTGCGCGGGGCTCGCGGATGCCGCGCTGATGGCAAACGACCCGCCAAACCTCGATCTGTCGCATCCCTGGAGCGTCTCGGCGGATCGAGCCATTGAAATCGCCAAGGCCTGCGAAGCGGCGGCGCTCGCCTTCGACCCGCGCATCAACAATTCCGAAGGGGCATCCGTGAGCACGCACCAGGGATTGCATGTCTATGGGAACTCGCATGGCTTCGTCGGCGGCTATCCGACCACCTCGCACACCATCAGCTGCGTGGTGCTCGCCGGCAAGGGCGAGGACATGCAGCGGGATTATTGGTATTCGAGTTCGCGCGACTGGCAGGAGTTGGACAGCCCCGAGGCCATCGGCCGCGAGAGCGCGCGCCGCACCATTGCCCGATTGGAGCCGCGCAAGTTGAGCACGCGCCGTGCGCCGACGCTGTTCGTGCCGGAGATCGCCCGCGGACTCATCGGCCACTTTGCCGCGGCGATCCGCGGCAGCAGCCAGTATCGGCAGTCTTCGTTCCTGTTGAACGCGGTGGGTCAGCAGGTCTTCCCCGCAGGCTTTGCGGTGAGTGAACGGCCGCATATACCGAAGGCTATCGGCAGCGCGCCCTTCGACGATGAGGGCGTGGCGACTCGGGCCCGTGAACTGGTCGAGGACGGAGTGCTCACCGGCTATATTTTATCGAGCTACTCGGCGCGCAAACTCGGACTCGAAACCACCGGCAACGCCGGCGGTGCGCACAATCTGTTGGTGGCATCGAATGCCACCGGCGGCCTTCCCGGCATGATTCGCCGTCTGGGGACGGGACTCATGGTCACCGAGCTGATGGGGCAGGGTATCAACATGGTGACCGGCGACTATTCGCGCGGCGCCGCGGGCTATTGGGTCGAAGGCGGAGTGATCCAGTATCCGGTGGCGGAAATCACCATCGCCGGCAACCTGCGCGACATGCTCGCAAATATCGTCGCCGTCGGCGATGACATCGACACGCGCGGTGGGATTCGGGTCGGCTCGATCTTGCTCAATGAGATGACGATCGCGGGCGAGTGAGCCCGTTCGCCGCTCAGGCGGTCAGCAGCCTCAGCGCCTCGCGATAGTTGTCGCTGGTACGCTTCAGGATGTCGGCGGGCAAATTCGGTGCGGGCGGCTTCTTGTTCCAATTGAGCGACTCGAGATAGTCGCGGACGAATTGCTTGTCGAAACTCGGCGGACTGATCCCCGGCTTGTACGAGGCCATCGGCCAGAAGCGCGAGGAGTCGGGCGTCAGCGCCTCATCGATGAGACGCAGATCGCCCGCCTTATCGATGCCGAACTCGAATTTGGTGTCGGCGATGATGATGTTGCGGGCGCGGGCGTGGTCGGCGGCGAAACGGTAGATTTCGAGTGCGATGCGCCGAATGCTGTTGGCGTGATCGCGGCCGACCAGTTGCACGATGGTATCGAAATCGATGTTCTCATCGTGCTGGCCGGCGGGCGCCTTGGAGGCGGGTGTGAACAACGGTTCCGGCAATTTCTCGGCCATCTGCAGGCCGGCAGGCAGCGGGATTCCGCAGATCGAGCCGCGGAGCTTGTAATCCTTGTAGCCGGAGCCGATCAGATAGCCCCGTACCACCGCCTCGAGCGGCAATGCGGTGAGCTTCTTGACCACCATGGCTCGCCCCGCGAGCTGGGCGCGTTCTTCTTCATTGGTGACCACATCCTCGACCCGCACGAGGGAGGTGTGATTCGGCACCATATGTCGAGTCTTGCCAAACCAGAACAGGGAAATCTGGGTCAACACCTGACCTTTGAAGGGGATGGGATCCGGCAGCACGACGTCGAACGCGGACAGCCGGTCGGTGGTCACAATGAGCAGATGGTCGGCATCCACATCATAGATGTCGCGCACCTTGCCTTGGTGGATCTTCTTGAGACCACGCAAGTGGGTCTCGAAAAGCGGTGGTCGAAGCGAAAACTGTTCCATGTGGCGACAGGGTCCTGCCTTCCGACTGATACCATTACTGGATTGACGGCCGGCGATTGTGATCGGGCAGCGAGGATAGGTCAACGCGCATGGCATGGAAAGGCAAATTCTTCGGGGCGGTGATCGGTTTGTTGCTCACCCGGAACCTATGGGGTGCAGTTGTCGGCGCGTTCATCGGGGATTTTTTCGGCGAACATTTCGGCATGCGCTTCGCCAACAGCGACTATGCGACGGTGGCCGGTCAGGCTGCGGCGGAGGGGGTGGGCTACAGCTCGGTAGCGGACATTTTTTTCCGCGCTACGTTCGAGCTCATGGGTCACGTGGCGAAAGCCGATGGTTGGGTATCGCGGGCGGAAATCGATGCGGCGCGCCGGCTGATGGAGGAGCTCAACATGGGTCCGAACGAGGTACGGGCGGCGATCGCGAGTTTTCGAATCGGAAAATCCGCGGGCTATGATGCCGAAGCCCGTGTGGCTGAATTTGCGACGGTCTGCTCCATCCGCCATGACCTGCTCAGGCCCTTCATTGAACTGCAAATGCGGGCGGCGCTGGCCGGCAGTGGAATGGCGCTGCCGGCACGAACCATTCTGGCCCGGGTTGCGGAACGGCTCGGCCTCTCCGGGCTGGAGTTCGTACAGATGGAGCGTGCGCTACGGGCCCGCCAATACGCCCATGCCGAGCGCCGCGGCTCGGCACGGCCGGCGCCGCGCGCGCGACCGCTCGCGCCCGCATACGCCGAACTGGAGGTCGATCCTGGCAGCAGCGATCAGGAAGTGACCAAGGCCTATCGACGTCAGTTGAGCCGACATCACCCTGATAAACTTGTGGCGAATGGTCTGCCTGAGTCGATGGCGCAAGTGGCGAAGGAAAAGACCCAGCGAATTCAGGAGGCCTACGAGGCGATACGGGCGGCGCGTGGAATGCGCTGAGACGATTTATAACGGGTGAACGGGGGTTACCATGTCGATAATTATTTCTCCTTCCATTCTGTCGGCCGATTTCGCGCGGCTCGGCGAGGAAGTCAATGCGGTTCTCGAGGCCGGCGCGGATTGGATCCATTTTGACGTGATGGACAATCATTACGTACCGAATCTCACCATTGGACCGCTGGTTTGCGAAGCTCTGCGCAAGGCGGGAATCAAGGCGCCGATCGATGTTCATCTCATGGTGTCACCAGTCGATTCGATGGTCACCGACTTTGCGAAGGCCGGTGCCAGCTACATCAGTTTTCATCCCGAGGCCACCCAGCACGTCGACCGAACGATTCAGCACATCCGTGATTCGGGCTGCAAACCGGGGCTGGTGTTCAATCCGGCCACGCCGCTCAACTGGCTCGATTACGTCATCGACAAAATCGATGTCGTGCTGCTGATGTCGGTCAATCCCGGCTTCGGCGGACAGAAATTCATTCCCGAGGCGATCGGTAAATTACGCGAGGCGCGCGCACGGATCGATGCGAGCGGACGCGATATCAGGCTCGAAGTCGATGGGGGAGTGAAGATCGACAACGCCGCCGCCATCGCAAAGGCCGGAGCGGATACGTTCGTGGCGGGCTCGGCCATCTTTGGGTCCAAGGACTACGTGAGCACCATCAAACAGATGCGGGCGCAAATCGAGATCGGCAGGGGTGCCGGCGGCTAGAATGACCGGCGGCGGTCAGGTCGAAGGGCGACGCTTAGAATGCTGATTATTCGTCGTCGTCCTCGTCATCATCGTCGTCATCGTCAATCGGTTCGCTGCGTACGGTCTTGCCGAGTGCGCTGGCCGCTCCCGCTTTGACGGGCACGATCAGCGGTCGAGTCTTGACCTTGGGCCGGGCGTTGAAGACCACGATGGTCTTGCCCGTGGCGCGCAACAAGCCCTGCTCTTCGAGCACCTTCAGCACCCGACCGGCCATTTCGCGGGAGCATCCGACGAGACGCGACAGTTCCTGACGGCTCACCTTGATTTGCATACCCTCAGGATGAGTCATCGCATCCGGTTCGCCGCATAAATCCATGATGGCGTGGGCTACCCGGCCGGTGACATCGACGAAAGCGAGATCGCCCAGTTTACGGTTGGTTCGATCCAGACGGGTGGCGAGCTGAGTGGCCAACTCGAAAATCAAACCGGGACTTTCGGCGGCGATTTGCCGAAACCGCGGATAGGTCATTTCCGCCAGTTCAGATTGCTGGCGGGTACGGACCCAGGCGCTGCGGGTGGGCTGTTCATAGAAGAGGCCCATTTCACCGAAAAACTGGCCCTTATTGAGGTAGGCGAGCACCATCTCGTTGCCGTCCTCGTCCTCAATCATGACTTCAACGGAACCGCTGATGATGTAGTACAAAATGTCTGGTAAGTCACCCGCATGGATGATCACGGTTTTTGAAGGGACTGTCCGTATCCGGCAGTAACTCAAGAAACGGTTGATCGCCGGTATATCGCTTAAGGCCTTCGCCCCTTCTTCCATGGTCACTCCCTTAAGTCTCGGATTGGCGCGTCGATGCTATAACGCATGCACTGGCGCACGTTTTATTACATAAGTACTGGAATCGCAAGCACTAAGGGCCTGGATCACAGCCAATATGAGCTGTGCGTCATGACCCGGGCGGTCAAACGCATGACCGCGCGCACCGGAAAAGGCAGGGAATGCCCCCCCAGAGCGGTGGCTTCAGCGCCATGGGCCGCCTCATCGAGGGCCATTTGGTCGATTATCGCCCGGCTGCGATGATCGGCGGCCGGCAGTCGGTGCAAATGGCCGTGCAAATGCGCTTCGACCTGCTTTTCGGTCTCGGTGATGAAGCCCAAACTGGTGCGGTCGCCGAAAACCCCCGCCAGCGCGCCAATGGCGAAAGATCCGGCATACCAGAGTGGATTGAGCATGCTGGTATGCCCGTAGAGTTCTCCCAGCCGAGCCTCACACCAGGCCAGATGATCCATCTCCTCGGCAGCGGCTTTTTGCATCGCTCCCGCCACCAAGGAGCCGCGGGCGGTGAGCGCCTGACCCTGATACAACGCTTGGGCAGCTACTTCGCCCGAATGATTCACCCGCATCAGCCGTGCCGATTCCCGGCGTTCATTCTCCTCGAGCACCAATTCGCCGCCGGTGCCCGCCGGGGACGGTCTATTCGCATGCGCCGGCGCGGTTAAGACTTTGATGGCCTTATCGATTTCACCGATCAGGCGATCCAGGGGACTGAATGTACGATCGGCCATGGGTGCTCTTGGGTGCTCTATATAATATGAATGAATCGAGGAAATGACCTGGATGCGGACGGGGCTGGTATCCGGGCGCGCGGTTCTGTACACTTTCGCGCCTTTCGTCAAGTCCCGAAAAAGCTGAGTGTTGTTATGTATACCGTATTTACGAAGCCCGATGAAGCCCGAATCGACTGGTACGTAGTCGACGCCGCCGGTAAGACGCTTGGCCGACTCGCCTCGCAAATCGCGCACCGTTTGAAGGGCAAGCACAAGCCGGATTACGCGCCGCATCAAGATCTCGGCGACCATATCGTGGTCATCAATGCCGGTACGGTCAAAGTCACCGGCGCGAAGCTCACCGACAAGTTTTATCATCAGCATACTGGGTACGTCGGTAATTTGAAGAGCATCGCACTCGGCAAGCTTCTCAAGGAACATCCCGAGCGCGCCATCGAGTTCGCGATCAAGGGCATGTTACCCAAGGGTCCTTTGGGGCGACGCATGTTCAAGAAATTGCATGTCTTCGGCGGCAGTGAACATCCCCATCAAGCACAGCAGCCGAAAGCGCTGGAAATCTAGAGTTTCAGGAAAAAAACATGGCTAATGTCGCCAGCAATGCCTTCTATGGTACCGGTCGTCGCAAGACTTCGAGCGCACGGGTGTACCTGCGCCAGGGCACGGGTCGGGTGTCAATCAACGGTCGCTCATTGGAAGAGTTTTTCGGTCGTGAAACGGGCCGAATGATCGTTCAACAACCCTTCGGTGCGGTGCAGCTCGATGGCAAGTTCGATGTCGAGGCGCATGTCGAGGGTGGCGGCATCACCGGTCAAGCCGGCGCGATCCGCCACGGCATCACGCGTGCTCTGATGGCGTATGACGAGACGCTGCGCTCGCCGCTGCGTAAGGCCGGCTTCGTCACCCGCGACGCCCGCGAGGTAGAGCGCAAGAAGGTTGGTCGCCGCAAAGCTCGTCGCGGAACCCAATTCTCGAAGCGCTAAGTCAGCCAGGGATTTTTGGGGGATCGTCTAGTGGTAGGACAACGGTCTCTGACACCGTTTACCTAGGTTCGAATCCTAGTCCCCCAGCCAAACAGGGCCCACTCGGTGGGCCCTTCTTCTGTGAGTGACACTTGAGCATGTCGGGCGAGCAGCATTCCAGTGGCCGGGTGGCGCCGATGGCGGTTGCCGCGCTCGGCGTGGTGTTCGGTGACATCGGTACTAGCCCTCTGTACGCCGTGTCCGCCTGCTTCACGGGTCCGAACATCGCAGTGACGCCGGAGCATGTGTTCGGTCTCCTGTCGCTTATATTCTGGTCTCTGGTGCTGGTCATTCTGCTCAAGTATGTGACCGTCGTGCTCAACGCCGACAACAAGGGTGAGGGTGGCGTGCTCGCGTTGACGGCCCTGGTCATCAACAGTGAGCGGGCGAGTCCCCGCCGTCGCGCCTACGCGACCTTGGGGATCCTGGGCGCTTCGCTGTTCTTCGCCGATGGCGCGATCACCCCGGCCATCACCGTGCTGTCCGCCGTCGAGGGGTTGCAAGTGGCGGCGCCGAGCGCGCAGATCCCGGTGTTGCCGATCGGCGCGGGGATTCTGTTCGGTCTTTTCTTCATCCAGCGCTATGGCACCGGCTCGGTCGCGCGGGTGTTCGGTCCGGTCATGATGGGCTGGTTCGTGGTCTTGGCCGTCATGGGCATTGGCTGGATCGTGCGTGAGCCCCGGGTGCTGTGGGCCCTCGATCCCACTCAAGGGTTGCGGCTATTTTCCGAACATAAGGTGGGCGCGTTGGCGGTGCTCGCCGGAGTATTCCTCACCGTCACGGGCGGCGAGGCGCTCTATGCCGACATGGGGCATTTCGGCAAGACGCCGATCCGTGCCGCGTGGATCCTGGTGGTGATGCCGGCGCTGGTGCTCAATTATTTCGGTCAAGGCGCCATGCTGATCCAGAATCCGGCGGCCATCAGCAATCCCTTTTATCTGATGGCACCCGCCTGGTCGCTGTGGCCGCTGATCGTGCTGGCAACGGTGGCCTCGTTGATCGGCTCGCAGGCGGTGATCTCCGGTGTGTTCTCGGTGACGACTCAGGCGGTGAGCCTGGGGTTGCTGCCACGCGTGCGGATCGAACATTCCTCGGCCGAGCATGCCGGACAGATCTATGTGCCGACGATGAACTGGCTGTTGATGACGGCATCGCTCGCGCTGGTGCTCGGCTTCGGCACCTCTGCGGCGCTTGCCGGCGCCTATGGCCTCGCGGTCTCCGGAGCGATGACCATCGTCACGCCATTGACGTTGAGCCTCATCAAGTCGCGGCGTGGCAGCGCGAGCTTGAAGCTACGTTCGGGTTTGTCATTGCTGTTCTTCGTCGACATCGCCTTTCTGCTTGCCAACCTCACCAAGCTGCAGGACGGCGGATGGTTGCCGCTGGTTTCAGGACTCATCATCTTCTGGCTGATGCAGACCTGGCAGACCGGCCGTGCCTCGCTGTTATCGCGGTTGGTGCGCGATCAGAAGCCGGTACGCGATTTCCTCAACGAGCTGAAGCACGATCCGCCGGTTCAGGTGGCCGGCACGGCCATCTTCCTGGATGCCAAAGCCTCGGGCATCCCGCGAGCGCTGCTCAACAACATCAAGTTCAACCGGGTGATCCATGAGCGGGTGGTGTTATTGACGGTGGTGACCCGCGAGCAACCGCGAATCGCGGAGGCGAAGCGGCTGACGGTCACCCCCGTCTATCAGGGCATCGTGCGCATCGTCGCCCAGGTCGGTTTCATGGAAAAGCCCAACATCGTCGAAATCTTGCGCGATGCCGAAGCCTACGGGGTGCCCTATGATCCCGAGAGCACCACGTTCTTCCTGAGTCGCGAGGAGGTCATGGAGGGCCAGCGCTCGGACATGCCGGCGCTGCGGCGCAAAGTGTTCGTGCGGATGGCGCGCAGTGCGCAGGTGGCCGCCGATTACTATGGCTTGCCGCCGAACCGGGTGGTGGAAATCGGCACGCGCGTCGAGATCTAGAGTTTCAGCAAATCTAGACCTGCAGCGTGGTGACGGCGTCCTCCCCCGCGACAAGAATGACATCGGCGCGGCGGTGTGCAAAGAGCCCGACGGTCACCACGCCGGCTATTTGATTGACGGTGGTTTCGAAGGCGCGCGCATTCTCTAGGTCGAGGTTGTGCACATCGAGAATCACGTTGCCGTTATCGGTCGTCACCCCGGCACGCCAGATCGGCTGACCGCCGAGTTTCACCAACTCGCGAGCCACGTACGATCGCGCCATCGGGATCACTTCGACCGGCAGGGGAAACCTCCCAAGCCGCTCGACCAGCTTCGAGTCATCGATGATGCAGACAAAACGCGCCGAGGCAGCGGCGATGACCTTCTCGCGGGTGAGTGCGGCGCCGCCGCCCTTGATGAGCAGCCCGTCGCGGGTGGCCTCATCGGCACCATCGACGTACAGCGCGAGGTCGCCGGCGGAATTGAGATCCAGTTCCGGTATGTGCGCGTTCTTCAGTGCATCGGAGGTTTGCCGCGAGCTCGAGACCGCGCCTTGCAACTGGATTTTACGGCCTTTCAGCACATCGACGAACTGCAGCACCGTGGTTCCGGAGCCGATGCCCAAGACCATGCCGTCTTCGATGTACGGAATGGCGGCTTCGGCGGCGCGGCGTTTTTTCGAGATTGGTGGCATCGATTTCCGGACTCCAAAAACAACTGTGCCCGCTTACGCGGGCACAGTTGATTACTTTCGAAGGCTTACTTTTTCTTAGCGGCCTTCTTCTTCGCTACCTTCTTCTTCGCCTTCTTTGCTTTTGCTGCCATGTTAGAAACTCCGTAGATCGGGTTAGTCCGGGGACCGAGTATATACACGAATAATTAATTTACAAGCAATACGTCGCATCGAGGTCATGCATGTGCTAGCGATGTGAACCGCTTCACTCCAGAGTGAGAATGAAATCCCATTCGAGTTTCGTCACCGGCATCACCGACAATCGATTACCCCGACGCAGCAAGCAGAGCTGCGCGAGCGCATCGCCTGCGTGTCTGCGCAAGCGATCCAGCGTGATGATGCGCTCGAACGTGCGTTCCAGCCTGACGTCGACCACGTACCAGCGCGGAGCGTCCGGTGTGCTCGACGCATCGTAGTGATCGTGTTTGCGGTCGAAGGCGGTCGCGTCCGGATAGCCGTTCTTGACGATGCTGACGATGCCGGCGATGCCCGGCACGTCGCAGCTCGAATGATAGAAGAAAGCCAAATCGCCTTTTTTCATCGAGTCCCGCAGCATGTTGCGCGCCTGGTAGTTGCGCACGCCATCCCACGCGGTGGTCTTCCTGGGCTGTGCCGCCAGCGCGTCGATGCTGAAGGTGGCGGGCTCGGATTTCATCAACCAGTAATTCATCGTGCATTCCTCAAGACTGCCGCAAAAAGTATTGCATACCCGACTCCGTCGCCAGGCAGTCGAGCCGGACGTCCCACGGGTCCGCCGGCAACGCCTCGACACGCTGGCGATCGAAGCCAAACCCGACGAGCGTGGGTCCCTTCCACGCATGACGACGACGGCGGAACTCGAGGGCGCGATCGTAATAGCCGCCGCCCATCCCCAAACGACGGCCCGCGCCATCGATGCCGACCAGCGGCACGACGATGAGTGAGAGCCATCGCGCGGGTGTGGGTCTGCCCTTCGCTTCAGGAGCTGCGATGCCGTAGGCACCACGGCGGGTCTTGCCCACGAGGGGAAAGAAGCGCATGCGGCGGTGACGCCGGTCCGTGATCACCGGCACGTAGAGCTTGATGCCGCGGCGGCGGGCCGCGGTCCGCAGCGCTGCGGTATCCGTTTCGCCGTCGAAGGGCAGGTAGATGGCGACACGCGCGCCCGACTTGAAAGCCGCCAGGCGAGCGACGGCGGCGGCGGCGGCGGCGGAGCGTAGCGCGTGCTCCGCGCGGTTGAAGGCGCGCCGACTGGCACGCAATGTCTTTCTTTGCGTCCGTTTCATCGAGAGAGGATGGCGCCACCCGCAAATGCCGTTTTGGACCGTTGCTCCCGACCTGAGCAACAGGTGGGGCTTACTGCGGCATTTAAGGCTTTCCGCTCGAGGCGGACTTGCACAATGTTGCCAGCAAGCAATGGCCCCTGGGGTTTAAAACTTAGGGTCGAGAGGTAACCCGATCCGCGTCGAACACCGCAGGCAGCGCCAAATTTGATCGTCTTTAGGTCAGCCTCACCGCAAGCACGCTCACAGTTCCAGTTGCTGACCCTTCTCCAAGGTCGACTCTACGCGCTCGCGTAGGATACGCAAGCGTCCGCCCAAGTCAGATTCGAGATTACTGTCACGTTTGCGCAAGCGGAGCAGCTCATTCGCCATGTTGAGTGCGGCAATGACCGCGATGCGATCAAGGCCGACGACTTTTCCACTGTCGCGAATCTCGCGCATCTTGGCGTTCAGGAACTCAGCCGAATCGAGCAGGTCCGGGCGTTCTTCGATGGGACATGTGATGTGATACTCCTTCTCGAGTATGCGCACGCTGACCCGAGCGAGGTTCTCGCTCATGCTTGCTCCATGGATTTGAGCCGGCCGATCATCGCTTCCACCCTGGCCCTTACCTGTTCGTTCTTCTGTAATAAACTTGCGCGCTCGGCTGTCAGCGTTTCCTGACGCTGACGCAACGCTCGGTTCTCCTCCTTGATCTGCGCAACGGTGATGATGAGTTCTTCGAGCCGCCGTTCAAGGCGCCGAAGTTCGAGTTCAACCGCGGATTTGGCTGTCGCTTCGTTCATAGGACGTCAATATAGAATGCGGCCCAACGCAATGCAAAGGCGTCGTCCTGTCGCGGCGGTGCGGTATTATTCGTTGCATGATGGCAGACATCCGATTCCAGGATTTCGAGGACGTGCTCGCCGCAGCCGGCAGCATGGCGGATGCCGCCGAGGCGCATGGTTCGCTTTGCGGAGCCTTATGTTCCATGGCGCCTTATAAAATGCAGGACTGGGTGAACGAGATACTGCCGGACGGGGCGTCGCTATCGGATGAGTCGGCCGCCATGTTGGAACGGGTGTTCACCGCCACCGCGAACTCGTTCGGCGAGCAGGGAATGGAGTTCGAGCCCTTGCTGCCGGATGACGAACAACCCTTGAACGGCCGGGCGAACGCTCTGGCATTGTGGTGCACCGGTTTTCTTTATGGTCTCGGGACGGGGCAGATCTCCGACCTCGAGGGGTTGAACGGGGAGGTGGGTGAGATCGTCAGGGACTTCACCGAAATTTCACGCGCCACCGGCGACGATGCGGATGCCGATGAGTCGAACGAACAGGCGTACGTGGAGCTGGTGGAATTCATCCGAGTCGCCGCCCAGGTAGTGTTCGAAGAACTCCTGCCGCTGCGCCGACAGGCTTATCCGGCCCCGCAGCCCCGGCTGCACTGATATTTCATGGGCAACAACGAGTTCGCGCGGCGCCGTCGGCAATTCATGCGCATGATCGGCAGGGATGCCGTCGCCGTCCTGCCGGCCGCGCCGGTCCGTCATCGCAATCGTGACATCGAATACGCGTATCGTCAGGACAGTCATTTCATCTACCTGACCGGCTTTCCCGAGCCGGATGCGGTCGCGGTCTTGGTGCCCGGACGGGCGCACGCCGAATACTTGTTGTTCGTGCGCGAGCGGGACGCGGAACGCGAGGCATGGGATGGTCCGCGCGCCGGCACCGAAGGGGCGATCGCGCAATTCGGCGCGGATGATGCGTTTCCGATCACCGACATCGACGATATCCTGCCTGGACTGATCGAACAGAGGTCGCAGATTTTCTATGCCATGGGCATGCAACGGGAATTCGATTCCCACCTTCTCGGCTGGGTTACCGGTTCGCACGAGATCGTCGCGCTCAATCATGTGCTCGACGACATGCGCCTGTACAAGAGCCCCGCCGAACAACAGAGCTTGAAGCGCGCGGCGCGGATCGCCGTGGGCGCGCACCGTCGGGCGATGCGCTTTGCGCGGCCCGGACGGATGGAGTACGAAGTGATGGCCGAAGTGGTCCACGAGTTTCGCTCGAACAATGCGGAGCTGTCCTATTTACCCATCGTCGCCGGCGGCGCCAACTGCTGCGTCATGCACTACCGGCACAACGATCAGCGGCTCTGCGAGGGCGATCTGCTGTTGCTCGATGCAGGTTGCGAACTCGATTACTACGCCTCGGACATCACCCGCACCTTCCCCGTCGGCGGACGGTTCTCGGCGGCGCAGAGGGCGGTGTACGAGGTGGTTCTGCAGGCGCAGCTCGCGGCCATCGACAAGGTCAGGCCCGGCAATCACTGGAATGAGCCGCATGAAGCGGCGATACGCACGATCACCCAAGGGCTGGTCGCATTGGGGTTGCTGCGCGGACAGGTGGCGCGGCTCGTCAGAGAAAAGGCCTATGAGCCCTATTTCAATCATCGCACCGGTCATTGGTTGGGCATCGATGTGCACGATGTGGGTGACTATCGGGTGGGCGGCGAATGGCGGGTACTCGAACCGGGCATGGCGCTCACCGTAGAACCCGGGATTTATATCCGGCCCGCCCCGGGCGTTCCGAAGGAGTTTTGGAACATCGGCATCCGCATCGAGGATGACGTGCTGGTGACCCGCGACGGCGCCCTGGTGCTTACCGCGGCCCTCGAGAAGTCTCCCGAGGCGATCGAATCGCTGGCGTCGGCGGCATGAGCGACCCGGCCGCCGAGAGCGTTGATATCACCATCGTCGGCGGCGGCATGGTGGGTGCCAGTCTCGCCGTGATGCTGGCAGGTCTGCATTTGCGGGTCGTGCTGATCGAGGCGACGCCGCACGATGCCGCCGCGCAACCCAGCTTCGATGAGCGCACCACGGCGCTATCGAATGGCAGCCGGCGAATTCTGGAGACGGTGGGAGTGTGGTCGGCAGTGGCCGCCGTGGCCACGCCCATCGCGAAGATTCATATCTCTGATCGGGGGCACTTCGGCTTCGCGCGCATCGATGCCGCGGAACAGAACCTGGCCGCCCTCGGTTACGTCGTGCCCAATCGCGCCCTGGGAGCGGCGCTGTGGACGGCGCTCAGCGCAAGCCCAAGCGTCAGGGTGTATTGCCCGGCGGCGGTTCGCGCGGTGATTCCGGGCGAGGACGCGGTGCTGCTGACGGTGGTGTCGAACGGCGCCGAGACGAGTCTGTCGACGCGCCTGGTGGTGGCCGCGGACGGCGCGCAGTCGGTGGTCCGCGATGCCTTCGGGGTGACGGTGAGCGTGCGCGACTATGGTCAAACGGCGGTGATCACGGCGGTGTTGCCGCAGCGCTTTCATGACAACGTCGCTTATGAGCGGTTCACGGCATCCGGGCCGCTCGCCTTGCTGCCGCTCGCCGACGGCCGTTGCACGCTGGTGCTGACGCTGGATCCGGCGCAGGCTGAACTGGCCTTGAGCTGGTCCGATGAGCAATTCCTGGCCGAGTTACAGCGTCGTTTCGGCTTTCGTCTCGGGCGTTTTTTGCAGGTGGGTCGGCGGGTCAGCTATCCGTTGGCGCTGACGCGTTCTGCACGCACGAGCGCGGGACGCTGCGCGATCGTCGGCAATGCAGCGCAGGCGCTGCATCCGGTCGCCGGCATGGGTTTCAATCTCGGGCTGCGCGATGCGGCGAGCCTCGCCGAACTCATCGCGGATCAGCCCGGCGATGCGGGCCGAAGTACGCTGCTCGCGGCCTACGATGCCTGGCGGGCGGCGGACCGGCGCGGAATCATCGCCTTCACCGATGGCTTGGTGCGAATGTTCTCGAGTCCCTCGGGCGGCATTCGCCGGCTGCGTGATCTCGGTTTGTTGGCGTTCGACTTGCTACCGCCCGCCAAGGCCGCGTTGTCGCTGCTGAGCACGGGAGCGGCGGGCCGAAGCCCGAAGTTGGCCCGTGGGGTAAGCTTGCGATGATGCGCCCGAGCAGCGCGACGCGCGGGTCGACAGCGCGCAACTTCGATGTGGTGGTGGTCGGTGCCGGCGTGACGGCCGCGGTGACGGCGAGCTTGCTCGTCGTCCGTAAAGTGGTGGCGCCCGATCGGCTCGCCGTGGTCGGCGAGACAGCGCCCCCGGTCGCACTGCCGTCGGCGGCGGATGCCTGGGATCTGCGTGTGTTCGCCCTGAGCGCTGCATCGCGCCGAATCCTGAGCGTTGCGGGGGTCTGGCCGCTGTTGGCGGCGGATAAACGCTGCGCTTATGAGCGCATGTGCGTCTGGGACTCCGGCGGCGAGCCCGAGGGCCGCGGCTCGGTCACATTTGATTGCGCGGACTTGGGCGAACCCAATCTCGGCACCATCGTCGAGGGCCGCGCCTTGCAGACGGCCGGCGGACTTGCCGCGCGCGCGCTCGGCGTGATCGGCATCGATTCCGGGATCGCCGGCATCGCCACCGACGAATCGACGGTGAGCATCCGCTTGGCCGATGGTCGCGAACTCAGAAGCGCGCTGGTCATCGTCGCCGATGGCGCAGAATCACCGACGCGCCGGATGCTCGGCATCCACGTCGCGGGTCACGGCTATCACCAGGATGCGTTGGTGGCCCATGTGCGCACGGCGCGGCCGCATCGGCACACGGCGTGGCAGCGATTCCTGCCGGGGGGACCGCTGGCATTGCTGCCGCTGCCGGACGGTCGTTCGTCACTGGTCTGGACCATGCCCTGCAGCGAAGCGCAGCGTTTACGGGCACTCGATCCCGCCGCTTTCGGCGCGGCGCTGACCGCGGCCAGCGGCGAGGTGCTCGGCGTCTGCGAGGTGACGACACCCCTCGCGAGCTTTCCCCTCAAGTTGCAATACGCGCTTCACTATGTGAAGCCCCGTGTGGCGCTGGTGGGCGATGCGGCGCACGCGGTGCACCCGCTCGCCGGTCAGGGGTTGAATCTCGGGTTGATGGATGGCGCGGCTCTGGCCGCGGTTCTGGAAAAGGCCGGGACTCACGCCCATTGGGGGGAGCTATCGGTGCTGCGGCGCTACGAGCGCTGGCGCCGCAGCGAGAATATGGTGGCGGCGACGGCGCTCGACGCCTTGGAGCGGCTGTTCGCGAGCAGTGATTTTGTCACCGGCCGCCTGCGGATGGCGGGGCTTGATGCGGTGGAGCGCCTGGCGTTCCTCAAGCGTGACTTCGCCGCGCGGGCCTTGGGGTTGCGTGGGGATGTGCCGCATTTTTTGCGCGGCCCTTGAGCTTCACAGTCGATCTATTTTCGCTGCGCAGATGAAATCGTTTTCGGAGAGGCCGCCGATGGCGTGCGTGGAATAGGTGATGCGGCAGTGGTCGTAGCCCACCTCCAAGTCCGGGTGGTGGTCTTCGACGTTGGCGATGTGCGCAACCGCGTTGACGAAGCTCATGGTGCGGTAAAAATCCTTGAACTTGAAGGCGCGCTGCAGCGTCGTCGTATCGGCGGCGATGCTCCAAGCCGGATCGAGCCCGGCCCACAGCGCCTGCGCCTCGGCGGCGGTCAACGGCGCCACGCCGCCCTCACAGGGAACGCATTTCTTGTCGGTGAGCCGCGTCTCGTTGAGCCGCGTCATGCCGACACGCGCGTGTAGGTGCGTTCGATGTAGCGTTCCACCAGTTCTTGAAAATCTTCAGCGATGTGATCGCCCTTCAAGGTCACGGTTTTGGCACCATCCTCGTACACCGGCGCCACCGGATATTCGCCGGTGCCGGGCAGACTGATGCCGATGTTGGCATGCTTGCTCTCGCCCGGGCCGTTGACCACACAACCCATCACGGCCACCGTCATGTCTTCGACGCCGGTGTGCAGGCGGCGCCATTCAGGCATGCGGTGCCGGATGTGGCTCTGGATTTTCTGCGCCAACTCCTGAAAGTACGTACTCGTGGTGCGGCCGCAACCGGGGCATGCGACCACCATGGGCGTGAAGGCGCGCAGTCCCATGGTTTGCAAGATCTCCTGCGCCACGATCACTTCCTGGGTGCGATCGCCATTCGGTTCCGGCGTCAGCGAGACGCGGATGGTGTCGCCGATGCCCTGTTGCAACAGCACCGACATCGCGGCGGTGGAGGCGACTATCCCCTTGCTGCCCATGCCCGCTTCGGTGAGCCCGAGGTGCAACGGATAGCTGCAGCGCGCGGCGAGGTTCTGGTAGACGGCGATCAGGTCCTGTACGCCGCTCACCTTGGCGCTGATGATGATGCGGTCAGCTCCCAGCCCGAGTTCGATGGCGCGCTTGGCACTGTCCAAGGCCGAGACCACGATCGCCTCGCGCATCACGTCCAGCGCCGGCAGCGGCACCGCGAGCTTCGAATTCTCGTCCATCATGCGCGTCAGCAAGTCTTGATCGAGGCTGCCCCAATTGACGCCGATGCGCACCGGCTTGTCGTAGCGGCAGGCGGTATCGATCATGTCGGCGAATTGCGGGTCGCGTTTGCTGCCGCGACCGACGTTGCCGGGATTGATCCGCAGTTTCGCCAGAGCCTCCGCACAGGCGGGATACGCCTTGAGCAGCTTATGACCGTTGAAATGGAAGTCGCCGACGAGCGGCGTGTGGATGCCGGCCGCATCGAGGCGCTCGCGAATGGTCGGTACCGCCGCAGCCGATTCTTCGTTGTTGACTGTGATCCGCACCAGTTCGGAGCCGGCGCGCGACAGCGCCTTGACCTGCGCCACCGTGCCGTCGATGTCGGCGGTATCGGTGTTGGTCATGGATTGAACGACAATCGGGGCGGTGCCGCCGACGGTCACCGTGCCGACTCGCACGGCGTTGGACTTTCTGCGTATCGTCATGAGGGTATTCTACCTTAACGGCATAATACGACGATGGCGGATCGGATCATCTATTCAACGGCCGGCGGCAGCTTATGTCCGAATTGCCGGCGACCGGTGCGCGAATGCGTGTGCCCCAAAGGGGCACCGGGCGCCGCCAGCGGCAAGGCGACTACAGTCCGTGTCGGCCGTGAGGTCAAAGGGCGTGCCGGCAAGGGGGTCACCACCGTGACCGGCCTGCCGCTCTCCCCGGCGGACACCCTGGCCCTGGCCACCCGCCTCAAGAAGCGCTGCGGCTCGGGCGGCACGGTGCGCGAGGGCATCATCGAAATTCAGGGTGACCATCGCGACACCATCGTCGCCGAACTCGGCAAAATGGGCTGGGCGGCGAAGAAGTCCGGAGGATAGAGCCTGCCGCGGACAGGTCAGCACCAGCGGCGGCCGATTCGCATACAATGCGGCCGCCATGGAAAGAGACAAACCAATCGGCTTCAAGCGCCTCGTGCGCGCCTTTGGCTATTCTTTTCAGGGTTTCCGCCATGCCTGGCGGGAAGAAGCCGCGTTCCGCCAGGAGTTGGGCTTGAGCGTGGTGGTGATCCCCTTGGGCGCGCTGCTCGGGCGTTCGGGCGTGGAACGCGCGCTCTTGGTGTCGCCGATGCTGCTGATTCTGATCGTCGAGATATTGAATAGCGCCGTCGAGGCGGTGGTCGACCGGTCCGGCACGGAGCGCCACCCATTGGCCGGCATGGCCAAAGACATGGGATCCGCCGCCGTGATGCTCGCTTTCATACTGTTAGGAACCGTCTGGCTCCTGATCTTGTCCGACCACGGACATTAGAAAACAACCCCTAGGACCGGCATGCCCCGTACCGCCTGCATTTTGCTTTCAGCTGTTTCGTTCGGGATGCACGCCTGGGGCGCGACCGCGCCGCCGCCTGAACCCACGAGTTCCCGCCCCGCGGAGGTGAGCACGGCGACCTGGGCGCAGACCCTCGAACGTATCGCGAGCAGCGTCGTCACCATCCAGATCGACAGCACCCGCGCCTTCGATACCGAGTGGAACACGTCGGCACAGGCCACCGGCTTCGTCATCGATGCGCAGCATGGCTACATTCTCACCAACCGCCACGTCGTCACCCCGGGTCCGGTGATCGCGCAGGCCACCTTCCAGAATCGGGAGGAGGTGCAGCTCTATCCGGTGTATCGCGATCCCGTGCACGACTTCGGCATCTATCGCTATGACCCGGCAAAACTCAAGTTCATCCAGCCGATGGCGCTGCCCCTTTACCCGGCCGGCGCGGTGATCGGTCGCGAGATCCGCGTGGTCGGTAACGATGCCGGCGAGCAATTGTCGATTCTCGCCGGTACCCTCGCGCGCCTCGATCGCGAGGCCCCGGAATATGGCTACGGCAAGTACAACGACTTCAATACCTTCTACTACCAGGCAGCCTCCGGTACCTCGGGCGGCTCGTCCGGCTCGCCGGTGATCGACATCGAAGGGCGGGTGGTGGCGCTCAACGCGGGAGGCGCCTCCGGATCGCAATCGAGCTTTTATCTGCCTCTGCCTGCGGTGGTGCGCGCGCTCAAGTACATCGAGGCGGGCAAGCCGGTGCCGCGCGGTACCTTGGAGACCGTCTTCAAGTACACGCCGTATGATGAGTTGCGGCGACTCGGCCTCAATCAAGAAACCGAGGCATTGATGCGCAAGGCGTATCCCAAACTCACCGGCATGCTGGTGGTCGATGACGTCCAACCCGGTTCACCCGCCGACGCGAGTCTCGCGCCCGGTGACATACTCATCTCCATCGACGGCAGGCCCGTGCCGGAGTTCTTTGCGCTCGAGGACGTGCTCGACAATCATGTGAACGAGTCCATCGACGTGGTCGTGCAGCGCGGCAGCGAGACGCTGCATCATGCCGTCGACGTCACGTCGTTGACCTCGATCACGGCCGACGAATACCTGGAGTTCGGCGAGGCGGTGGTGCACACGCTGTCGTATCAACAGGCACGGCACTACAACCTGCCCATCAAGGGCGTCTACGTCGCCAATCCCGGGTACGTGTTCGGTGCCGCCGGCATTCCACGCGGCGCGCTCATCAGCGCCTTCAACGGCAGGAAGATCGAGAAGCTCGGGGATTTCGCCGCGGCTCTCGCCGAACTCGCGGACGGCGGTCGGGCGGCGGTGCGCTACGTGACGCTCGAGGATCCCCGCGCATCGCAGCTCAAGGTCGTGCGCATGGACCGGCGCTGGTTTCCCGCCCGTCAGTGCAAGCGGGACGATCTGCTGGGGACCTGGCCCTGTGTGGCCGTCGCTCCCGGACCGTTACCCACGCCGGGGGTGCCCGCCGCCACCCAATTCGCGAAGACCGGCGATCCGCGCATCGATCGTCTGGCGCCTTCCCTCGTGATGGTGACCTTCGACATGCCGTACTCGATCTCGGGTGTCACCGAGAAGAACTATCACGGTACCGGCCTGATCGTCGATACCAAGCGCGGCCTGGTGGTCGTGGATCGCAACACCGTGCCGGTGGCCATGGGCGACGTCCGCATCACCTTCAACGGCACGGTCGAGGTTCCCGGCAAGGTGGAATTCATCCATCCGCTGCACAATCTTGCCGTGGTTTCCTATGATCCGAAATCGATCGGCAGCACGCCGGTGCAGGCGGCCACGCTGCAGGACCGGGAGCTGAAGGCGGGTGATGACGTCTGGGTGGTGGGCCAGCGGGGCGATTCGACGATCATGTCGCAGGAAACCCAGGTGGCGAGTGTCGACGCCGTGGCCTTCCCGCTGTCGCGCACCTTGAGATTCCGCGACAGCAACCTTGAAGCGGTGAGTCTGGTCAATGCGCCGACGGATTACGACGGCGTCCTCGCCGATGCGCGCGGGGACATCGTCGCGCTGTGGTCGAGCTTTGCGTTCGAGTCGGCCCGTGATCTTGAGCAGGTGAACCGCGGGATACCCGCCGATCTCGTCACCGAGATGGATGACGTGGTCGAGGGTGAACGACCGCTGTATTCCTTCGAGGCCGAGTTCGATGTGGCTTCTCTGGCGGATGCGCGCAAGTTGGGTCTGCCGGATTCGTGGATCAAGCGCTTCGAGGAGCATGACGGCGGACGGCGCCAGGCGCTGTCCATCGATCGGCTGGTGGCGGGATCGCCGGCAGCGGCACTGCTCGAGCCCGGTGATCTGCTGCTCGCCATCGACGGCAAGGTCGTCAATCGCTTCCGCGAAGTCGAGCGGGCGGTGCAGAAACCCGAGGTCGCGGTGACGTTCTGGCGCGACGGCGCCGAGAAGACCCTTTCCATGAAAACCGTCGCGCTGAACGGCGGCGACATCGATCGGGTGGTGATTTGGGCGGGGGCCACCTTGCAGGCGCCTCACCGGGCGATGGAGGTGCAGCGCGGGATCCCGCCGGTGGGCGTGTTCGTTTCATTCTTTTTCTACGGCTCGCCGGCCACGCACTATGGGTTGTATGCGGGGCGACGCATCGTTCAAGTGGACGGACAGCCGACGCCCAACCTCGATGCCTTCATCAAGGTGGTGAGCGGTAAAGCCGATCGCGCCTCGTTGCGGCTCACGACCATCGCCTGGAATGGACAGACCGATGTCATCACCTTGAAGCTCGACAAGCATTACTGGCCCGCTTACGAGCTCGACCGCCAGAGCGATGGCAGCTGGCGGCGGACGATGCTGGATCCCCTGTACTGACGGGGGGCTCCGGCGAAGGGCCGGCAATTTTCCGTAAGTGTTAACCAGGTCGCGTTTTTTCCGGCCTCCTTTTCGTTCTTGCGGCCTAATCATTGGCAATGTTGCGCCGGGAAAACCAACATATACGCAGCGAAAGGGCGACTTCGAGGACTTCGACCATGCGAGATTTGGCCGGCGACCGACGGCGATGCGTACTCATCGTCGACGATGACCCGGTATTCGTGCTGCTCGCCGGCGAAACCCTGACTCAGGCGGGGTTCACCGCGCCGGTGGCCCACGATCGCAAGACGGCTCTGGAACTGTTCGAGCGGGAGCGGCCGGATCTCGTCCTGCTCGACGTCGAATTGCCCGACGCCAGCGGCTTCGACGTGTGTGCGGCCATGCGGGCGGCGAGCCCGGTGGTGGATCTGCCCATCATCATGGTCACGGGCATGAACGATACCGAGTCGATCGCCCGCGCCTACCAGGTCGGTGCGACCGATTTCATCAACAAGCCGGTGCTTTGGCCGACGCTGCCGCAGCGCGTGGAATTCATCCTGCGAGCCAGGGACAACATCCGGGCGCTGCGCACCAGTGAACAAAAGAACCGCGCGCTGCTGCAGGCGCTGCCCGACACGATTTATATCATCGATTCCGTGGGCGAAATTCTGCACCACATCACCAGCGCGGACCTACCGGGGATCGATCCGCTGATCGGGCAGCGGCTCGAGGCCGTGGTGCCGACCGAGGTTGCCCAGCAGGCGTGCCGATCGCTCCGAGGGGACGCAGCGATCGGCGATGTCATCACGCAAGAGTTCGAAGCCGACGGCGGTACCGAGCGGCGGTCCTACGAGGTGCGCTTGCGGCCGCAGGCGGACGGCACGGGTCTCGTCATCGTCCGCGACGCCACCGAGCGGCGCCGTGCCGAGGAGCGCATCGAATATCTCGCCTATTACGACACGTTGACCGGTCTCCCGAACCGCCAGCTGTTCGTGCGCGACGCCGGCCGCACGCTGGCCGCGCCGGGACACAACAAGCGGCTGACGGCGTTGTTGTACATCGACCTCGATCGCTTCAAGCGCATCAACGACAACCTTGGGCACGCGATCGGTGACTCCCTGCTGCGCAGCGTGGCGAGACGGATGGAGGGCAGCCTGCGCTCATCCGACGTCGCCGGCGTGGCCCGCGATCGCCAGGCCGCGACCACGGAGCGGCGGATGGCGAGGTCCGGGCATATCGCCCGGCTCGGCGGCGACGAATTCGTCGTGCTGGTGACTGATCTCGCCGATCAGGCACAGGTGTCGCGCGTCGCAGCCCGCATCCAACAGACGCTCGCCGAGCCGTTCGATTGCGACGGCCATCATTTCGTCATCACGCCGAGCATCGGCATCGCCTTGTATCCTCCCGACGCCACGGACATCGAAGACCTGCTGGTGAAGGCCGACATGGCGATGTATCAGGCGAAGGATCGAGGCCGCAACGGTTACGCCTATTACAGTGATTCCCTGGCGGTGCGGTCGCGCAGGCGACTGGAGCTCGAGATCGATCTGCGCAGGGCTTTCGAGGCCGAGGAGTTTCAGATCCACTATCAGCCCAAGATGGACATCGCCAGCGGCGACATCGTGGGCGTGGAGGCGCTGCTGCGCTGGCAGCATGCGGAGCACGGTTGGATTTCGCCGGACAAGTTCATTCCGGTGGCCGAGGAGACCGGCATGATCGTCGCCATCGGCGACTGGGTCATTCGCCAGGCGTGCAGGCAGCTCAAACGCTGGGCGGGCATGGGTCTCGGCCATCTCAACATCGCGGTCAACGTTTCCGTGCAGCAGTTCGCAAGAGAGGATTTCGTCGACAGCGTGCTGCGCATGGTCTTTCAATACGGCGTCAGACCGCATCAGCTCGAGCTGGAAATCACGGAGAGTCTGTTGATGCGCAACATCGATGAGACCACCGCCGTCCTCAAGCGGCTCGGTGCCGCGGGTCTGACGTTGTCGATCGACGATTTCGGCACGGGCTATTCGTCCCTCGGCTATCTGCGGCAATTTCCCGTCGACGCGCTGAAGATTGACCGCTCCTTCGTCAAGGATCTGCCCGCCAGCAGCGACGCCGCCGCGATCTGCGCCGCGATCATCGCGATGGCGCGGGAGTTGAAGTTGAAGGTGATCGCCGAGGGGGTCGAGAACGCCACACAGCTCGAGTTTCTGCGCGCTCATCGATGTGAGCAGGTTCAAGGCTATCTCATCAGCAAACCCGTTGCCGCCGCCGACTTGGAAGCACTATTGGCTGACGGCAGTGGACTGCGTCACGGCCGCCTGGTGAGCGAGGGGGTCTCCGGATCGTGATCCGTAAGCCGTCGCAATGGCCGCTGGCGGCCAAGGTCCGGCTGATCGCGCTATGCGCGATCGCGGTCGCCGCACTGCTGGGCTCCGCTCTCGACATGCTCGTGGAAGCGCTGTTTGCGCCGCGCAGTTTCGCCGGCCATTGCCTGGTTCTGCAAGCGGCGTTGCTGGCCGGGGCGATCGTCGGCTATTGGCTGTCACAAAAGCTCGACCGGCTGATCACCTCACCCGTCCGTGAGCTGCTGAACCTGGTCCGCGACGTGCGTGAGACGAAGAATTATGCGCTGCGCGGCACAGCCCTCGCCGACGACGAGTTCGGGGTTCTCGTCAACGGCATCAACCAGCTGCTGGTGGAGCTCGAGAAGCGCGAGATCAATCTTCGCGTCTACCAGAACGAGCTCGAGACTCGCGTGCGCGAGCGCACCGTTCGCCTCGATGCCGCCGTCGTGGATGCGCAGGAGACTCTGGAGCGTGCCGAGGCGGCGAGCCGGGCGAAGAGTGAATTCCTGGCGCGCATGAGTCACGAGATCCGTACCCCCATGAACGCGGTGCTCGGCATGACGGAGCTGCTGCGACATGCGACCACGCTCGACGAGCGTCAGCGGCGCTATGCCGAGACGATCCACCGTTCCGGCAGCGCACTGCTCGGCATCATCAATGACATCCTGGATTTCTCGAAAATCGAGGCCGGCAAGCTCGAACTCGACATCGCCCCTTTCTCGCTGCGCGAGGTGGTCGAGGATGCGGTGGAAATCCTTGCCGAGAAGGCCCATCGCAAGGGGCTCGAGCTGTTATGCGACATTCCACCCGACGTTGAGACCGCGGTCTGTGGCGATGGCCAGCGGCTGCGGCAGATCATCATCAATCTGGTCGGCAACGCCGTGAAATTCACCGAACGCGGTGAAGTGCGTGTGGTCGTACGGCAGACCGGAACGGATCGCACGCATTCAACCTTTCGTTTCGATGTGATCGACACGGGGGTGGGCATCGAAGCGAAGAACTGCGCTGCGATCTTCGAGTCCTTCGCCCAGGAGGACAACTCGACCACCCGCAAGTACGGCGGCACCGGACTCGGCCTTGCCATATGCAGGCAGCTGGTGGAATTGATGGGTGGGCAGATCGGTGTGACCAGCAAGCCCGGCGTGGGGTCGCAGTTCGTCTTCACGGCCGTGCTCGAAAACGATCCGGCGACGGTTCGCGGGATGCGCCCCGCGGTGCTGAAGCGTACGCGCGTGCTGGTCGTCGATGACAATGCCAAGAATCGGGAAATCATCGTCGTGCATCTGAAGAGCTGGGGCGTGACGGTGACCGAGGCCGGATCAGGCCAGGAAGCGCTCGAGATACTCGGACTCGAGGATCGCGGCGAATTCGATGCCCTGGTCATCGACGTGCTGATGCCCAAGATGGACGGAATTGCACTCGGCAAGATCATCCGCGGCAGGCACGGATTCGCGGATATTCCCATCTTGATGATGAGCACGGTCGCCGCCGCGCCGAGCCCGGACGACGCCGTCGACGGCATCACGGGATGGCTCAGCAAACCGGTGCGCCGCTCGCAACTGCATTCCGCTCTTGCCTCGTTGCTGGCGGCCAAGCCTGCGGAAATCACCACGACCACCGGAACCTTGAGCAAGCGGCTGCCCGTGATCGAACAGCAGCCGCGCGAAAAATCGCGAATCCGCCGCGCGCTGCTGGTCGAGGACAATCCGGTGAACCAAGAGCTGGCGCACGCCATGTTGGTGGAACTCGGCGTCGAGGTGATCGCCGCTTGGAGCGGCGAGGAGGCGCTCGTAAAAATCGCCGCCGACCAGTTCGATGTGGTGCTCATGGATTGCCAGATGCCGAAGCTCGACGGCTATGCGACGACGCGACGGTTACGCGAGTGGGAGCGCCGCGCCGGTCGCGACCGCACTCCCGTGGTGGCTTTGACCGCGAATGCGCTGAATGGCGACGCGGCCCGGTGCTTCGACGCAGGCATGGACCGTTATCTGAGCAAGCCCTTCACGATCGAACAGCTGTTTCGCATTCTCGAGTCATGCGTGCAGGAGAATGGCGACACCATTGATGCGAGCTCCGAGCCGTTCTTCGCGACCGCGACCGCGACTGCGACCGCGGCCGCGGCCGCCCCTGCACCGCCGACTGCCGAGCCAGCGGTCGCTGTGTCCCCGCCAGCCAGCGTTCCTCCGCCCACCATCACGACGGGCGCGCCGCCACCGCCGGTCGCAGTGCCTACCCAGACGGTATCGCTGCCGACCGAGCCCCGGTCTGACGCCGCGCCGCCGCCCACTGTGCGGCCGTGGGCGGCAGCGCAGCGACCCGCCGCCGCGGACGACGGTGACGCGGCCGTGCTCGATCAGCGAACGTTGGACCGCATTCGCGAGCTGCATCAGCGCGGCGGCCCCGACTTGCTGGTGAGGATGACCGAGCTTTACACGACCAACTCCCGCCGGCTGCTCGACGATGCGCGCGAGGCGCTCGGTGGCGGGGATGTACCTGGAACGGTCAAGGCCATGCACGCGCTCAAGTCGAGCAGTTCGAGCATCGGTGCGACCGCACTGGCGGAGTTGTGCGAGATGCTGGAAACGGCGGGTCGCGAGCAGCGCATGGAGGGTATCGAGGCCCTGCTGGGACGGATCATCACGGAACACAGCCGGGTCTTGCGGGCGCTCGGCGAGATGAGCGTGGCTGCCTAGGCCGAGGGCCGTCGGCGAACGCAATGAGCCTGACGTACAATGCTGCGTCAGGCACAAGCACAGCCAACAGCAAAAACAAGGGAAGCCATTCATGAGAACGTCCATGTCGTCGATCGTGACCGCGGTCATCCTCGTCGCCGGCCTTGCGGGAATAGCATCGCCGGTCGCCGCGGCTGCCCCGAGCGTCAAGACCTCGGCGCCCGGGTATTACCGCTTCATGCTCGGTGATTTCGAAGTCACCGCGCTATCGGACGGCACCATCGAGTTACCGGCCGACCAGCTCTTGACCAACACCACCGCGGCGCAGGTCACGCGGGATCTCGCCGCGGCGTTCCTCAAGAACCCCGTCGAGACTTCCGTGAACGCTTATCTGGTCAATACCGGCAGGAAATTGATTCTCATCGATACCGGGGCGGGCACCCTGTTCGGGCCGACGGCTGGCAAGCTTGCAGCCAACCTGAAGGCCTCCGGCTATGACCCCTCGCAGGTGGATGAGATTTACATCACTCACTTTCATCCGGATCACGTCGGTGGTTTGACGGCAAATGGCGTGAAGGTGTTTCCGAATGCCGTCGTGCGCGCGGATCAGCTCGATGCGGACTATTGGCTGAGCCAGAAAAATTTGGACGCGGCGCCCGCGGATTCGAAGGCGTTCTTCAAGGATGCGATGGACTCGCTCACTCCCTATGTCAGCAGCGATCGCTTCAAGCCGATCGTCGCCGACGGCGAGCTCGTGCCCGGCATTCGATCGTTGACGACCCATGGCCACACCGTGGGACACTTAAGCTACGTGGTCGAGAGCGAAGGCCAGAAACTCATCGTCCTAGGCGACCTGATCCATGTGGGCGCCGTGCAGTTTCATCACCCCACGGTGACCATTCGGTTCGATACCGACCCCACGGCGGCGGAGCGGTCGCGCGAAAGGGTGTTCGCGGTCGCTGCGCAGGAAGGTGATCTGGTCGCCGGCGCGCATTTGTCCTTTCCCGGTATCGGACATCTGCGCCGTAACGGCGCCGAGTACGAGTGGGTGCCGATGAATTATTCGGTGTTGAAGTAAGGCCGCGCGGGCGCGAATCTAGTGGGCGTTGTGGCCGCGGATGACGATCAGGGCGGTTCGCAGCAGAATCTTGGCGTCGAGCCAGACCGACCAGTGACGCAGATAATCGACATCGTATTGCGCGCGCAGGCGCATCTGTTCGACGGTGGTGGTCTCGCCGCGCAGGCCATGGACCTGGGCCCAGCCGGTCATGCCGGGCCGCACCTTGTGGCGGATCATGTAGCCGCTGATGAGTTTGCGGTAGAGCTCATTGTGAACGACGGCGTGGGGGCGGGGGCCGACGAAGCTCATTTTCCCCTCCAACACATTGAAGAGTTGCGGCAGTTCATCGAGTGAGGTGCGCCGCAAAAATCGCCCGACGGCGGTGACCCGCAGATCGCTGCGCTCCGCCTGTTTGACGTTCGCGCCGTCCTCGCAGACCGTCATGCTGCGAAACTTGTAGACCAGGATCTCCTCGCCATGCAAACCGTAGCGCCGTTGTTTGAACAGAATCGGACCGGGTGAGGAGAGCTTGACCGCCAGGGCCACCACCAGCATCAACGGGCAGGCGAACAGCAGGGAGGTGGAGACTAAAAATAGATCCATCGCCCGCTTGTAGACCGCGTTCATGCCGTGGAACGGCGTGTCGCATACCGACAGCAGGGGAATCCCATTGAATTCGACGCATCGCGGTTGCACCAGATCGAAGGCGAACATGTCCGGCACGAAGTAGATCGACGCGGTGGTATCGCGAAACTCGTGCACCAGGTTGACGATGCGCTCCGCATTGCTCATCGGGATGGCGATGTAAATGGCATTGACGGCATGACGTTGCACGAAGGCGGCGACGTCCTTACACGCGCCCAGGAACCGATCGCGCGCCTGCAGCGGCAGTCGGTCCGGATTGCGGAAATCGAAATACCCCAGGAAATTGTTGGAATCACCATGTTCCGCACTGCGCCGCGCCAGCTCCAAGCCCACATCATTGGCGCCAATGATGATGTGCCGGTGCGGTACGGCGAAATGCGCCGCCACTCGCGCGCCCAGCAAATCGGTGATGAGCAGGATGACCAGCGTGGCGCCGAACCAGCTGAGCAACACCTCGGCCGGAAACATGCCCTTGAGGTCCAGAGAGGCGCCGATGAACAACAGCAGCATGGTTACCAACGCCAGCTCGCCCAAGAGACGGGCGATGCGCCACGGGGTCCGCCGCGCCATTTTCGTCGCGCGCAACTGTGTCGGGGTAAAAACGTGGCGCGAGAGCAGCACCGCTGCCAACCCCAAAGCCGTGTACGCGAAGGACCAGGGTTGCGAATACGCCAGCATGCTGAACAGCAGCGCGAGCGCGCAGGCCGCCGGCTTCGACCAATGCTTGAACAGCGCATGTAGCGGCGGGTCGATAGTTCCCAGTTGGACGGTTTTTTGGGCGGTGGGATGACTCGCAAGCGCGGATACGCTGGCGCGCGGCGCAAGCCGAACGGCGGAAACATCCGGGATCTTGATCATGGGAGTCGGTGTTCGAACGCTCAAATGGAATACTCAAACATCCATGTTCTTGTGAAAACCACTGTAATGCCCGAGCAAAGACAGTGCCATGGTGTTATGTAAAAGCGCACAAATATATCTATACCGACTCGTCGCTGCCGTGCAACATTAGCCGTCACAACGTGCGTTGGATAGTATCAAGGCGACGAGCATAGCGGGGTCCCGTGTGAAAAAAAGTCGTTGCGAATTGGCGACAATCGGGTGGGAGCGGAGCGCCGAGCCGTGAACCCGGACGCGACTCCGCGGCCGAACGAGCCAGCGAAGCTCAGCATCGTCGAGGCAACGCCCGAAGATTTGCCGGCGATCCTGGCGATCTACAACGAGGTGATTCGCACCACCACCGCCGTCTACTCGGAGATCGAGTTTACGCCCGAGCGCGGCGAGTCGTGGCTCGCGGCGAAGCGGGATCAGGGGATGCCCTTCATAGTCGCCCGCGATGCCGGCGGCATCGTAGGCTTCGCCACCTTGGGCGAGTTTCGCGCCTGGCCCTGTTATCGCCACTCGGTGGAGCACAGCGTTCACGTGCGGGTGGATTGTCGCGGTCGAGGAGTCGGCCGGCTGCTCACCACGACGTTGATCGCCCGGGCGCGCGCCCTCGCAAAGCATGTGATGATCGCGGGAATCGATGCGGACAATGCCGTGTCGATCCGTTTGCACGAGAGCTTGGGCTTCCAGGTGGTCGGGCATTTGCACGAGGTGGGGTTCAAATTCGGCCGCTGGCTCGATCTCAAATTCCTCGAACTGCGGCTCTGACGCGGTCAACCCGGCCTTGTTATCATGCGGGTGTGGTAAGAGCCAAACAAACTGAAATCGACGAAGCCGTCGAGGCGCTGCGTGCGGGCAAGCTCGTGGTCTTCCCGACCGAGACCGTCTACGGTCTGGGGGCGAATGCCATGGACCCGGCGGCGGTGCGCAAGATCTTCGAGGCGAAGGGTAGGCCGGCGGATCATCCGGTCATCGTGCACCTCGATGGTCAGCGCAATTTGCTCCGCTGGGTCAGTGCGGTGCCGCCCGTGGCGCAACTCTTGGCCGACAAATTTTGGCCGGGCCCGCTGACACTCATCCTGCCGAAGGCCGACGCGGTCAGCGAGGTGGTCACAGGCGGCCAGGACAGCATCGGCATCCGCGTGCCCTCGCATGCGATCGCGCAACAGCTGTTGACCGCGTTCGGCGGAGGGATTGCGGCGCCGTCGGCGAATCGCTTCGGTCGCTTGAGCCCCACCAAACCCGAGCATGTGCGGGACGAACTCGGTGCGGCCGTCAGCGTGGTCTTGGATGGCGGCGATTCGCCCATCGGACTCGAGTCGACCATCGTCTCATGCCTCGGCAACGAGGCTCGGTTGCTACGGCCGGGATCCATTACGCGCTCCCAATTGGAGCAGGTGGTCGGACCGCTGGTCCTTGGCGGTGCGGCGCCGCGCAGCTCCGGGGATCGGCGTTTGCACTATGCGCCCGCCACGCCGCTCGCCATCGTCGCCGCGGAAGATTTGGAGCGCTACGCCGGCGAGTTCGTGGCGCGTCAGGAGAAAGTGGCGGTGCTGGCGATGCGCCCGCCGCTGCAGACGCACCGATATATGACCTGGATCAACGCCGGCCGAAAGGCGGATACCTATGCTCGCAACCTCTACAATCATCTTCGCACCCTCGACTCGGCCGGTTGTGCGAGAATTCTGGTGCAGCAATTACCCGATGAAGAGCGCTGGGCGGCCATTTCCGACCGACTGCAGCGCGCCAGCGGTATTGATGACACGGATCCCCTTGAATTGAGCGCGGGATAAATCGATGGCGTCGTCGAAAACTGCTGGAATACGCAACCTGCTTGGCGCGGAGGCGCCGGAACTCCCGCCGGGTCAGGACCCGTTCGCGCGCGATGCCATCCTGCATCTCGTGCAACGCTACGGGTCGCCGTTGCTGATCATCGATTTGGCGCGGGTGCGGGCGCAATATCGGCGGCTGGCCGCGGCGCTCGACGGTGTCGTTCTGCATTACGCCTTGAAGCCATTGCCGCATGCGGCGGTCATCGGTGCGCTCGCGTCCGAGGGGGCATTTTTCGATCTTGCCACCAGTGGCGAGGTGGATCTGGTCGAGCGGCTCGGAGTGCCGGCCGGGAGATGCATTCACACCCACCCGATCAAACGCGACAGTGATATCCGGACGGCGCTCGATTATGGGGTCACGGTCTTCGTGGTCGACAATCCGGACGAGCTGCGCAAATTCGTCAAGTATCGCAATCGCGTTGAACTGCTGGTCCGGGTCTCGTTCCGTAATCCCGATGCGGTCTGCGATCTGTCGAAGAAATTCGGCTGCACGCCGGAGGCGGTGCCTGAGTTGCTCGAGCTGGCGGCCGCGCTGAATGTGCCCGTCCAGGGTCTGTCCTTTCACATCGGATCGCAGGCGGCGGATCCGGCGATGCATGTGCGCGCCATCGAGGTCTGTCGGCAACTGATGGCCGCTGCCGCCGAGTCCGGCCGGCCGCTGACCACGCTCGACATCGGCGGCGGCTTCCCCGTCGACTATGGCCAGCCCACGTTCGCCATTGAGGCGTACTGCGGTCCGCTCCGCGCTGCTCTGGCCAGGCTGGCCCCGGGGGTGCGGGTCATTGCCGAGCCGGGTCGGTTCATTGCCGCGCCGGCGGCGGTGGCGGTATCGACGGTGATGGGCCGGGCCATGCGCGATGGTGAGTGGTGGTACTACTTGGACGATGGCCTGTACGGCAGCTACAGCGGTCAGATGTACGATCATGCGACCTATCCGATCGAGGCGCTGGCCAGCGGCCCGACACATTCCTCGGTGCTGGCGGGACCGACCTGCGACAGCATCGACGTGATCCGGGAGCACATCGAGCTGCCGCTGCTCAAGCAGGGCGATGTCGTCGTCGGGCACGCCATGGGCGCTTATACCTGGGCGTCGGCGTCGGACTTCAACTTCTTTCCCCGTGCGACGGTGCTGGCTCTCGATGAGGGTCGACTGATCGCCGAGAGCGGCGCGCGATGAGCTGGACGCGCCGTCGTCTGCTGCGTGCGGGCGCCGGCATGACGAGTCTGGCCTTGGGACTGGGGATGTCGGCGCAGGCGGCGGCGATCGCGGAGCCGCAGCGGCCGAAACGCATCGCGCTGCATAACCTCCATACCGATGAACGGCTCGAGGTGGAGTTCATGCGCGGTGGCGTGTATGTGCCGGCGGCAATGGCGGCGATCGAGGTGGTGCTGCGGGATTTCCGCAACGGTGACCGGCATGCCATCGACCCGGCATTGATGGACACGCTCCATGCGGTGGCGGCGCACATCGGTGTGGAGCCGGTGTTCGGGGTGATCTCCGGCTATCGGTCGCCGGCCACCAATGAACAATTGCGCGAGCGCAGCGCGGGCGTCGCGCGTCACAGCCTGCACTTGGAGGGCCGCGCCATCGACGTCCGTTTGGCCCGGGTGGACAGCGCAGAGCTCGCGTCTCGCGCCCTGGAACTCGAGCTGGGCGGCGTCGGCTTCTATCGACGCTCCGATTTCGTCCATCTGGACACGGGCGCGTTCCGGACCTGGAGAGGGTGACGTTCGATCTGGTCATCTTCGACTGCGATGGTGTGTTGGTCGACAGCGAACGCATCACCGCCGGTATCTGGACCGACATGCTGCGTGAACTCGGACTCGACGTCACGGTGGAGGATGTCTTCGATCAGCTGGTCGGCAAGTCGATGGACCAGTGCCTGGACATCGTCGCCACGCGCTGGCGCGGCTTGGTTCCGGCGGGCTTCGTCCCCGACTATCGACGACGCGCGGCGGCGGCGCTCGCGGCGCACGTGTTACCGGTGCCCGGCATCGAGGAGGTGCTTGCCTCCTTGAAGATACCCGCTTGCGTCGCATCGAACGGTACCCATGAAAAGATGCAGGGCACCTTGGGTAGCTGCGGACTGCTCGCCCGGTTCACCGGCCGCATCTTCAGCGTCACCGATGTGGCGCGCGGCAAACCGGCGCCGGATTTATTTCTGCATGCGGCGGCCCGCTGCGGCGCCGAGCCGGCACGGTGCGCGGTCGTCGAAGACACTCCCACCGGCGTTGCGGCCGGCGTGGCCGCGGGCATGCGCGTGTTTGGTTTTTGCGCGCTCACACCTCGGGCGCGGCTCATTGAAGCGGGAGCGCAGGTGACTTTCGATCGTATGGAGTTGCTGCCGGGCCTGCTGGCGGCAGGTTGAGAAATTGCTCGATGCGTTCGAGTTCGGCGGCGAGCGCCGGCCCGAACCGGGGATCCGGCGGTGGGCGGCCGCTGACGTAGCCCAAGGTGGCGTTGAGGATGCCGTCCGCCAGCTTGAGGTTTCCCCAGCCGATGACCTGCTCGTGCCAGAGCAGAGGCAGCGCGTAATAGCCCAGCTTGCGTTTCGCCGGCGGCGTGTAGGCCTCGAACCGATAGAGCCAATTCCACAGCAGCATGAACCGGTCGCGGTCCCAGACGATGGGGTCAAAGGGCGTGAGCAGCTGCACGGCCGGAGCGACCTCCCAGCGCCGCGATGCCGGAGTCTCGCCGTCCGGCCAGTACCAGTCGATGCCGTCCAATCGAGCATGGGCAAAGCGCTTTTTGGCGCGGTCCATGGCCGCGGCGCGGTGCAGCCGCCACTGCGGCACTCCGCCGCCCAGCAGGCTCAGCAGTTTTCCCAGGCTCTGGTGAGGCAAGGGCGCGTACTTCTGCATCACCACATCGATCAGCCGATCGAGGCGCACGGACGCGCTGAGGTTCCCTGGCAGGTCGGTCGCGGTCGGCTCGCGAACTGCATAGACCCGCGTACCCCCCTCGCGGCGGGCGATGCGCAGCAGACCGCGGTAGTGCATATCATCGAGCAGTTGGGTGGTGGCGTTCGACGTACCGCCGAACCAGTTCTTCACCTTGCCATGCGCAAAGTGGGCATCGACGACTCGCGGGTGCACCGCGCCGCGTGCGCGGATGAATTCGAGCACCGCCGCCGCGCGCGTTGCGCGTTGCTTGGACCACGGCAGCTTGGGTGTGCGGGGATGCATCAGGGCGTGATGCCGTCGCGGCAGAAATCCATAATTGACGAAGAAATCCTCTTCGATCGGCAGTTTCGGGTAGCGTCTCTCGAGATCCCCCACCCGGTAACCGGCGACGCGGTGGCGCAGCGTCAGATCTTGGGCGCGGGCCGGAGCGCGGATGGGGTCGGCCTGGACGAAGCCCAGCTTTTGGATCGCGCGGCCCAGGGTGGTCGGTTTGAACAGTGAGCGGCCAATCGCGTAACGGCGCAAGTTGTCGAGCGTGATCCGCATTGCGAACGCTGGCCGTGAAGGTCAGCCGCCGGTCTGGCCGTCGAGCCAGGCATCGATGCGCCGTTCGAGCACATCGAGCGGCAATGCGCCGGCGCCCAAGACCTGGTCATGGAAGCTGCGAAAATCGAATTTCGCGCCCAGTTTCTGCTGCGCGCGCGCCCGCAACTCGAGCAGCTTGAGCTGGCCGATCTTGTACGCGAGGGCCTGCGACGGCCAGGCGATGTAGCGATCCGTTTCGGCCTGTATGCTCGGCTCATCGATGGCCGAATGCGCGTGGAAGAAGTCGACCATCTGCGCGCGGGTCCAATGCTGCGAATGCACGCCGGTATCGACGACCAGTCGGATCGCGCGCCAGATATCGGCTTCCAACCGGCCATAATCGGAAGTTGGGTCGCGATAGAAACCGACGTCCTTGCCGAGGCGTTCGGCATACAGGCCCCAGCCTTCCTGGTACGCCGTGTAGCTCGAGAATTTACGGAACTCGGGCACGTCGGTGAGTTCCTGGGCGATGGAAATCTGCAGATGATGGCCGGGCAGACCTTCATGATAGGCGATGGCTTCGACCGCGTAGAGATTGCGCTCCTGGGACTGATAGGTGTCGATGAACAGCTGGCCCGGGCGGCTGCCATCCGGGGTGCCGGGCTGGTAGTAGGCGGGTGCGGAGTCTTGTTCCATGAATTGGGGCACCGGCTTCACCTCGAAGGGGGCCTTCGGCAGGCGGCCGAACAGTTCCGGCAGCTTCGCCTGCATCGGGCCTAAATAGCCGCGATAGGTGTCGAGCAACTGCTCGCGACTCGCGCCCCGCAGCCGCGGATTATCCTTCAGGCCGGCGCGTAATGTCGCAAGGTCGGCAAACCCGAGCTGCTTGGCGATGGCGAGCATCGCCGTCTCGTCCTTGGCCACCTCATCGAGACCGATCTGGTGAATCCGGGCGGCGCTCAAGTCAGTGGTGGTGGTTCGCTTGATGAGAAAATCATAGTAGGCGGCGCCGTCGGCCAGTGCGCTGATGCCGGGCTCGGACCGCCCGGCGGGTAGGTAGGTGGTCTTCAAGAATTGCGCCAGTCGGAGGTATGCGGGCAGCACCTCCGTCGACACGGCTGCCAGCATCTGTCGTTTGATTCGCTCCTGCTCGGCCGCTCCGATGCTGTCGGGAAATTCCCGCAGCGGCATGGCGAGCGGAGAGTCCTCGGGTTTCTGGTTGGCCAGGTTCTCGACCTCGACGAGCGCTTTCTCGAGCAACGGGGTCGGCGGGACGCGATGATCGGCGATGCCGCGTTGCATGTCGTCGATGGTCTGGTCAAAGGCGTGTGGTATGGCGTGCAGTCGGGCGATCCAGTCGTCGAAGTTCCGCACCGTGTCGAAGCGCAGCTGCGCGACGAGTTGCGGGTAGGTCGAGTAGATGCCGTCCATCTGGTTGAGCGGCATTTCCCACTCCTTGAATTTCGCCGCCTCCTGATCCTCTGCGAATTGTTTCAGCAGCAGCTCGCGGCTGATGAGCTGTTGCTCGGTGAAACCCCGAGGGTCGATGGCGCGCAACCGCCGGGCGAAGGTTCGTTCGCGGGCGAGACCCGCATTGAAGGCTTGCCAAGAATAATCGGCGATCCGGTCATCGTAGCGCGGGTCGCCGATGGTCGAGGCAAATTCCGGGGCATGCTTCAAATTGTCCTGCCAGTAGTCGTCGAACAGCGCGGTGAGCGCGGCGCGGCGCTGTTCAAGAGTCTCGGGCGCGGCGAGCGCCGGCTGGTGGAGCGCTGAAATCAGCGCCGCCAGGCCAACCATGAGGGCACCTAAGCGGGGAGGCTGTCGCATAATGGGAGTCGGGATCATTTTTGGGTCTTACATGATGAATCGATGGACTGCAGCGTGTTGCCTGCTGGGGGTGGTGGCCGGCTGTTCCGGTGATCAAGCAGCCTCCTCCGTCACCGTTGCCGGCTCGCCCATGGTAACCGGCGCCCGGCTTTATGAGTCGAATTGCATCGCTTGTCATCAACAAGATGCGCGCGGCATCCCCGGCGTGTATCCCAGTCTGGTCGACTCCCCCGTGGTGCTGGGCGACCCCAAGGCCCTGGCCTTGTGGGTTATCAAGGGAGTGCGTCCGGCGGCGCTGCCGGCGGGTCGCTATCCGACCCAGATGCCGCAATTCGGCTGGTTCAGCCCCGAGGATGCGGCGGGGCTGTTGACCTACATCCGCTCGAGCTTCGGTAATCATGCGCCGGCGGTCGACGCGGCGGCCGTAGCCCAGGCGCTGGGTGATTCGCTGTGAGTTCGGGCTCGGAAGGCGCCGCCGCGCCTGCCGCCACCGTCATCCACCGGTGGGTCGAGCGCTGCCGGGCGGACGGCTACCCGCCCTTGGTCTGTAAACTGCCTTCCGGTTGGGTGGTGATGGGTGAGCGTCAGGTCTTCACCGGCTATTGTCTGCTGCTGCCCGATCCTGTGGTGGCGCATCTGAACGAGTTGTCGCCCGCGGTTCGCGCGCAATTCTTGACCGATATGAGCCGCATCGGCGATGCGCTGCTCGCCGTCACCGGGGCGGTGCGCATCAACTATGCCATGTTCGGCAACGTGGAGCCGGCGTTGCACGCTCATGTGTTCCCGCGGCGCGCCGATGAGCCGGCCGCGACCCGCCTGGCGCAACCATGGGCATTGGATTGGCGTCAGGCACCCGAATATGCCGCCGCATCGCATGGGGATTTGCAGCGGCGCATCGCGGACTGGCTGCGGGGTTAGGTCATGCGCCCGGCGGCGGCGTGCCGCGCGAGAGCGTCCAGGTCGGTGATCGGCGCGGAGCAGGTCATGCCCGCGCACACATAAGCCGTGGTGGCGCCCAGGGCGCGTTTGTCGGCGAGCAGCGCCGGCAGGTGCGTTGCATCGTTGGGTATCGCGAATACCATGCGGGTCGGCGAGTACAAGGTATGCAATTGCGCGGCCCAGCGAGCGACCTCGGTGGCCTCGCCGCGAATGATGATGATCTGCGTCGAGGCGAGGAAGTCCTGCAGTGCATTCGCCATGCCCATATGCGCGTCCGGATATTGGGTCATCGGCTGCGCCGCGGCCTTCAGGGCGCGTTCGGCCGCCTCCAGGTAGCGCAGCTCCCCCAGCAGGTATCCCAGCCGGCACAGCACGGTGACTGCAATGCCATTGCCCGAGGGGAGGGAGTCGTCGCTCAACGACTTGGTGCGATGGACCAGGGTTTCATGATCGGCGGACGTGAAATAGAAGCCGCCGTCGACGGCATCCTCGAATTGCGTGAGCAGCACCTCGATCAGGTATTGTGCGAACTCGAGGTCACTGCTGCGCCAGCGGCTCTGCAGCAACTCGAGCAGCGCCTCGGCGAGGAAGGCGTAGTCGTCGAGATAGGCCGACAAATGCGCGCGGCCATCCTTGGCGGTCGCGAGCAGGCGCCCGTTTTGCCACAGCGTGGTGCAAATCGCATCGACGGCGGCGCCGGCGTCGGCGATGAGCTCGGGTCGCCCGAGCACCCGGCCGGCAACCGCCAGCGCCTTGATGGTGAGCGCATTCCATGAGGTGAGAATCTTTTCGTCGCGCTCGGGTGCGATCCGCTCATACCGGGCGGCGAGGAGTTTCGCCCGCGCGCCATCGAGCACGGACTCGATGGGCGTAGCTTCGTCCCGCACGAGCCGGTCGAGCGGTTCGCTGACATGCAGATGCCACCGCCCTTCGAAGTTCGCATCCCGGTCGAGCCCAAAACGCCAGGCGAACGCGGTGTATTCGTCGGCGTTCAAGAGCTGCTTGATCGCAGGTCGATCCCAGACGTAGTAAAGGCCCTCCTGGCCTTCCGAGTCGGCGTCTATGCTGGAGAAAAACGCACCGTCCGGGGAGCGCATGTCGCGCAGCAGCCAATCGGCCGTCTCGCCGGCGATGCGCGCGAACAGAGGCTCGCCGGTGGCAAGATGCGCCCAGGCATAGAGCGTCAGCAGCTGCGCATTGTCGTAGAGCATTTTTTCGAAATGCGGAATCCGCCAACAGCGATCGGTGGAATAACGGGCGAAGCCGCCGCCCAGCTGATCGTAGATGCCACCCTCGGCCATGCGGGTGAGCGTCAGCGTGGCCATGTAGAGCGCCTTGAGATCGGGGTTTGCGCCGTTCGCGGTGCCATGCCAGTGACGCAGGCAGCGCTCGATGCTGCCGGCTTGCGGGAATTTGGGAGCGCCGCCGAAGCCGCCGCATTCGCCGTCGAAGGACCTGTCCAGGGCATGCCGGGCGGCGAGCAGCGGCAGGTCATCGAGGATCCCGTCGCTGTCCGGGGGTGGCGGCCCTTGCCGCTCCAAGGCTTTGATGAGCTCGGCGTTCTGTTGCACGATCTCGGGCCGCTTGGCCGCGAAATAGCCGGCGACCCGCTCCAGCAACGTGCCGAAGCCGGGCAGTCCGTGGCGCGGCTCCTTCGAAAAATACGTGCCGCCGAAGAACGGCCGTTGGTCGTCGGGCGTCAGGAACATGGTGAGCGGCCAACCGCCGCTTCGCCGCGTCAGCATTTGGTGCGCGAGCTGATAGATCTTGTCGATATCGGGACGCTCTTCCCGGTCGACCTTGATGCAGATGAACCAGCGGTTCATCAGCGCGGCGATCTCCGGATCGGCGAAGGATTCATGGGCCATCACATGACACCAATGACAGGCCGAATAGCCCACCGACAGAAGGACGGGTTTGTCTGCGCCGCGCGCCGCGCGCCACGCCTCCTCGCCCCACGGATACCACTCGACCGGATTATCCGCATGCTGCAAGAGATACGGGCTGGTTTCGGCGGCAAGGCGATTGCGCTGCATCTTGCGGTCCCGTCTTAAGTTAGAATGCGGCCCACTATAACCGAAGTACTTCCCATGTCTGAATCCGCTCCCGTGGCGCAACTGCCCGTCCTGCGCCTGAAGCGCAATGAAGATCGTCGTCTGCAGGCGGGCCATCTCTGGGTCTTCAGCAACGAAGTCGACACGGTGCAGTCGCCGCTGACGCGTTTCCCGGCAGGTTCGCTGGTGCGCGTGCTCGCGCACAATGACCGCGCGCTGGGTCTGGCGTATGTCAATCCAAAGTCGCTCATCAGCGCCCGCATGCTGGGCACCTGGCAGTTTCCGGACACCGCCTGGTTCGCCGCGCGTCTGCGTGTGGCGCTGGCCTTGCGGTCGAGGCTGTACGCCGAGCCGTTCTACCGGCTGGTCTACGGCGAAGCCGACGGACTGCCCGGGCTCGTGGTTGATCGCTATGGAACGCAGTGCGTGGCGCAGATCGGCACCGCCGGCATGGAGTTGCTCAAACCGCAGATTCAGGCCGCCTTGCTCGAGGTGCTGTCGCCCGATGGGCTGCTGTTCAGGAACGACAGCGGCGCCCGCGAGCTCGAGGGCCTGCCCGCCTACGTCGAGGTGGCCAAGGGACACTTCGATGCCATGGGCACGGTCATCGAGGACGGTCTGCGCTTCAGCGCGCCGCTCACGGAGGGCCAGAAGACCGGCTGGTTCTTCGATCAGGCGGCGAATCGACGGGCGTTGCCGAAGTACGTGCAAGCCGGCGCCAGAGTGCTCGACGTGTTCTCTTATGTGGGCGCCTGGGGCGTACGCGCGGCGCGCGCCGGCGCCCTGTCGGTGACGTGCGTCGACAGCTCAGCGGCGGCGCTCGAACTCGCGGCTGAAAACGCCGCCCGCAATGACGTGCAGGTCACGCCGCGCAAGGGCGATGCCTTCGACGTGCTGGAGGCGCTCGCCGGCGAGGGCGGCCGATTCGACGTCGTGATCATCGATCCGCCGGCGTTCGCGAAGCGGCGCAAGGATGTGCCGAAGGCGCTCGGGGCCTACAAGCGGCTCAATCACCTCGCGATGCGGCTGCTCACCGGCGACGGCATCCTGGTGTCGTGTTCCTGTTCGTATCACGTCACCGCGCAGGAGTTGCAGGATACCATCGCCAAGGCGGGACGCGCCGCCGACAAGCACGTGCAGATCCTCGAGTTCGGCGGTCAGGCGCCCGACCATCCGGTGCATCCGGCCATTGCCGAGACCCGGTACCTGAAGGCCTATTTCTGTCGTGTCACCGACGGTTTAAAGTAGAACTCATGATCAATTACCCGCACATCGATCCGGTTGCGATATCGATCGGACCTTTCTTCGGCATCGGGCCTCTGAGGGTGCATTGGTACGGCATCATGTATCTCATCGGCTTCGTTGCGGCCTGGTGGCTGGCACGCCACCGTGCCCGACAGCCGGGCTCGACGTGGTCGGCGCTCGATATCGACGACCTGATATTTTACTGCGCCATCGGTGTGATCCTGGGCGGCCGCATCGGCTGGTGTATCGTCTATGGCCACGACGTCATCGCCGAAAACTGGCTCAACGTGCTGCACATCTGGGATGGCGGAATGTCATTCCACGGCGGTCTCACCGGTGTTGCCGTGGCGGGCATCCTGTTCGCCCGCCTCAAGCACAAGCAAGTTGCCGATGTGGCGGACTTTCTCGCGCCGCTGCCCGGTATCGGCCTGATGGCCGGGCGTATCGGTAACTTCATCAACGGCGAATTGTGGGGACGACCGACCGACCTGCCCTGGGGTTTCGGTGTGCCTAATGCCGACGGAGTGCTGGTGTCGCGGCATCCTTCGCAACTCTACGAGGCCGGTCTCGAAGGGCTGCTGCTGTTCATCATCGTCTGGTGGTACACCCGCTCGCCCCGCCCGCGGCTCGCCCCCTTCGGCCTGTTTCTGTTCCTCTATGGCTGCGGACGTTTTGCGGTCGAATGGGTGCGCTTGCCGGATGCGAACATCGGTTACCTCGTGGGTGACTGGCTGACCATGGGCATGCTGCTGACCACGCCGATGATCTTCATCGGTGCCGGGATGGTGTGGTTCGCGTATTGGCGCAATCAACCGAGCGGTAACGTGGTTCCTGTTTGAGGAAAACCGATGCGTCAGTATCTCGATTTCCTGCGGCACATACGCGACTCGGGCACGCCCAAGACCGACCGTACCGGCACCGGTACCTCGAGTGTTTTTGGTTACCAGATGCGCTTCGATCTGGCCGAGGGGTTCCCGCTGGTCACGACCAAGCGGCTGCACGTGCGCTCCATCGTCCATGAGTTACTCTGGTTTCTGCGCGGCGACACCAATGTCGGCTACCTCCATGAGCACGGTGTCAGCATCTGGGACGAATGGGCCGACGTCGACGGCAACCTTGGGCCGGTGTACGGCAAACAGTGGCGCTCGTGGGGCACGGCCGACGGACGCAGCATCGATCAGCTCGCGCGTGTCGTCGGCGAGATCAAGACGCATCCGGATTCCCGGCGTCTGGTGGTCAGTGCCTGGAATGTCGGTGAACTCGAGTCGATGGCGTTGCTGCCCTGTCATGCGCTGTTTCAATTCTACGTTGCGCAGGGTCGGCTGTCCTGCCAGCTGTACCAACGCAGCGCCGATGCGCTGCTCGGTGTGCCGTTCAACATAGCCTCCTATGCGTTGCTCACGCACATGGTGGCGCAGCAATGCGAGCTGGCGCCCGGCGAGTTCGTCTGGACCGGCGGCGACTGTCATCTATACTCGAATCACTTCGCGCAGGCGGACCTGCAGCTGTCGCGGACACCGCTGCCGCTGCCGAAGCTCACGCTGCGGCGCAAGCCGCCCAGCTTGTTCGATTATCAATTCGATGATTTCGAGATCCTCGATTATCAGTATCATCCCGCAATCAAGGCGCCGATCGCCGTTTGAACCGCAGAGTTTCAGAACCCATGGCCAAGCAAGGTCCCAGCAAGAAGCGCCCCGGCCGCCGGCCCCTGTTCGAAGTGCGTCATTCGCCCGTGCACGGCTATGGTGTGTTCGCGCTACGCAGGATCCGCAAGGGCACCACGGTGACCGAATACCTGGGTGACCGGGTGTCGCACGAGGAAGCGGATGCCCGCTATGAGGACAAGGACCCGGACGACAACCACACCTTTCTGTTCACGGTGGATTCGAAGACCGTCATCGACGGCGGCGTCGGCGGCAACGATGCCCGCTTCATCAATCATGGGTGCGATCCGAATTGTGAAAGCACGACCATCAACAAGCGAATTTTCGTCGAGGCCATCCGCACCATCCAGCCGGGGGAGGAACTCGCCTACGACTACCAGATCGAACGCGATCCTGAAGATCCGCCCAACGTCGACGAAATTTTCGCCTGCCGCTGCGGGGCGGCCAAGTGCCGCGGCAGCATGTTGGTGGCGCCGAAGAAACCGCGTAAGAAGTCGCTGCGCAAGCCGCCGGCGCGCGATTCCAAACGGACCACCAAGAAGGCGAAGAAAAAATCCCGATCGCGCGTTCGGGCAGCGGAGCGCCGGTCGGTGACGCGACGGGAGACAAGGCGTACGGCGCGGGTGGCCAAACGTGGTGGCGCGGCGCGCTGATCCCTTGCCGGCCCGACTGGCGGCCGATGGCTACGCTGTCGAGGACGGCTTCTTGAGCGCGGCGCGTGTGGCCGCGCTCAAGGGTTGCGCCGAGCGGCGCCGAGCGCTCGGCGAGCCGGCCGCCGGCCGGGTCGGTGGACCGCAGGATGTGGAGCGGCGGCCGGACATTCGCGGCGATTACATCGGTTGGTTGGCCGAACCCTTGTTCGCGGCGGAACGGCTTTTGGTCGATGACCTCGAACGGCTGCGACTCGAGATCAACCAGCTGGGCATGCTCGGGCTGTTCGAGCTGGAGATGCACTATGCCTGGTATCCCCCCGGCACGGGCTACGCTCGACACGTCGATCAGCCGCGCGGACGCGAGCAACGAGTCGTGTCCCTCATCGTCTATTTGAATGACTCCTGGCAGCCTGCGGACGGAGGGGAATTGCGGCTGCACGGACTTCGGGATCCGCCGCTCGATGTGGCGCCCATCGGCGGACGGCTGGTGTGCTTTCGGAGCGCTGCGCGCGAACACGAAGTGCTGGTGACGCGGGCACCGCGCCTGAGTCTCTGAGGCTGGTTCAGACGGCGCGAATGACGCGACCGCGGGTGGCCGGGCGCTTGCCGACTGGTTTCGGCGCCCGGCTCAAGGCTCCGGGTCTGCCGCCGATAACATGCACTGAACCTGCGGCCGGGCCGACTACTTGTACAAAGACCTCGAAGCGTCTAGAGAATCGAAGATTGAGTTGAGGCTGGTCGAGGACCTCTTCAATCAATGGCATGTTCTCTGGTTGAGCGGAATCGCACAGGCCAGCATCGCGACGATCGCCTATGAGCGAACGGGCAAGGTGTTCTTCGTCGGCTGGGGCCTCGCCAGCGCGCTGGTGCTGCTGTTCCGGGTGGCTGTCAATATGGCCTTCGATCGGCGCGGCGACGGCCCCATCCGGATCGACGTTTGGCGCAGCCTCTTCCTGCTGGGAACATGGGCGAACGGCAGCCTTGCCGGTTTGTCCGGCGCTTACGCCGTGCTCTATGCCGATGGATTCACGCAGCTGTTGGTGATCGTCCAATCGGCCTGTTTCGTGATGGGCTCCGCCGCGCGCAACTGCCTGCATCCACGCGCGGCCGCCGGCTCGGTCCTGATCGCCGTGGGCACTCTCGACGCCGGCTGTCTTGCGACCGGCGATATCTACTACCAGCTGCTCGCGCCGTTCATCGCCCTCTATATGATCGCGGCGCTGTCCTTGACGCGACACTTGTACGCGCAGACGTTGAACGCGCTGCTCGTCAACGAAGAGAAGGCCACCCTGCTCTGCAGGCTCGAGACGTCGAATGTCGACTTGGCGGCGGCGAATGCGAAGCTCGAGTATGCGGCGCATCACGACAAGCTGACCGGCCTCGCGAATCGCGCCTTCTTCATGCAACGGATGGAACTTGCCGTGGAGCGGGTGCGAAGCGGCACGCAGCGTCTCTTCGCAGTGCTGTTTCTCGACTTCGATCGTTTCAAGCTGACCAACGATACGTTGGGTCATGATGCGGGGGATGAGCTCCTGCGGCTCATCGCCGACCGACTGCGATCCGAGCTGCGCGCATCGGACCTCATCTCGGACGCCCCCACGAGCAACGTGGTGAGTCGCTTCGGCGGCGACGAGTTCCTGCTGCTCATCAACGATCTCGACGAACCGCAGATGGCTGCGCGCATCGCCGAGCGGCTGCTCAACGCGCTGCGTCCGGCTTATGAGATCGAGGGCACCGAAGTGCATTCTTCCGCGAGCATCGGCATCGTCACCAGCGACCAATGCCCAGGCTCGGCCGAGGATGCGGTGCGGAACGCCGATGTCGCCATGTTCGAGGCCAAGAGGGCGGGACGCGCCTGCTCGGTGGTGTTCAACGAATCCATGCACATCCGTCTGACCCGTCACGTCACCATCGAGAATTCCCTGCGCCGAGCCATCGGTTCGCCGCAGATCCATCTGTTGTATCAACCCATCGTGGACTTGCAGAGCGGCCGCATGGTGTCCGCCGAGGCGCTCGTCCGTTGGCGCCATCCCGAGCTCGGGATGATCGGTCCGGCGGAGTTCATTCCGATCGCAGAGGATTCAAACCTCATCATCGCCCTCGGCCAGTGGGTGCAGCGAGAGGCGTGTGAGACGATGGTGCGATGGATGGTCGAGGATCCGCAGGGCGCGCCCGATAGCATCAGCGTCAACGTGTCGCGCGCCGAATTGGCGCTTGGTCACCGCTTGGTCGAGCAGATCGGCAACATGCTCGAGCGGGTGGGATTGCCCGCGAAGCGTCTGCAAATCGAGGTGACCGAACGTGAAGTCATGCGCGATCCCTCGGGCGCGCGTACGGTGCTGCTGGAATTGCAGCGCCTCGGCGTGCGGCTGGCGATGGATGATTTCGGCACAGGCACCTCGTCGCTCAGCCTGCTGCGGGATTACCCCTTCGATGCAATCAAGATCGACCGCTCCTTCGTCGAGGGCTTGAGCAGCCGGTCCGATGTGCTGGCGGTGATTCATGCCACCGTCACTCTGGTGGAAAATCTCGGCATGGTGAGCGTCGCCGAGGGTGTGGAAGAAGACGCGCAGGTGGCGATCCTGCAGTCGATGGGCTGCCGATACGCCCAGGGTTATCTGTTCAGCGCTCCGCTGCCGGCGGAGGAATTGCTCGGCGCGCTCGAGCGGTCGGCGCAGGCTTAGTGGGCCAGGGCGTCGCGCAGAATGCTGCGGATGGCGTCCAAAAATTCCTCGCTGGGCTCGCTCGCGAGCACGATCTCCAGCCGGCTGTCGCGACGGTAGGCGCTGTCCTCGCCGACGAGACCGCGGCCATGACTTTGCACGAGCCATGACGGGCCGGGTCCGGTGCGGAAAACGGCCTTGAAGCGGCGTATCCATGTGTGGTGAGCCTCGAGCAGCCATGAGAACCGCGGCTCGAGTATCACGCGCGCGAAGCTCTGTGCCGGCGGCAATGTCCAACAGACCGCCCAGAGGCCGAGTTGGGCAAGCCGGGTTTCGCCGCCCTGCAAACCGCCGATGGGGAATTCGCGAAAGCTCGGCGGCACGTTGCCGTCCTCGCGCACCAGCGAGAAGCCGCGGACGCGGGTATAGCGGAGCAGCGCCGCCGGCGGCAACGCACCGTCCTGCACGGTTCCCAAGAATTGCTTGGCGGGAAATTGCGCCGCCGCGATCGCGTCGAAGGCGGCGTGCTCGGCCGCGCCGGCAAGGTCCGATTTGGACAGGAGTAGCACGTCGGCCGACTGGATTTGCGACCACTCATTCCCATCGCGCCGTTCGAGAATCCGCATCGCATCGAGCGCATCGACCAGGCAGATCACGCTGTCGAGAGTGAGTACGCCTTGCGCCTCGTAGACGCCGAGCTCATCGACGATGTCCGCCGCATGGCCTGCGCCGGAGGGCTCGATCAACAGGCGCGCAGGCCGCAACGTCTTGAGAATGTCGCGCAGCTGCCTGCCGAATTCGAGCTCGCCGACGCAGCACAGGCAGCCACCCGATACCAGCCGCACGTCGAAAGACCCTCGCGCATTCTCCGCCACGCGGAGTGCATCGAGACCGGCATCGGTAAACTCATTGAGAATCACCACCCAGGACTCGGTCTCGGGTTTGTGCGACATCAACCAGCGGATTGCCGTGGTCTTGCCGGCACCGAAGCTGCCCGTGACGACGTGTACGCGTGTTATATCCGTATTCGCCATTTCGTCATGTCAATGCGCTAGAGTTGTGCGTCGGGGCTGGATCGCGCCCAGGTAAATGGCAGGGTAGCCGGACAACTCGCCCGGTCGGCTGCGAGTTGTGCCGTCAGGATGTCTGGCACGAATGTTGCTGCTCTCATAAGGTGTATGATGCTCGTAGTATGCCGTGAGGGGCCACAGCGGTCATTACGCCCCTGTCCAATTGTCGAGTAGCCGTTGACCGAATATGCGCCTGCCGTCGCTCAAATTTTTGAAGACCTTCCAAGTCGCGGCCAAGCTGCAAAGCTTCAAGGCGGCGGCGGAAGAGTTATTCGTCACGCCGTCAGCCGTCAGCCACCAGATCAAGGCGTTGGAGGAACAACTCGGCGTGGCGCTGTTCGAGCGCGGCGTGCGTACCCTCACGTTGACCGACGCGGGCGCCCACTATCTCGAACATATCAACGATATTTTCGCGAAGCTCGAGAAGGTCACTGAGCAACTCCAGGTCCGTTACGGGCGAACCATCATCCGCCTGAATGTGCCGCCATTCTTCGCCAACGAATTGTTGTTGCCGCGATTGTCGTCTTTTTCGCAGGCGCGCGAGGAGACCGACATTCGCATCGAGACCACCTTCGCGGCGCCAAAGACCCATCCGGCGGAGGCCGATCTGTCCATCGTGGTCGGCACCGGGCCATGGGACGGTCTGACCGTGCACGAGTTGTTCGCGCAGAGTTTCATCGCGGCGTGCTCGCCCGAGTTCTTGCTGGAGAATCCGATCGACGAATATGCCGATCTGAATGGCAAGACTTTGCTGTTGCACGAGGAGCGGCGCGATGCGTGGGAACGCTGGGCACTGGGCCTCGGCATCGCGCCGATCAAACCGAACCGGCTGGTGCGGCTCGACACGATGTCGGCGGTGGTGCTGGCCGCCGAACAAGGCGTGGGCGTGGCACTCGTGCCATCGCGCCTGAGTGCCGATCGATTCGCAGCCGGCGGGTTGGTGAAACTGTTCGATGCGGAGCTGACGACCAACGAGAGCTATGTGCTGCTGCATCGGCCGGAAGATCGCGCGCGTGAGGACCTGCAAGAACTCACCCAGTGGATCTTGAAGAGCTGCCGCGTCGCCTGATCCGGCGGGCGCCGATGCGCGTTGCGCGGCCGGTGTGACGCGCGTCTCACCGCGGAACGAGCCGCGATGTCGATGACTGGCGACACATGAGAAAAAAACGCCGCTTGAACAGATTTTCTCGTTTGTCTCGGTGCGGCGCCGCCCCTATCGTGAACATAAGGGGCGTTGGTATTTTTGACCATCAAGGAAATACCACCATGAAGTTTCACAAGATTGCTTTCGCGATCGTCACGATCGCCTCGCTTACTCCCGTCATTGCCAGTGCATCGCCCGAGAAGGCGTCGTTGAAGGCCTGCGCCCGCGCGTTCGCCTCGTCGGTCGCGGGTCCGGGCGTGGCCGCGCCGGCGTTCAAGCTCGACTATCGCGGCGGCCAGGGTAGCGCCATTGCCGAATTCTACCCGACCGAATACACCTTCACGCTGCAAGCGCACGATCCGAAATCCGGTGCCGTAGTCGCGCGTGCCGTGTGCTCGACGAATTCGCGGGGTGACGTGACGACGCTTGCGTCGATGCCGCTCGAGAAGCAGACGGCGACGCTGGCCTCCGGCTACTGAGGATTGATGCTCCAGGTGATAGCCGCAGGTTGCTGGCTGGCGGCTCCTCCCCGCAGGGCGTATAAATCCCACTTGATTTTTCCGCGAGGGAATCCAAGTGGGGGGAGATACGCCCGGGGAGGTCGACCTGGAGTTGGTCGTGGCGGTCGCCGAGAACGACGTCATCGGACGTGCCAATCGGCTGCCCTGGCGGCTCTCGGCGGATTTACGGCGCTTCAAATCGTTGACCTTGGGCCAGACCATTCTCATGGGTCGCAAGACGCATGAGTCGATCGGTCGGGCGTTGCCGGGCCGCACCAATGTCATCATGACCCGGTCATCGCGCTACTCCGCCGACGGCTGCGTCACCGTCGATTCTTTCGTTGCGGCCCGCCGGCTCGTCGGCGCGGGTGCACACCTGATGGTCATCGGCGGAGCGGAGATCTATCGGCTGAGCCTGCCGATGGCGACGCGAATCCATTTGACGCTGGTCCATGCCCGGATCGATGACGGCGATACGTTTTTTCCGGAATGGCGCCGCCCGCAGTGGCGGGAGTTGAGCCGCGAGTCGCATGCAGCCGATGCACACAACGAATTCGCGTACAGCTTCATCACGTTGCAGCGGGTGTCTGGTTGACCGGGGGCCTCAAGGAACGCGTGACTGCCTGCAGGCGACTTGGACCGGGTCGGCATCGAGGGTGTCGAGTCTGAGCGCGGTGAGCGAGCCGCCCCAGACACAACCGGTATCCAGACTGATGACCCTGGGTGTGCGCAGCCACCCGAGAGTCGACCAATGACCGAAAACCACGCGTGGACCCAGCCAAGCCGCATCCGGGGCTTCGAACCAGGGTATCAGCGCCAAGCTCCGCGCCTTCTTGGGGGCACCCTTGGCGCGCAGCGCCAGCCGGCCCGCGGCATCGACATAGCGCAGCCGTGTGAAGCAATTGACGATGAAACGCAGTCGCCCGGCGCCGGTAAGCGTCGCGTCCCAACGATTCGGTTCATCACCATAGAGCTGCTCCAGCACGCGAGCCGGATTTCTCCGCAAGGCCTGTTCGAACTCACGCGCACAGGAGCGCACCGTGGCGAGGTCCCACTGCGGCGCAAGCCCCGCGTGCAACAGACACAAATTGAGGGAAGGATCCTCGTGCAGGAGCGGTCGGTGGAGGAGCCACTCCAGCAGTTGATCGCGATCGGGGGCCTCGAGAATAGCGTCGAGCGTGTCGTCACTGCGTACCCGTGCGCCGCCCAGCGCCACCGCCAACAGATGTAAATCATGGTTGCCGAGCACCGCCGTCGCGGCCGGCCCAAGCGCGCGTATGCGGCGGAGGGTTTGCAACGAGGCCGGACCGCGATTGACGAGGTCGCCGACGAACCAGAGCTGATCTCGATCCGCGGAAAATTTCACGGTATTGAGCAGGGCGCCCAACTCGGCGTCGCAGCCCTGGATATCGCCGATAGCGTAGAGCGCCATACCGACTCCCTCGAGGAGACAGGCTCCTACTAGTGCAGGACGCCGGGCATCGCCAGCCGAAATGGGGCGATGGGTGCGTCAAATGCCTTACCATCGTCGCCCATCATTTGATAGCTGCCCTGCATGGTGCCCACCGGGGTCTCGATGACCGCGCCGCTCGAATAGCGAAAGCCCTGGCCCGGCTTCAAGTAGGGTTGTTCGCCCACCACGCCGTCGCCGCGGGTCTCTTTGACGTTGCCGTTGGCGTCGGTGATGATCCAGTGCCGGGTCAGCAGTCGGGCCGGCACCTCACCCTCGTTGCGGATCGTGATCGTGTACGAAAATACGAACCGCTTGTCACGCGGATCCGATTGTTCCTCAACATAAGCCGTCTCGACGTCGACGCGAATCTTCAGGGCGGTCGCCTGTGGTGTCTCCATGAATCCCCTACCTTAAGCGGACTGCCAGCACGTCGCAATGGGCGGCGTGCAAAACGGCATCTTGCGTGAAATTGACGAGCACGGCCAAGCCGTGATGTTCGTGGCTGCCGACGACGATCAGATCCGGGTTCTCTTCGCCGGCGACGCGCAGGATCTGCGCCTTGATGGAGCCGGTTTCGACGCGCATCGGCGCCGTCGGCAAGCCCGTTTCGATGAGCAATGCCCGCAGTCTTTGCTTGGCGTCCTCGATGAGTTCGGATTCGATCATCAGGTTGGGTCCCACGGCCGCGCTGGGAATCAAGGGGTCACCCATGGGCGCAATCGGCACAAAGTCGACCACGTGGATGGCGATGACGCTTGCCTGTGAATACGCGGCGAGATCCCGCGCCGCACGCACGACCTGGCCGCTGTCCTTCGACAGATCGAGCAACGCCATGATTTTCTTGTAGCCGGCCATACTCCCTCAAGTATAGCGGAGTAAAGTTGGGCCGCGTTACGCAGCCGACAGCCGAGAGCGGCAGTACTCGGCTGCCAAGAGACCGAACTGCGCCGGGGTCAGGGTCTCCGGACGCAGCTGAGGATCGACGCCACAGGCTTCGATTTGCGCGCCGGTAAGTAGCGTCTTCAAGCCATTGCGCAGGGTCTTGCGGCGCGCCGAGAAAGCCGCGGTGACCAGCATTCGCAGGCTGCGATCGGCGCCGATGTCGAAGCGTGGCGCCTGGGTGGGGCGCAGCCGAACGATCGCCGACCAGACCTTGGGAGGCGGCTGAAAGGCGCCCGGCCCCACGTCAAAAAGAGCCTGGACCTCGGCGTACGCTGCCACCATCACGGTCAAGCGACCGTAATCTTTATTTCCGGGCGCCGCCGCCAGACGATCGACCACCTCCTTTTGCAGCATGAAATGCATGTCGCTGATCGCAGCGCGTTGCTCGAGCAGGCGAAACAGCAGAGGGGTTGATATGTTGTAGGGCAGGTTGCCGATGATTCGCAGCGGTGGTCCAGCGCCGCGCAAGGCGATGAAATCCGTATCGAGCACATTCTCGATGCGCAGATTGAGAGTGTCGGCCCGCGCATCGCGCGCCAACGTGGCGGCGAGATCGCGGTCGATTTCGATGGCATCCAGGCGGCCGGCGCGTGCCAGCAGTGCGAAAGTGAGCGCGCCGCGCCCGGGACCGATTTCCACCACCCGTTCACCGGGGAGCGGATCGATGGCCTCGACGATGCGGCGGATGATGCCGGGATCGTGCAGAAAATGTTGGCCGAAGCGCTTACGGACCGGCATGTTTCGCAGCCGCATCGACCAGCTGCGACGCCAGGGAGAAGGCCGCCGCGAGGCTGCCACCGTCCGCCTTACCGCTGCGTGCCAGGGACAGAGCGGTGCCGTGATCGACGCTCAAGCGCAGGATCGGCAGTCCCAGCGTCATATTCACGGCATTGCCGAAGCCCACATGCTTCAGGACCGGCAGGCCCTGGTCGTGGTACATGGCGACGACGACGTCGCAGTCGGCCAGAAAGCCGGGCGCGAAGGCCGTATCGGCCGGAACCGGGCCACGCAGGTGCAGGCCCTCTGCACGGAGTTCCGCCAACGCCGGTTCGATGATCTGGATTTCCTCACGTCCCAGGTGACCCGCCTCGCCGGCATGCGGATTGAGACCGAGTACCATGATGCGCGGCGCCTGCATGGCGAAGAACCGCGCGACGTCGCGATGCACGATGCGCAAGGTCGTGAGCAGCCGTTCGCGGGTGATGGCGCGCGGCACTTCGGCGAGCGCCAGGTGCGTGGTCACCAGCGCCACACGCAGCCGATCGGCGAGCAGCATCATGACCGGCAGCGGCGCGCCGCAGCGCGCGGCGAGGTATTCCGTATGACCCGTGAAGTCGAAGCCCGCCTCGATCAGGGTGCTTTTCTGCACCGGGGCGGTCACCATCGCGGCGAACTCGCCGCTCAAGCAGCCGTCGCAGGCCCGATCCAGCATGCCGATGACGTAGGGTGCGTTGCGCCCATCGAGCTTGCCGGGCACGACCGTGGTAGCCGCGGGCAGATCGAGCACCTTGAGGGTGCCTGCCGCTTGTCGGGTGGCCGGCTTCGCGGGGTCATAGCGCACCAGTGATAACGGCAACGCCAAGGACGCGGCGGCCCCGGCCAAGACGCTCGCATCGCCGGCAAACACCAACTCGACCGGTGAATCTCGCTGCGCGAGCAACACGCAGGTGTCCGGACCGATGCCCGCCGGCTCGCCCGAGGTGACGATGATTCGCGGGACGGCCACTACATCTTGGTTTCGACGAAGGCCTCGTCGCGCAGGCGCCGCAGCCACAACTCGGTCTCTTCATCCGCCTTGCTCTCGCGGATGGCGGCAAAGGCGCGCTGGCGGCGCACATCATCGGTGCTGTCATAGGTGCGCGTGCCCAGCATCTGCACGATATGCCACCCATAACGCGTCTTGAACGGCTCACTGATCTCGTTCGGCTTGAGGTTGGCGATGGCCTTGTCGAATTCAGGAACGAAGGTGCCGGGGCCCGCCCAACCCAGGTCGCCGCCGTCGGGCGCCGAACCGGGATCCTCGGAGGTGGCCGAGGCGATGCCCGCAAAGTCCTCGCCCTTGAGAATGCGCGCCCGCAGCGCCACCAGCTTCTCGCGGACGGTGGCATCGTCGTCGAGTTCGTTGGGCTTGATGAGGATGTGGCGGACGTGAATTTGATTGACGATGACCTGGGACTCACCGCTGCGTCGTTCATTCAGCTTGACGATGTGAAAGCCGCTCGGCGTGCGCACCGGATCGCTGACCTCACCCGGCTTCATCCGGGTGACCAGATTCAAGATGAACTCTGGCATCTGCGCGCCCTTGCGCCAGCCCAATTGACCGCCATCGAGGGCTGTCTGGCTGTTCGAATTGGCGATCGCCAGCTGACCGAAATCTTCGCCCTTTTGTGCGCGGGCCGCGATGTCCTTGGCCTTCTGCTCGATGTCGGCGAGCTGCTGTGGACTCGCGGCCGCGGGCAGCGACAATAAGATGTGCGAGACGTTGAATTCGTCGTTCGACGCCTGACTTTCCTGGCGTGCCAGATATTGGTCGAGTTCGCGCGGCGTGACGGTGATGTGCGCGATGACGTCCCGCTGGCGCAGGGTGCTCAGCGTCAATTCCTTGCGCATGGATTCGCGGTACTGCTTGTATTCCACCCCCTGGGCCTCGAGCGCCGTGGGGAGTTGGTCGAAAGGAATTTTGTTCCGTTGCGCAATTTCTTGCAGTGCACCGTTCAGTTGTTCATCGGAGATCGTGAGGCCGACCCGCTTGGCGCGCTGATTTTCGATCTCCTGGAGGATGAGGCGATCGAGCACCTGCTGGCGGAGCACGCTTTCCGGCGGCAGTTCGACTTTCTGTTCCTGCAGCCGTTTCGTCACGGCTTGTATTTGCTCATCCAATTCGCTCTTGAGGACGATGCCGTCGTTGACCACGGCGGCGATACGGTCCAAAAGTTCGCCATGCACACCGATGTCCCGGGTCTGGGCATGCAGTGGGGTGCTCAAGAGGCCAAGAACGGCCAGCAAGGCGCCAAGGGCGGCGATGGGGCGACGGTATGCCAAGGGGCGATGGTTCAACATAAACGCTTCTCTAAGGAACTTCTGGGTTGTTGGGCTCGCGGATGGGATATCCGGGAATCTCCTTTTGCAGGAAAGAGTCCGCAGCTTTTCCGACCGAACTCAAACCCGTCAGTTCCAATTGTAATGCAATCGAGGAACTCAGTCCCGCGCTTACGCTGTCCGAGGCACGCTGCAGGTAGCGGCGTTGCACCACCTGGATGCGGTAGCAGCAACTTTTGTACTCGATTCCGGCCACTTGTTCGATGGTTTCATGGTTCTGCAGGGAATAGACCCAACGCCCTATGGTGTTGAATCGGCCGGCAATCGGCCAGACGAAGGAGCCGTCATACTGCTTCAAGATCCCCGTCTGGAAGCGGTACGAGAGGTTGAAAACCGTGGTCGAATCCGGGTGATATTGAACTCCGATTTCCTGTTTATCCGTGTGCCGGGTATAGGGATTCCATTGATACTGTAGGTCGACCGTGACGTGCTTGTAGCCCGTCAGGGACGCTTCGGACACCAGATCCGAGGCGGGGAAAGCTTGCGCCAGCTGCGTGATCTGGCCGATCTGGCCAGCCGTGGCGATGGCCACCTGTCCGGATGGGGTTACGTAGGGCTGCCCCGGCAGCAATGGACCGGGTTGCAGGCGCGTATTCGGCAGAAACAGCGACGGCGTGGCCAGGGGATTGGCGTTGTACGGTAAGTTGTAGATGCCTGACAGAGAGTTCGTATCGAGCAGCAGCGCCTGCTCGGGCAGCGTCACCCGGGGGATGGAAAGATAGCGCAGCTGGCCCAAGGTGGCCGAGAGGTATTGAGCGCCGGATGCCGAATCGAACAACCGCGTCGTCAGCCCAATGGCAACCTGGTTGGCGTCGCTGATGCGGTCGTCGCCGACGAAACGATTGGTGCGGAAGAGTTCGGTCAGGTTCAAATCCGGCAGGGTGGTGTCGAAGATCGGCAGCTCGTTTTGATCGCGGTAGGGCAGGTAGCTGTAGACGATGCGCGGTTCGAGGGTCTGTGTGCGCTGGCCGTCGGCGCCGTCGCGGCGCTCGAACACCAGACCGGCATCGAGGCGCGCATAGGGTACGGTGCGGGTGGGCGTGCTGGGCAGTCCGGCGCCCGCGTTCTGCAGATCGTATTGCGTGAAGTGATAGCCCACCGCCGGTTCGAAGAAGTATCCCGCCTCGCGCGCCGACCAGCGCAATTCCGGTGACACATCGACACGCACGCCGGTCGGCGTCGGCAACACGCCCAGTTGGTTGCTGCCGGGATACACGAAATTGACGTCATCGATGCTCTTGTGCACGAAGTTGACGGCCTCCGAGTTCAAGACGAATTCCAGGTTGCTGCCCCAAAGACGCCACAGGCCGTCGGCGTCGATGCGCGGCACGCTCGAGTACGGTCGCTCGTAGTCGTAGAGCAGACTGTCGATGGTCTGGAAGTTCTGCAGCTCGCCCTTGATCCGCCAGATGTCATCGTAGTACTGAACCTCAGCCCGCCGCTCGAGGAAGGTCACGCTGGTCTGTTCCGAGCCCACGCTGAAATCGGAGAAATAGTTGACGTCGCTGACGCTCGTCAGGTCGCTGGCGAAGCGCAAACCGTGCGCGAGATCGGTGACGTCGCTGGCGTGAAAGTAGGTTCTATCGCCGTGTTCCTGTTGGTCGTTGGGCAGGAAGGTGCCGTCTATCTCGCCATGCGAACTCGCCGTCAGATAACGAAAATCTTCGCCCACCTGCACGCCGCGGGCCGACAGATAGCCGGGCGTCAGCGTCAGATCGTAATTCGGCGCGAGGTTCAAGTAATACGGCACCTCGATCTGGTAGCCGTTGCTGCTCGAGTGACCGAAGCTCGGGAACAGGATGCCGCTCTTGCGTTCGTCGCCCAGCGGGAAGGAAATGTACGGGGTGTAGAACACGGGCACATTCTTGAAACGCATGATTACGTGGTGACCCACCCCCTCGCCCGCATTGGTATCGATGCTCAGGGACGACGCCTGCAGCATCCAATCTTCGTTGCCCACCGGGCAGGTGGTGTAGCGCACCTGCGCCAGATCGACGATGCCGTTGGGTTTTGCCGTCAAGGCAGCGGCAAAGCCGCGGCCGTGGCGATCCAATATTTGGAAATTCGCCATGTCGAAATAGGCGCCGCCCAGCGCATCATACCGGCCGTCGTCGCTGTTCAAGCGCAACTTCGGATCCTCGAAATCGACGTTGCCCTTCACCGTCATCTTGCCGGTGAGAAAGTTGTAGGTCATCGAATCCGCGGCGAGCGTGCGCCCATCCTGGCGCAGCTTGACGTGGCCCGTGACCTGCGTTTCGCCGGTATTCAAGTCCGTGATGCCGGAGTCGGTGTCGATGTGAATGAGATGGTCGTCATCGGCGAGCGGAACTCCGGTGGGCACGGAGTGCTTCGGTGGCGCCGGACACATGTCCCCGGCATGAACCGCGGATACCGTCGCGACACCCAAAACGACCAGCAGGGCGGCGCGGACCTGAACAACCATGGCCAAATTAGATCGCCTTACTTACTCGGTATACTAGCGGCGCCGCGTTTGCGGTGAGCGAATGGTCAAGCATGGGTCTGACGGATGCAAGCGATTCCCGATTGGTCGCCCTCACGCGTTGGGTGACGGAGGATCTCGGCTTCGCCGACGGCCGAATCGAACCGGCATCGGCGGATGCAAGTTTTCGGCGTTATTTTCGCCTGACCCGCGGTGCGGACACCTACATCGTGATGGACGCGCCACCCGACAAGGAGAGCGTCGGGCCGTTCGTCAAGGTGGCACGGCTGCTGGCCGGGTTGGGGCTCAACGTACCGATCGTCCTGGCGAGGGAGGAACGCCAAGGATTCTTGCTGCTCTCGGATCTCGGCTCGCACCAGTATCTCGACTCGCTTTTGCAACGTGATGCGCGGCGCACCGATGTCTTGTATGACGATGCGCTCGCGGCGCTGGTCATCATGCAAACCGCGGCAGGCCCGGCGGCGGCGGCAATGCATGACCTGCCGCGCTACGATCGTCCGTTGCTGCTCAAGGAAATGGAGTTGATGCCGGAATGGTTCTTGGGCAAGCACCTGGGATTGTCGATACCCACGGCGATGCGGGCGACGCTCGACCGACTGTTCGAGGTCCTGGTGCAAGCGGCTTTGGCGCAGCCTCGAGCGTTCGTTCACCGCGATTATCATTCGCGTAATCTGCTCATCGCCGAGGCGAATAATCCCGGTATCCTGGATTTCCAGGACGCGGTAATCGGTCCGGTCACCTACGATGCGGTATCGCTGCTGAAGGATTGTTATATCGCCTGGCCCCGGCCCATGGTGCACGGGTGGCTGCGGCGTTATCAGGAGCGCTTGTCGTCGGCCGGGTTTGCCGCCGGCGTTGATTTCGCGCAGTTCCTGCGCTGGTTCGACCTCATGGGCCTGCAGCGGCACATCAAGGTGCTGGGCATCTTTGCGCGCCTGTATCATCGCGACGGCAAGGCGGGATACCTCAAGGACCTGCCGCTGGTGCTCGCCTACACCAAGGAGGCGGCCGAGACGTATCCTGAGACGGCGGAGTTCGCCGAGTTGTTGGGCTCGAGCATTGAACCTGAGTTCGTCGCGGCGCAGGCGCGGGTCCTTCCTGGGCTCGACGCGTGAAGCCACCGCGAGTGACGCCGCCGCGGGTGGCGATGATTCTCGCGGCCGGCCGCGGCGAGCGCATGCGGCCCTTGACCGACAGTGTGCCAAAGCCATTGCTGCGTGTGCACGGCAAGCCGCTGATCGAGCGGCATGTAGAGCGGCTGGCCGAGGCCGGTATCATTCATTTGGTCATCAATCTCGCGTGGCTCGGCGGCTTGATTCGCGACTATCTGGGCGATGGTGGCCGCTACGGCGTGTCGATCACCTACAGCGACGAGTCTCCCCGGGCCTTGGAGACCGCGGGCGGCATTTTCCGAGCGCTCCCGTGGCTCGGCCGGGACGCTTTCCTGGTGGTGAACGGCGACGTTCTCACCGACTATCCGTTCGGCGAGCTGCATCTCGAGGATTCGCTCCTGGCGCATCTAGTCCTGGTGCCGAATCCGCCGCAGCACCTCCAAGGCGACTTCGGGCTCGCGGGTGGGATGGTCACAGCGGCTGCCGGGGGCGTCGCGGGCGGTGCGGACGTCGCGAGCGTCGCGGGAAGGTTTACGTTCTCCGGCATCGCGCTCTACCGGCCGGAATTTTTTGCCGGCTGCGTCGATGGGACGTTTCCGCTGAAACCGTTGTTGTTGCAGGCGATCGAGGCGGGTCGCTGCGGCGGGGAGTTGTATACCGGGCTGTGGCAGGATGTGGGAACACCGGAGCGCCTGGCGGCCATCAACGCAATCGCTCAAGACTCCACGCGCTTGCTGAGCCGCAACAGGTAAATCGAAATCACCATCACGAGGATCAAGCCGGTGAGCACCAGCAACTCCAACATGGTGGAGTTCAAATGCGCCTGGGACTCGGCGGTCCATTTGCCATATTCGGTGGCCTGGGAGGACTCCAAGGTGATGACCAGCACGCGTCTTATCGAGGCAATCAGCCCAACCACCAGGAACGGTTCGGCAACGAGCGTGCCTGATCGAAATGACACCCGCACGGTATGCAGAATCTCGACCACCATGAGCACGAACAAGACGCGGTCAATGGCGGTGACGAGCAAGTAATTGTCGCCGGTCGCTTGCGCAGAATGGAACAGCAGCATCGCCGTCCCGACCATCCCCAGCGCGATGCCGACGGCGAGCAGAACGCCGAGAAGAATATAGGCGGTGACTTCGATTCGATGAAACAGCAGGTCGGCACTCTCGCCGAGTCGCGTGGTGTTTCGCTCGACTTTGGCGTCGGGTTCCATGCTCACTACAGGGGTTCCATGGCCGCTACAGTACCGACCGCTGCGGGAGCGGTGCAAGGTCTATCGGTGTAATTGGACAAATGCGCGAATTTTGATGATTGACGGGGTCTTAGGGGTGGGCCGGAAAGCGGTATACTGAGATGATGACGTCAGTGGAATTCAAGGGCATCGCCATCGTCGAGGACCGGCCTGAGGCGGCCCGGCCCGAGACGTCGCGGCCGATTCGCAGCGGTGAGAAGTACACCACCGCGCAGGGATTCAGCGCCATCAAGGATGGCATCAAACAGTCGGTATCGGGCGGTCAGGGGATGCGGAAGCCGCCGTGGTTGCGGGCGCCGATGGCGAGTGGCGCGGAGTTTGCGGCGGTTCGGGGCATCGTGCGTGAGCATCGGCTGAGCACGGTTTGCGAAGAGGCGAAATGTCCGAACATCGGCGAGTGTTGGAATGCCGGCACCGCCACCATCATGCTGATGGGCGCGGTGTGCACGCGGGCCTGCCGTTTCTGCGCCGTCGACACCGGCAATCCGCGGGGTTGGCTCGATGCGGAGGAGCCGGAAAACGTGGCCCGCTCGGTGCAGCTGATGGGCTTGAAGTACGTGGTGCTGACCTCGGTTAATCGGGATGACCTTGCGGATGGGGGCGCGACGCATTATGCGGCGGCGATTCGCGCCATCAAGCAGCGCAATCCTGGCACGGCCGTCGAGGCATTGACGCCGGACTTCCAAGGCGTGCTGGGCGATGTGGAGACGGTGCTGGCGTCGGGCCTGGATGTGTTCGCGCAGAACATCGAGACGGTGTCGCGGCTGACCCACCCGGTGCGCGATCCGCGCGCCGGCTACCGGCAGACGCTCGATGTGTTGGCGCATGCAAAGGGACATCGTCCGGCGGTGTTGACCAAGAGCTCGCTGATGCTCGGGCTCGGCGAAACCGATGCGGAGATTCGCGAGACGATGATGGATCTGCGGAGCGCGTCCGTGGACCTCTTGACCTTGGGGCAGTATCTGCGGCCGACGCCCAATCATCTGGACATCCAGCGCTTCGTCACGCCGGCGCAGTTCGCGGCCTATCGCGAGTGGGCGCTCGAACTCGGTTTCTTGGAGTGCGTGTCGGGGCCGTTGGTGCGTTCGAGCTATCGCGCCGAACTGGCGCTCAAGCGTAACAACGCGGGCCTTACCAACGGCGGGCGCTGATGAACGGCTGCGCCGACACCGCGGCAGTGACGGCGCCGAGTCTGCCTTCGCCGCCGGCGGATCCGGCCGAGCCACCCGCGAGTCCGGCGGAGCCGGTTGTGAAACACCTCGGGCTTCAGCCCTATGAGCCCATATGGCGGGCGATGCAGCGGTTCACGGATGAGCGGCTGCCGTCGACAGCCGATCAGATCTGGATGGTCGAACATCCGCCGGTGTTCACGCTCGGCATGAATGCGAGCCGGGAGCATCTGCTCGCGCCGGGCGACATTCCCGTGATCGACATCGATCGCGGCGGGCAGGTGACCTACCATGGACCGGGACAGCTCGTCATTTATCCCCTCATCGATGTGCGCCGCCTCGAGTTGGGCGTGCGCCAATTGGTGGTGGCCCTGGAAAACGCCGTCATCGCGTACGTGGCCGGATTCGGTGTGGAGGCGGTTGGCAACCGCGATGCGCCGGGTGTTTACGTGGACGGCGCGAAGCTCGCGAGCATCGGCCTCAGGATCCGCCGCGGCGCGAGCTACCATGGCATGGCGCTCAACGTGTCGCTCGATCTCGCCCCCTTTCAACGCATCAACGTCTGCGGTCTTCGCGGCCTGCGGGTGACGCGGCTCGCGGATCTATGCGGGGCGCACGATGTGAATGTGGTGGCTCACGGGCTCGCGCCGTTTTTGCTGCGCGAGCTCGGGCTGCGCTACAACGCCATCAACACGAGCTTACAGGCGGTGAGTTCGCGGTAGATGGCGTCGAGCTGTTCGCGGCTGGTGGCGGTCACCGTGTAGGTGAGGGCCAGGAAGTTACCATCCCCACTGGTGCGCGTGCGCACTCGATCGTCCGTGAGCGGGCCTGCGTGCCGTTCGATGAGGGGCTGGGTCACGGCGCGCAAATCCGCATCCTGGCGTCCGACCACCTTGATGGGAAATTCGCTGGGAAACACTTGCAGGGAGGTGCTCATAGCGGCGGTGTTCCGGCGAGTTCCTGAATGTGGTCGGTGAAGGCGGCGTGCAGCCGCTTCCACAACGGCCCCGGCTTGCCGGCGCCGACGGCTTGACCGTCGAGCGTGGTCACCGGCAGCACCGCGCGGGTCGCGGCGCCGAGCCAGATCTCGTCCGCTGAACGCAGCTCACCCACTGACACACGACGCGACTCGCTGGCGATTTGCAAGCGGTCGGCGAGTTCGGTGACCACATCGCGGGTGGTGCCGGGGAGGATGTGATGGCCATTGGGAGGCGTATGAATGACGCCGTCGGCGATGACGTGCACCGTGGTCGATGAACCCTCGGTGAGCGCATCGTTCTCGATCAAGATGGTCTCGAATGCGCCGGCATCGACCGCCAGGCGCTTGAGGAGGACATTGGCGAGCAAGGCGGTGGACTTGATGTCGCGCCGTGCCCAGCGGCTGTCGGCGCGGGTGATCGCGGCAACGCCATGTTCGTAGAGCGGCGCGGGCAGGGCATCGAGACTCGTCACATAGGCGAACAGGGTGGGCGCAAGCCCGTCGGGCCAAGCATGATTGCGCCCCAGCTCCACGCCCCGGCTCACCTGCAAGTAGATGTAGGATTCGCGCGCGCCGTCCTGAGCCAGCAGTCGTTCGCAAATGTCGCACCACTGCCGGTGGGTCCGCGGTGCCGCCATGCCGATGGCGTCCAGGCTGCGGTTCAGCCGGTCCACATGTTCGCGCAGGCGAAAAGGCCGGCCGCCGTAGACGGGAATCACCTCATAAACGGCATCGGCGAACAGGAAGGCGCGATCGAGCGGCGAGACGCGCGCCTCGGCCAAGGGTTGATAGCTGCCGTTCAAATAACAGAGGGGCAGAGTCAGACTCACGCGAACCACAGCCGGATGGTGTCGATCAAGCGCCGCCACCAACCGCCTGCGGCGACACTCTTCAGCGGGTGCAGTGGCACGCTGGTGAGGGTCTGATTGCCCGCGGTGACATGCAGCTCGCCGACGGTCGCATCCGCCGCCAGCGGCGCGATCAGGCGCGGCTGCAGATCCACCGCGGTCTTGATGTCATTCGCGCCGGTGCGCGGCACCGTCACATAGAGATCGTCCGTGATGCCGACGTCGATCGGTGATTCGGCGGCCTTCCAGACGTGAGTCGTGGCCAAAGATGTGCCGCCCTTTGCCACCATCTTGGTGTCGTAGAAATTGAAACCATAGTTGAGCAACGCCGCGCTCGCGTCCTCGCGCCCCTTCATGCTGTTCGATCCCAGCACGACGGAAACCAAGCGCATGCCATCACGCAGGGCCGAGGTCACGAGACAGAATCCGGCCGAATCGGTGTGACCGGTTTTCAGACCGTCGACACTCGGGTCACGGCCCAGCAAGCCATTGCGATTTTGCTGTTTGATGCCGTTATGTTCGAATTCGCGCACCGAGTAGTACTTGTAGTACTGCGGAAAGTCGCGGATCAATGCCACCGCCAGGAGCGACATGTCGCGCGCGGTGGTGTAATGCTCCGGCGCCGGCAAGCCGGAGCTGTTCTCGAAATGCGTGCCCACCATCCCCAATCGCTTGGCGGTCTCGTTCATCAGCTGCACGAAGGTCTCTTCGGTGCCGCCGATGCGTTCGGCGAGTGCGATGGTGGCATCGTTGCCCGATTGCACGATCATCCCGAGAATCAGCAATTCGACCGAGACGGGCTTGCCGAGTTCGATGAAGGTTCGTGAGCCCTCCGAGCGCCAGGCGTGCTCGCTCACGACCACCGGCTCGTCGAGTTTCAATTTGCCCGAGGCGAGCTCGCTGAAGACGATGTAGGCGGTCATGAGTTTGGTCAGGCTCGCCGGCTCGAGGCGGGTCACCGCGTTGTCCGCGGCCAGCACCTTCCCCGTGTGGTAGTCGATGACGATGTAGGCCTTCGCTTCGACGGTCGGGGCCGGCGGAATCGGCAGCGCGGTCGGCGAGCCCCCCAGCGCGGCGGAACCCATCGGCGCGGCGGAACCCACCGGGGCGGAAGCAGGCGGCGCGGCCAGCAGCGGTGCGGCGGCGAAGATGGCGCCGACAAATAAACTCAAGAACGGACGGAACATGAAAATTTCACCTTGATTGATAACGCGATAGTTTACCGAGGATCGACGCTCCGTCGTCAATCCAGGGCGAGATGGGCATCGGGCAGGCCGGCTTGTTCGAGTGCTTGGACGATGCGGTCGAATGTCGGCACATCGGGCACCGGCCCCAAACGTACGCGGTACATGCTGCGACCGGCGATTACGTCGTGGCGAATGAAGATCGTGCCAAAGCGGCCGCGCAGCTTCGCCACCAGTCGATCGGCGTTTCCCGGATCCGAGAACGCTCCGGCCTGCACGAACAGCGGCTTGTGCACGTTCGCTGTAGCGCCGGTCGGCAGGGTCGCGGCGACGGCAAGGGGTGCGCTGGACGTCGCAAGCGGCGCGGCGGCGGTGAGCGGCGCGGCGGGCAGCGGCGTGCTGGCCGGCAGGGGCGCGGCAGCGGTCAGGGGCGGCGTGGCGGGCGACGGCGGCGCAGCGGCGGGCAGCGGCGCGGCGACGGTGAGCGGCGCGGCAGCGGTGAGGGGCACGCTCGCCGGCGGCAGGGACTGGGTGGGATCGATGCTGCGGATCTCCACCATGGCGGTGCCGTCCCGCAGCATGTCGAGCCGC